>ENA-UOZA01000017-UOZA01000017.1-food-metagenome-genome-assembly--contig:-NODE-17-length-87265-cov-124.931636_pt1 | contig 87265 bp, 91 predicted proteins | sample MGYA00249867_ERZ772721 | MGnify/ENA primary metagenome ERZ772721 (study PRJEB29005, sample SAMN08379453) | food metagenome | isolation source: cheese spiked with Escherichia coli O103 | study: EMG produced...
TTTGCTAAACAGTCATCACTGACTGATGTCAGTCACACCATCCGCCAGTTCAATCAGGCGAATAAATTCCGCCCTGTAACCCTGTGGATCTTCCCCTTTTGCCTGCTGAGCCCACTGTTTGATCTGCTGCCAGGAGGTATTGTTCAGGTATTCAGAACCGCGTAATTTTTGCCCATATGCAGCTACTGCTGCGCGAAAACGCATATCTTCAGAGGGCGCGTTTATTGTTGGCCCCAGCGGGAATTCAACTAATTGACTTCCTTTTCCCTGCGGGTATTTCCAGCGAATCTTTAACCAGGCCAGTTCTTTCGTTTTGTCCGATTTCGCTGATTTGTTATCCGGGGCATAGCGTAACTTATCAATTGATGCTTTTTGCCCGTTCAGCGTTAATTCGAATAACAACGTTATATGTTTGCCTGCGCCAATATCCCCCGCATCAACGTTGTCGTTATTAAAATCTTCCGCCCGAAGTTGGCGCTTTTCATAACCAATCTGACGGTATTCCGTTACCCACGCGGGGTTAAACTCAATTTGCGCTTTGACATCTTTTGCTACGGTAATCAACGTCTGCCGCATTTCATTATTCAATACTTTCTGCGCTTCAGAGAGGGTATCAATGTAGCTGTAGTTGCCGTTACCAACATCGGCAATTCGCACCATCATTGCCTCGTTGTAATTGCTATTCCCCACGCCAAACGTCGACAGAGTAACACCAGACTCCCGCTGTTTTTTGACCATTGATTCAATCGATTTTGGATCGTCAATGCCAACGTTAAAGTCACCGTCAGTGGCTAATAAAATGCGATTGATGCCGCCCTTAATAAACCCCTTCGCCGCCTGCTGATAAGCCAGTTCCAGCCCGGCACCGCCATTGGTACTGCCTTCGGCATCCAGCGAATCAATTGCGGCATTAATTTCCGCCTTGTGACTACCGGAGATAGAAGGCAACGCAATACGGGAGTCGCCAGCGTAGGTCACGATGGCAATGTTATCCTGCTCACGAAGTTCTTTGACCAATAATTTCAACGAAGACTGGATAAGTGGCAAACGTTCATCAGAAATCATTGAACCAGAAGTGTCGATAAGAAAGACCAGATTAGAAGCTGGTAACTCTTCACTTTTATGATCTTTCGCCAGGATATCAATTTTCAGCAATGTTAGCTGTTCATTCCACGGCGCAGGTGCCAGTTCGTAGCGCATAGCGAAAGGTATTGGCTTAGTGGCCGGAATAGATTGTTTGTCTTTGATACCCCAGTCATACGGGAAATAATTGACTATCTCCTCCACCCGCACAGCGTCTGGCGGAGGTAACAGCCCATGATTGAGAAAACGGCGTACATTCGCATAACTGCCGGTGTCGACGTCAAGGCTAAATGTCGCGAGTGGATCTTGCGTGACTTGTTTCACCGAATTGTCATCGAACTTCTGGTAGCGAGCGGTTCCAGTAGCTGAAATTCGAGGAGCCGCGCTTGCTGTGGCCGTACTTATATGTGCTGGAGCCGCTTGTAAGCGCCCCTGCAAAGCCTGTTTATCTGAATATTGTTGCGCTTCTTGCTGGGCTAAGGTTTTTGCTTTCGCGTCTGCAGTGGCTTTAGCGGCGACGGATCTTTGCTCGGCCTCTTTTATTGCAGCTTGTTGCGCGGCAAGCACTTGCTGGTCTGTGGAAGTACTGGGTTGTTGTTGCTGACTTTCCTTATTCTCAGATACCGGCCCACATCCTGACAAAATCAAACTACTCATAAGCAACATGATTATATGTTTATTTCGCATATAAAATCCTTTTAAATAAACTCAGGCACCAGACATAAAATATACTCTTTGTATAATCCTGCTAGTCTTAATAAAATACAACATCGAAACCCATAACAAATAATGATTCAATAACGCGACTCATTAATAATTTGCATATGAAAAAAATAAATTTTGCTTTTGTTATATTATTTCTGTTTTCACTCCCTCTGATTATTTTTTACCAACCCTGGGTCAATGCCTTACCGCCAACGCCCAGACACGCAAGTCCTGAGCAATTAGAAAAAACAGTTCGTTATCTTACACAAACTGTGCATCCACGTAGTGCCGACAATATTGATAATCTGAATAGGTCCGCAGAGTATATAAAAGAGGTCTTCGTCAGTAGCGGTGCCAGAGTTACCTCGCAGGACGTCCCCATTACGGGTGGCCCCTACAAAAACATTGTTGCTGATTATGGTCCTGCCGATGGACCGCTGATTATTATTGGGGCGCACTATGACTCTGCCAACAGTTATGAAAACGATCAATTGACCTATACACCTGGCGCGGATGATAACGCCAGCGGCGTGGCAGGATTACTCGAACTGGCACGTTTGTTACATCAGCAAGTACCTAAAACAGGCGTGCAGCTGGTCGCCTATGCGTCGGAAGAACCGCCCTTCTTTCGTAGCGATGAAATGGGGAGCGCGGTACATGCAGCTTCGCTTGAGCGTCCAGTAAAATTAATGATAGCACTGGAGATGATTGGCTATTACGACTCTGCGCCTGGTAGCCAGGATTACCCTTACCCGCAATGTCCTGGCTTTATCCCGATCGGGGGGACTTTATTGCCTGGTCGGCAGAATACAGGATATCAACGCCGTTCGTCAGGTAAAAACGGCATTGTTATCATCCCGGGATTTATCTGTTTATTCTATGAATGCCCCATGGTTTATTCCCGGTATTGATTTCTCTGACCACCTGAATTATTGGCAACACGATATTCCCGCCGTAATGATTACTGACACCGCTTTTTATCGTAATAAACAATACCACTTGCCCGGTGATACAGCAGACAGATTGAATTATCAGAAAATGGCTCAGATGGCGTTATAACCTTGTTACACAACAGTAAATAATAAAAATTTCTCGAGGCGGGTCCAGAAACAGCGACATGTACATTTTATTTTCCCTCGTCTGTTTTAAGATGCGAAACATAAAATTCAATGGAGGAAAAATAAATGGGAATGATTGGTTATTTTGCAGAAATTGACTCAGAAAAGATTAACCAACTGCTTGAGTCTACTGAAAAACCTTTGATGGATAATATACATGACACGCTTTCAGGATTACGCCGACTGGATATTGATAAACGCTGGGATTTTTTACACTTTGGGCTGACAGGCACCTCTGCTTTTGATCCCGCGAAGAATGATCCGCTGAGTCGTGCCGTGCTTGGTGAACACAGCCTCGAAGATGGCATAGATGGCTTCCTGGGATTGACCTGGAATCAGGAGTTAGCCGCGACAATCGACCGACTGGAATCACTGGATCGAAGTGAGCTGCGTAAACAGTTTTCCATTAAGCGACTCAATGAAATGGAGATTTATCCGGGAGTGACCTTTTCAGAAGAGTTAGAGGGGCAACTCTTTGCTTCGATCATGCTTGATATGGAAAAGCTGATTAGCGCGTATCGACGTATGCTGCGACAAGGGAATCATGCGCTGACGGTTATTGTTGGGTGATGGTGTCAGGGCACCAAAAAAAACCGCCGAACATGTCGGCGGCTTTCTGACTTACAAACTGATAGCTTACATCAGCGGCATTGCTAACCGCACAATGCTAATCAGCGGTTGTGGCCATACACCCAGCACCAGTACCAACAGTGCAGAGATCAGCACCACGATACCGCCTGCGCTGTACTGCCAGTTTGACGGTGCATCGCGACCCGGTTGTTCCGGGGCGTGCAGGTACAGGCTCACCGCCACGCGCAGGTAGTAGTAAAGGCCGATTGCCGAACCGACAACCACGGCGCCCACCAGCCACCACAAGTGTGCCTGGACACCGACCGCCAGCACGTAGAACTTACCAATAAAGCCCAGCGTCATCGGAATACCGGCCAGAGACAGCATCATCACCGTCATCACCGCCGCGAGGATCGGGCGATGCCAGAACAGACCGCGGTAAGAGAACAGGGAATCAGCATCCGGGCCACGGTACGGGCTGGACATCAGGCTGACCACGCCGAACGCGCCGAGGCTGCTGAACAGATAACCGGCCAGGTAAACTCCTACCGCTTCCATCGACATCTCGCCCGTTTGCAGCGCAATCAGCGCCACCAGCAGATAGCCGAGGTGAGAGATAGATGAGTAACCGAGCAGACGTTTGATATTGGTCTGGCTCAGCGCCATCAGGTTACCGAAGATGATAGAGGCAAAGGCGATAATCGCCAGCACTACCCGAATCGCTTCGCTGTCACCCACCGGTGCGTAGAGGAACAGACGCATCACCACACCGAAGATAGCGATTTTGCTCGCCGTCGCCAGGAAAGTGGAAACCGGCGCAGGCGCGCCCTGGTATACGTCTGGCGTCCACAGGTGGAACGGCACCAGAGAGAGTTTGAAGCCGAGGCCAACAATCATCAGTCCGAAACCTGCCAGCAACAGCGGCTCGTTGAGCATACCGTCGCCGAGGTTTTTACCCAGCGCGACAAACGACAGGTCGCCAGACTGTGCATACACCAGCGCCATACCAAACAGCAGGAAAGAAGACGCTGCGGCAGAAAGGATGGTGTATTTGATACTGGCTTCCAGCGAACGTTTCTGGCGGAAAGCGTAACCGACCAGGCCAAACAGCGGCAAAGAGATCAGTTCAATACCGAGGAACAAAGACGCCAGATGGTTGGCATTCGCCAGCAGGATCCCGCCCAGCGCGGCAATTAACACCAACAGGTAGAACTCATCCTTGTTGTCGTTATAGCCTTCAAGCCACGGGTAGGCGAAAGTACAGGTGGCGAGGCTCGCCAACAATACCAGCCCGGTGTAAAGCATGGCGAAACCATCAACGCGCATCAGCGGCGTAACGTCCATAGCGCCCGCCTGGCCGACAAACCAGAGCGAAACCAGCGCCGCGTTAAGCCCAATAACCGAGAGCGTAGCGTTGAGGAAATGATTGCGTCGCCACGCAATGGAGAGCATCACAACCACCACCGTCAAGCCGACGATCAGCAACGGTAGCAGTGCGATCAGGTTTTGTGGAGTTATTGTCATGGCGATTTACGGCCTTGTAGTAGTAACGGAATTAACAAACCACTGCTGGATATTGCCAATCGCGGAGTGCGAGGTATCCAGAATCGGCTGCGGATAGAAGCCCAGCAGTACCAGCAGCACCACCAGCAACAGGATCATAAACAGCTCACGCAGCGACATCCCTGGCAGTTCCTGGCTGGCAATCTGGCTTTTCGCTTTACCGAAGTAAGCGCGATGCAACATCGCCAGCGAATAAACAGATGCAAAGACCAGCCCAAAGGTAGAGATAACGGTAATCACCGGGACAACCTGGAAGCTGCCGAACAGAATCATAAATTCGCCGACGAAGTTACCGGTGCCAGGCATCCCAAGCGTTGCCACCGCAAAGAACAGCGACAGTGCTGGCAGCCATTTCATCTTGCTCCACAGACCGCCCATCATGCGCATGTCGCGGGTATGGATACGTTCATAAAGCTGACCACAAAGAATAAACAGACCCGCCGCCGACAAGCCGTGCGCAATCATCTGGATTACCGCGCCCTGGTAGGCCAACTGGCTGCCGGTGTAGATAGCAATCAGCACGAAGCCCATGTGGGAAACCGAGGTGTAGGCGATCAGACGTTTGATATCGGTCTGGGCGAAAGCCATCCACGCACCGTAGAAGATGCCGATAACCCCCAGCCACATAGCGATTGGCGCAAACTCTGCCGATGCGTTCGGGAACAGCGGCAGGGAGAAACGCAGCAAACCGTAAGCGGCAGTTTTCAGCAAGATCCCCGCGAGGTCAACGGAACCGGCGGTCGGAGCCTGAGAGTGCGCATCCGGTAGCCAGCCATGCAGCGGAACCACCGGCATTTTGACTGCGAAGGCGATGAAGAAGCCCAGCATTAACAGGTATTCCACACCACTGGACATTGGCGTATTCAGCAGCTCTTCATAGTTGAAGGTCCAGACGCCGGTCGCATTGTAGTGAACAAAAACCAGCGCCAGGATGGCAATCAACATCACCAGGCCACTCGCCTGGGTGTAAATGAAGAACTTGGTTGCCGCCGTGATACGCGTTTTACCGTCAGAGGCTTTATGCCCCCACAGTGCGATCAGGAAGTACATCGGCACCAGCATCATTTCCCAGAAGAAGAAGAACAGGAACATGTCGATGGCAAGGAACACGCCGATAACGCCGCCCAGGATCCACATCAGGTTGAGGTGGAAGAAGCCCTGATATTTTTCGATCTCTTTCCACGAACATAGTACCGCCAGCACACCGAGCAGACCGGTCAGCACGACCATCAGCAGCGACAGCCCGTCAATGGCGAGATGAATAGAGATACCAAAACGCGGGATCCACGGCATGTCGAATTCAGACTGCCACTGCGGAATTCCGGCGGATTGCGTCAGTGAATAACCGCCCTGCAACCACAGTTGCAGCGACAGCGCCAGCGTCAATCCCATGGTGATCAGCGCGATCCAGCGTGGCACCTTGACGCCAAAGCGTTCGGTCTGCCAGCACAGGAAGCCGCCAATAAAGGGAATTAATATTAGCCAGGGTAGTAACATGGCGATCTTTATTCCTTGTAAAAGTCCCGTCAGGACCGGATTTTCAACGAATTCTCACGACAGAAAATTCTCTTCGGACTGGGGGTAGTGTCGGATGCACCGCGAAGGCGGCTTATCCGACCTACGTTCTTATATGCCCAGGGGCAATCCCACAATCCTTAACTCAACGCAGTACCATCAACAGTGCCAGCACCACGACCGCACCGATGCTCATGGATGCCACATACCAGCGCAGATAGCCGTTCTCACTTAACAGCAGACCTTTACCTGCAAAGCGGGAAAGAACAGCCGGGATGTTCATCATTGAGTTCAGCGGATCGCGTTTCAGCAACCAGGCAATACCCAGGAACGGCTTGACGAACACTTTGTCGTACAGCCAGTCAAAGCCCCAGGCGTTGTACCACCAGGTACTCAGCAGACGGCCCGGCGCACTGTTGGCGATGGAGGTCACCAGAGTACGTTTACCCAGCCACAGCCAGGCTGCCAGCAGAATGCCGACCACCGCGACCACGCCAGAGGTAATTTCCAGGGTCAACATGCTGCCGTGCGCCAGCTCTGTCGTTTGCGGAAGCACGCCCTGCAGCGGCGGTACAATCAGTGCGCCAACGAAGGTGGAAAGGATCAGCAGCACAATCAGCGGCAGGCTGTGAGTTACCCCTTTCACGGCGTGAGCGTGAATTTGTTCTTTTCCGTGGAAGACGATGAAAATCATACGGAAGGTGTAGAGCGAGGTCATAAACGCACCGACCAGACCTGCCACCATCAGATTGATATGACCATTCGCCATCGCACCCGCGAGGATCTCATCCTTACTGAAGAAGCCCGCAGTGACCAGCGGCAGTGCCGACAGTGCTGCGCCGCCCACCAGGAAGCAGAGATAAACCAGCGGAATAGATTTACGCAGACCGCCCATCTTGAAGATGTTCTGTTCGTGATGGCAGGCCAGAATGACGGAACCGGATGCCAGGAACAGCAGCGCTTTAAAGAACGCGTGAGTCATCAAGTGGAAAATCGCCGCATCCCATGCCTGCACGCCAAGCGCGAGGAACATGTAGCCAATCTGGCTCATGGTAGAGTAAGCGAGAACACGTTTGATGTCGGTCTGTACCAGCGCGGCAAAACCGGCCAGCAGCAGCGTAACCGCCCCGACAATACCCACCAGATGCAGAACTTCCGGCGTCATCAGGAACAGGCCGTGGGTACGGGCGATCAGGTAGACACCCGCGGTTACCATCGTTGCGGCGTGGATCAGCGCGGAGACAGGCGTCGGGCCCGCCATCGCGTCAGCAAGCCATGTCTGCAACGGCAACTGCGCAGATTTACCGACCGCACCGCCCAGCAGCATCAGCGTCGCCCACATCAGCATGTTATTGCCGTCAGCAAAGTGCGCTGGTGCCAGTTCCACCATTTCGCGGAAGTTCAGGGTGCCCAGTTCGTTGTAAAGAATGAACAGTGCGAAAGCGAGGAAAACGTCACCCACACGGGTCACGACGAACGCTTTCATTGCCGCTGCGCCATTCTTCGGATCGGTGTAATAGAAACCGATCAGCAGATAGGAGCACAGGCCCACGCCTTCCCAGCCGAGGTACATCAGCAGCAGGTTATCGGCGAGAACCAGAACTACCATGCTGGCGATGAACAGGTTGGTGTAGGCGAAGAAGCGAGAGTAGCCCTCTTCACCGCGCATGTACCAGGAGGCGTACATGTGAATAAGGAAACCCACACCAGTGACCACCGAGAGCATGGTCAGCGACAGGCCGTCCAGCACCAGGTTAAAACCGATGTTAAAGTCGCCTACCGACATCCACGTCCACAGCGGCTGGCTGTATGACTGCTCGCCGTTAGCGAAGAAATCAACGCCGATAAAGGCGGTTACCAGCGCCGCCAGGCCCACAGAGCCAACGCCGACGATCGCCGAAACGTTTTCAGACCAGCGCCCACGGGAGAACGCCAGCAGGACGAAGCCAATCAATGGCAAAATAATGGTTAAGGCAAGCATGTTCATCCGCGCATCTCACTTACTGAATCGATGTTCAGGTTCTGGCGACGACGGTGAAGTTGCAGCAGCAGCGCAAGGCCGATACTCGCTTCTGCCGCCGCGAGGCTGATGGCGAGAATGTACATCACCTGACCGTCGGTCTGACCCCAGTAGCTTCCGGCGACCACAAAGGCCAGCGCGGAGGCGTTAATCATGATTTCCAGACCAATCAGCATAAACAGCAGATTGCGACGGATAACCAGACCGGTTAAGCCAAGAACGAATAAGATTGCCGCGAGGATCAGTCCATGTTGTAAGGGGATCATGCGTGCTCCTCCGTTTTTCTTTTCGCGCTGTCGTCTTTACGATTGCTCAGCACTTCACCCGCACGCTCTTCACGACCGACGTGGAAGGCCACAACCAGACCCGCGAGCAGCAGCATAGAAGCCAGTTCCACCGCCAGTACGTAAGGCCCGAACAGCGTAATACCCACTGCTTTAGCACTGATTGGCGTACCGTCGATACCCTGATCATTAACACCAAGGATGGCGTAAACAATCACCACCAGCATGATGGCCGACAAAATTGCCGGACCAATCCACACCTGCGGTTTCAGCCACTGGCGTTCCTGTTCGATTTCTGAACCGCCCAGGTTGAGCATCATCACCACGAACACGAACAGCACCATAATGGCACCCGCGTAGACGATAATTTCCAGCGCACCGGCGAAGTAAGCGCCCAGTGAGAAGAACACCCCGGAAATCGCCAGCAGCGAAATAATCAGGTACAGCAGTGCGTGTACCGGATTGGTATGGGTGATCACTCGCAAGGTCGCAAGTATGGCTATCAGGCCACAGATATAAAAAGCGAACTCCATTGCCCCTCTCCTTACGGTAACAGGCTCTTGACGTCGATAGGCTTGGCTTCGTTCTCTGCTTCGCCCTTATCTTTGCCGTCGATTGCCATACCTGCCATCCGGTAGAAGTTATATTCCGGGTATTTGCCCGGACCGGAGATCAGCAGATCCTCTTTTTCGTAAACCAGATCCTGGCGCTTGTATTCCCCCATTTCGAAATCCGGGGTTAACTGAATCGCCGTGGTCGGACAGGCTTCTTCGCACAGACCACAGAAAATGCAGCGTGAGAAGTTGATGCGGAAAAATTCCGGGTACCAGCGACCGTCTTTGGTTTCTGCTTTTTGCAGCGAGATACAGCCGACCGGGCAGGCTACCGCGCAGAGGTTACAGGCTACGCAACGCTCTTCGCCGTCCGGGTCGCGGGTCAGAACGATACGACCACGATAACGGGGCGGCAGATAGACCGGCTCTTCCGGGTACATTCGCGTTTCGCGTTTGGCGAACGCGTGCAGGCCGATCATCCAGATACTACGAACCTGGGTGCCGAAACCTACTAACAATTCTTTTAAGGTCATGGTCTTATTGCCCCTTATTGCGCCTGCCAGAGAATGACAGCCGCCGTTACCAGCAAGTTGATCAGCGTCAGCGGCAGGCAGATTTTCCAGCCGAAGGACATTACCTGGTCATAACGCGGACGCGGTAACGACGCACGAATCAAAATGAACATCATCATAAAGAACGCGGTTTTCAGCGCGAACCAGATGAATGGCGGTAACAACGGGCCTTGCCAGCCACCGAAGAACAGCGTCACCATCAATGCAGAGATGGTCACAATCCCGATGTACTCACCCACGAAGAACAGACCGAACTTCATACCGGAATATTCAATGTGGTAACCATCCGCCAGTTCCTGCTCGGCTTCCGGCTGGTCAAACGGGTGACGGTGACATACCGCCACGCCCGCGATGGCAAAGGTAATAAAACCAAAGAATTGCGGGATAACGTTCCACACATGCGCCTGGCTGTTGACGATGTCGGTCATGTTGAATGAACCGGCCTGCGCCACCACGCCCATCAGGGAAAGCCCGAGGAACACTTCGTAGCTCAGGGTCTGCGCAGAAGCACGCATCGCACCCAGCAACGAGTATTTGTTGTTACTTGACCAGCCCGCAAACAGCACCGCGTAAACCGCCAGACCTGCCATCATCAGGAAGAACAAAATCCCGATGTTCAGGTCGGCAACCACCCAACCCGGACTGACTGGCACAATCGCAAAGGCCAGCAGCAGCGAGGTAAAGGCAATCATCGGTGCCAGGGTAAAGATGACGCGATCCGAGAATTTCGGGATCCAGTCTTCTTTAAAGAACATTTTGATCATGTCCGCAACCAGCTGGAGCGAACCGCCCCAGCCAACACGGTTAGGTCCGTAACGGTTCTGGAACAGACCCAGCAGGCGACGTTCGCCAAAGCTCATGAATGCCCCGCAGGTGACAACCACCAGCAGGATCACCACCGCTTTGAGGATGGTCAGCAGGATCTCAATCAGTTCCGGTGATATCCAACTCATTGTTGTGCCTCCTTGAGATCCTCAAGATGCGCGCCAGCCAGCACCGGAGCAATACCGGACATACCCATCGGCAAGCCCACCTGCCCTGCCGTCAGCCCTTCAGCGATTTCAACCGGCAGCGTGACCGTGTTGCCATCGTAACTAAAGGAGACGTGTGTACCTGCGTTCACACCTAACTTCGCGGCATCCGCTGGGTTGAGTTTGATGTACGGCTGCGGCATACGGCTCTGGAAGACCGGAGCACGCTGTGACAATTCATCGCTGCCAAACAGGTGGTAATACGGCGCGATACGCCATTTCCCGTCCTGCGGCTGGAAGCGTGCCGGTACGCTGGTGAAGTAATCCAGACCATTTTCGCTGGTTTCAAACAGACGCACGCCCGGATCGCCAAAGCGCAGTTTGCCGCCCACTTCGTCCTGGAATTTGTTCCACGCCTGCGGGGAGTTCCAGCCCGGTGCCCAGGCAAACGGCACTTGCGAACGGTGCGCGGTCGGCTGGTTGTTACCTTCCATCGAGAAGGTGAACATGGTGTCAATATCCTGCGGCTGACGCGGCTCATGAACGCTGATATTGGCGCGCATGGCGGTACGACCGCTGTAACGGTGCGGTTCACGGGCCAGTTTCTGCCCACGAATACGGAATGTCGCATCCGGCGCAGCATCTTTGATACCTGCCAGTTCCGGGATTTTCGCCACAACAGCGTCAATCACATGGTCGAGCTGCGTCCAGTCCACTTCACGGCTCAGCAGGGTGCTGTGCAGCGAGTGTAACCAGCGCCAGCTTTCCAGCATGACAGTTTTGCTGTCGTAATAAGCAGGATCGTAAACCTGGAAGAAACGTTGGGCGCGGCCTTCGTTGTTGATCACCGTACCGTCGCTTTCAGCAAAGCTGGCAGCAGAAAGTACCAGATGGGCGTTTTCCATAATCGCTGTGCGTTGATGATCAACCACCATCACCAGCGGCGCTTTAGCCAGCGCAGCATTCACGCGGGTAGCGGAAGCGTGACGATGCAGATCGTTTTCCAGCACCACCACCGCGTCGGCGCGTCCGGTTTCCAGTTCGGTCAACGCTTCTTCAAGCGAACCGCCACCCATAATGCCCAGCCCCATGCTGTTGACGGAACGGGCAATCATGGTGATACCAACGTCAGCGCCGCGACCTTTCAGGGCTTTCGCGACGTTAGCCGCAGCCTGAATCACCTCTATGCTACCGGCGTTCGTCCCGGAGATAATCAACGGTTTCTTCGCACCTGCCAGTGCCTGCACGATGACGTCGATTTTGCTTTGCAGCTCAGGTTCGATACCGTCAACCGCTGGCGCAGAGTTATCCAGCGCATGGGCGATGGCAAAACCTAAACGCGCCTGATCTTCAACCGGTGCGCGGTAAGTCCACGCCGCGATATCATCCAGACGGGTGTCATCAACGTTGGTAACAAACAGCGGATGCTTCGCACGTTGACCGATGTTGAGGATTGCCGCAATCTGCCAGTCAGCCACTTTCTGTGCTGCCGCCATTTCGCGCGCTTTACCTTTCACAGCCTGACGCACTGCCAGCGCGACGCGCGCGCCGGTCTGGGTAACGTCTTCGCCCAGCACCAGTACCGCATCGTAAGATTCGATTTCGCGCAGAGCCGGAGTATAAATGCCGCCTTCACGCAGCACTTTCAGCGCCAGTTGCAGACGTTCCTGCTCACCGTGAGCGATACCGGTGTAGAAGTTTTCTTCGCCCACCAGTTCACGCAGCGCAAAGTTGCTTTCCACGCTGGCACGCGGAGAACCAATACCGATCACTTTCTTCGACTGACGCAGAATATCTGCCGCGCCCTGCATTGCCTGTTCGGCGTTGAGGGTAATGAAATCATCGCCACGACGCTGTACTGGTTGACGCGGACGATCTTTCAGGTTGACGTAACCGTAACCGAAACGACCACGGTCGCAGAGGAAGTAGTGGTTTACCGTACCGTTGTAACGGTTTTCGATACGACGCAGTTCGCCGTAACGTTCACCGGGGCTGATGTTACAGCCGATGGAACATTGCTGGCAGATGCTCGGCGCAAACTGCATATCCCATTTACGGTTGTAACGCTCGGAGTGCGTTTTGTCGGTAAATACGCCGGTCGGGCAAATTTCGACCAGGTTACCGGAAAATTCGCTTTCCAGCGTGCCGTCTTCCGGGCGACCGAAGTAGACGTTGTCGTGCGCACCGTAAACGCCCAGATCCGTACCGTCAGCGTAATCTTTGTAGTAACGCACGCAGCGGTAGCAGGCGATGCAGCGGTTCATTTCGTGAGAGATGAATGGCCCCAAATCCTGATTACGGTGGGTACGTTTGGTGAAACGGTAGCGACGGAAGCTGTGTCCGGTCATCACGGTCATATCCTGAAGATGGCAGTTACCGCCTTCTTCACATACCGGACAGTCGTGCGGGTGGTTGGTCATTAACCACTCGACCACACTTTCACGGAACTGTTTCGCTTCTTCGTCGTCAATGGAAATAAAGGTGCCATCGGAAGCCGGTGTCATACAGGACATCACCAGGCGACCACGCGTGTCTTCCGCGTTTTGGTATTGCTTCACCGCACACTGGCGGCAAGCACCGACGCTTCCCAGCGCCGGATGCCAGCAAAAGTAAGGAATATCAAGGCCCAGAGACAGACAAGCTTCCAGCAGGTTGTCCGCTCCGTTGACCTCGTATTCTTTGCCGTCTACATGAATTGTAGCCATTAGCATGCTTCCAGTTTTCTCAGTCAGAGACTGAGCGTTAATCGAAATTCGGTTACCAGCGCTCTTTCAGCAGGTTCGGCTGAATCCCATTAATCAAATGGGTATTGCTGAACGGCTGTTTGATTCCCGCCTCAAATTCTTCGCGGAAATATTTGATAGCGCTCTGTAACGGCTCCACTGCACCAGGTGCGTGGGCACAGAAAGTTTTACCCGGGCCTAAGAATCGACACAGTTGCTCAAGTGTTTCGATATCGCCCGGCTGACCTTCACCACGCTCCAGCGCACGCAGAATTTTCACGCTCCACGGCAGACCGTCGCGGCACGGCGTACACCAGCCGCAGGACTCACGGGCGAAAAACTCTTCCAGGTTACGCACCAGCGACACCATGTTGATCTCATGGTCAACCGCCATCGCCAGCGCCGTACCCAGACGGCTTCCCGCTTTACCGATACTTTCGAATTCCATCGGCAGGTCAAGGTGCGCTTCGGTCAGGAAGTCGGTGCCCGCGCCGCCTGGCTGCCAGGCTTTGAATTTCAGACCGTCACGCATACCACCGGCGTAATCTTCGAGGATCTCGCGCGCGGTAGTACCAAACGGCAGTTCCCACAGGCCCGGATTTTTCACCCGACCGGAGAAGCCCATCAGCTTGGTGCCAGCATCTTTACTTTTCGAGATGTTCTGATACCACTCCACGCCGTTAGCGAGGATCGCCGGAACGTTACACAGGGTTTCGACGTTGTTGACACAGGTCGGTTTGCCCCATGCGCCGGAGGTCGCCGGGAAGGGTGGCTTCGAGCGTGGGTTAGCACGACGCCCTTCCAGGGAGTTGATTAACGCTGTTTCTTCCCCGCAGATGTAGCGCCCTGCCCCGGTATGGACGAACAGTTCGAAGTCGAAACCTGTTCCCATAATGTTTTTGCCAAGCAAGCCCGCTTCAGTGGCTTCGGCAATGGCGCGGCGCAGATTTACTGCCGCTTCAATATATTCGCCACGCAGGAAGATGTAGCCACGGTAAGCTTTCAGCGCAAACGCGGAGATGAGCATACCTTCCACCAGCAGGTGCGGCAGTTGCTCCATCAGCAGGCGGTCTTTATAGGTGCCTGGCTCCATTTCATCGGCGTTACACAGCAGGTAACGGATGTTCATGGATTCGTCTTTCGGCATCAGGCTCCATTTCAGGCCGGTAGAAAAGCCCGCGCCACCGCGCCCTTTCAGACCAGCGTCTTTTACCTGATTAACGATTTCGTCCGGAGACAGCCCGGTCAGCGCCTTACGCGCGCCTTCGTAACCGTTTTTGCTGCGATATTCGTCCAGCCACACTGGCTGTTTGTCATCGCGCAGACGCCAGGTCAGCGGATGCGTTTCGGGAGTACGGATAATGTTTTTCATTTATACCGCTCCAGCAGTTCAGGGATCGCTTCCGGGGTCAGATGCGCGTGAGTGTCCTCATCGATCATCATGTTTGGCCCTTTATCACAGTTCCCCAGGCAGCAAGTTGGCAGCAGCGTAAAGCGACCGTCAAATGTCGTTTGCCCTGGTTTGATGTTTAGCTTTTTCTCGAGTGCCGCCTGAATACCCTGATACCCGTTGATATGACAGACCACGCTGTCGCAATAACGGATCACATGGCGGCCAACCGGCTGGCGGAAGATCTGGCTGTAGAACGTTGCCACGCCTTCGACGTCGCTCGCCGGAATACCCAGCACATCGGCGATCGCGTGGATCGCGCCATCCGGCACCCAGCCACGCTGCTTCTGAACGATTTTCAGCGCTTCAATGGACGCCGCACGCGGGTCTTCGTAGTGGTGCATCTCGTGCTCGATCGCTTCACGCTCTGCCGCACTCAGCTCAAAAGCCTCGGTTTGTGGTTGTTGATTCTCGTGCATAATTAGCGGTCCACATCTGACATAACAAAATCGATACTGCCCAGATAAACAATCAGGTCAGACACCAGGCTGCCGCGGATCGCCGCCGGAATTTGCTGCAAATGCGCATAACTCGGCGTGCGGATACGAGTGCGATAACTCATGGTGCTACCGTCGCTGGTCAGGTAGTAACTGTTGATCCCCTTGGTCGCCTCAATCATCTGGAAAGATTCATTGGCAGGCATCACCGGCCCCCACGACACTTGCAGGAAGTGGGTGATCAGGGTTTCGATATGTTGCAGCGTGCGCTCTTTCGGCGGCGGCGTGGTCAGCGGGTGATCCGCTTTGAACGGGCCTTCCGGCATGTTGTTGAGGCACTGCTCAAGAATGCGCAGACTCTGGCGCAGCTCTTCCACTTTCAGCATTACGCGGGTGTAGCAGTCAGAAACACCACCACCAACCGGGATTTCAAAGTCGAAGTTTTCATAGCCAGAATAAGGACGCGCCTTACGCACGTCGAAGTCGATCCCGGTAGCACGCAGGCCCGCGCCAGTGGTGCCCCACTCCAGCGCCTCTTTCGCGCCATAGGCGGCAACGCCCTGGGAACGACCTTTCAGAATGGTATTTTGCAGCGCCGCTTTCTCGTAAGACGCCAGACGTTTCGGCATCCAGTCGAGGAACTCACGCAGCAGACGATCCCAGCCGCGCGGCAGGTCGTGCGCTACGCCGCCAATACGGAACCACGCCGGGTGCATACGGAAACCCGTGATCGCTTCCACCAGATCGTAAATTTTCTGACGATCGGTAAAGGCGAAGAACACGGGCGTCATTGCGCCGACGTCCTGAATAAAGGTCGAGATATACAGCAGGTGGCTGTTGATACGGAACAGTTCGGAGAGCATTACGCGAATGACGTTAACGCGATCCGGCACGGTGATCCCGGCCAGTTTCTCTACCGCCAGCACGTAAGGCATTTCGTTAACGCAGCCGCCGAGGTATTCGATACGGTCGGTATACGGAATGTAGCTGTGCCAGGACTGGCGCTCGCCCATTTTCTCCGCACCACGGTGGTGGTAGCCGATGTCTGGTACGCAGTCGACAATCTCTTCGCCATCGAGTTGCAAAACGATACGGAAAGCCCCGTGCGCCGACGGGTGGTTCGGGCCGAGGTTGAGGAACATGAAGTCCTCGTTTTCAGTACCACGCTTCATCCCCCACTCTTCCGGTTTGAAGGTCAGGGCTTCCATCTCCAGATCCTGTTTGGCTTTGGTCAGCTCAAACGGCGAGAATTCGGTAGCGCGCGCCGGGTAATCTTTACGCAGCGGGTGACCTTTCCAGGTTTGCGGCATCATGATGCGGCGCAGGTTCGGGTGACCGTCGAATGTAATGCCAAACAGATCCCAGGTTTCACGCTCATACCAGTTAGCGTTCGGGAACAGTTTGGTGAAGGTCGGTACGTGCAGGTCGTTTTCTGCCAGCGCCACCTTCAGCATGATGTCGCGGTTACGATCGATAGAAATCAGATGGTAGAAAACGGAAAAATCCGCGGCAGGTAACCCTTCGCGGTGTGTGCGCAGACGTTCGTCCATGCCGTGTAAGTCAAACAGCATGACGTAAGGTTTCGGCAGTTTCTTTAAGAAATCGCCAACTTCCAGTAATTGTTCACGCTTGATCCACACAACGGGAACCCCGGTGCGAGTCGCCTGAACAGTAAAGGCATCCGGCCCAAAACGGTTGCGCAGTTCGCCAATCACCGGATCATCAAGATGATCGCGGGTCTGCCAGGCGGGTTCTTGCGCGGTTAAGTCGGTCATATTGTTCACCATTGCAAATGGTCCGTGGTGACTGTCGGCGCAGTAAGCTTCGCGAAATAGATTTAGGAATAAGCGAAGAAAAATCCCTTTGCCGACAGGCGCAAATTAAATCTCGTCAGGTGTACGCAGGTTGGTTACGGCAATGCGTTCACCGCGCTTGCGTTCGCGCTCTGATTGCATATTGGCGCGATAAACGCCCTGATCGCCAACCACCCAGGAGAGCGGACGACGTTCTTTGCCGATAGATTCCTGCAACAGCATCAGTGCCTGCATGTACGCTTCAGGACGCGGCGGGCAGCCCGGGATATACACATCAACCGGGATGAATTTATCGACGCCCTGCACAACGGAATAAATATCGTACATACCGCCGGAGTTGGCACAGGCACCCATTGAGATAACCCATTTTGGTTCCAGCATCTGGTCATACAGACGCTGAATAACCGGTGCCATTTTGGTAAAGCAGGTTCCTGCAACCACCATCAGGTCAGCCTGACGCGGCGAAGCACGCAATACTTCTGCGCCAAAACGCGCCACGTCATGCACCGCGGTAAACGAAGTCACCATCTCAACGTAACAGCAGGAAAGACCGAAGTTATACGGCCAAATTGAGTTTTTACGACCCCAGTTAACCATGTCATTGAGCTTGCCCATAAACACGTTTTTGTTAACTTCTTGCTCCAGAGGGTCGGTTACGATCTCCTGCTTTTGCAGGGGGTAACGGTCGTTCTCACCGTTGGGATCTATGCGGGTGAGCGTATAATCCATCTTAATGCCTCGCGGTTAGCGTTGACGATTAGCGATACTGTTCGTTTCCGGGTTCATACGCTCGCGGCGTGAACGCGCGGGCGTCCAGTCCAGCGCGCCAATACGCACCAGATAAACCAGACCTGCCAGTAACACAAAAATAAAAATTGCAGCTTCCACAAAGCCTACCCAGCCGCTTTCGCGGATAGAGGTTGACCATGCGAACAGATACAGCGCTTCAACGTCGAAGATAACGAAGAACATGGCCACCAGATAAAACTTGGCGGACAGGCGTAAGCGGGCGGAGCCGACCGAGTCGATACCGGATTCAAACGGCACGTTTTTCGACCTCGCGCGTGCGCGACCGCCTAAAAACCAACCGCCTACCAGCATCAGGCAACACAGGCCAATGGCAACGATAAGAAAGATAGCGAATGCCCAGTGATGAGCGATGACTTCAGTGGATGTTGACATACTCATTGCTTACTCATCAAAAGTAGCGCCAGATTCACTGCTCTTCACGGCAGATGGACGCCACATCGATTCATGGGGAGGAATAAAAAAAACCTTACAATCACTGTAGAAATTCTTTTATACAGCTAATTGATGTGGTCTTTTACTCCTTTCTATAACCTTTTGTCAACTTTAACAAAAGTTTCTTCACATTAGTTTACATAATATCAACACCATTAGCATTTAATGCCCTTTCACCCCAGATCCTTGACGACTCCAGGATAATTAGATGTTGTTGAATCGTGTCCGTTGTGAAGCAATGGAAAAAATACGGGTCTATTTTGACAGGAATTTGTGTCGATTCCTCCCCCCAAAAGAGAGTATTTTCTTGATCTGTGACACGCTTTTGTCATTCCATAACAAAAACGCAGCAACAAATTTACGTATTTTTTAACATCATTGTAGCAGGTGATTTTTTTCAGGCGATTATTTGTGCGTTCGGGACGTGAATCTCTGGTGATTGAAAAATGAACAGTTTTGTACGTTCTGCACTATGCGAGGAAGGATTTTTACTAAAAAAAAGCCGCTGGGGTTTAAAACACCCCCAGCGGCTCGTTTTTTACACTATTGTCTCAGGAATTATCTATCGTCCGTCGATTACTCGATATCCCTTTCAATCAACAATGAATCATCCCCTTCCGGAGCAGACATTGGGCTGTATTGCCACGGATTATGGTAGCTCTCCATCGCCTGATAGATCACCTGGGCCAGCTCATTATTACTGGACGGGTCATAGCACAGCAAATATTCGGTATCAGGTAGCGGCGGTAAGCCATCTACTCCACTCAGCACACGCAGGTCCGGGCTCATCATCTCAACCGGCCTTGCCGTCACGCCAAGACCGGCTTTCACTGCCGCACGAACGGCCGGAAGCGTCGAGGCGACATAAGCCAGTCGCCATGGAATATCTGCTTTATTAAGCGTCGCCAGCACCATATCGCGAAACGGACTTGGATCATCCAGCAATACAAGAGGGATCGGCTCGCCTTTTTGCAATACGTATTCCGCTGCGCAGTACCAGTGTGTTGGCGAGGTTCGCAGGTTCAATGCCTTAAACGCTGAAGGACGATGGGTGGTTACCATCAAATCCACTTCCTGGGATTCCAGCATTTCTGCCATATAGGCATTACGTTTAACGCGGACATCCAGCGCTAATTTCGGATAAACCGAACTCACGCGATTTAACAGGAAAGGTAAGATCGTATCGGCAGATTCATCTGAAGCACCGATAGTTAACACGCCCTGAAGATTACTGAACATTAATGATGAGCAGGCCTCATCATTAAAACGCAGGATTTTCCTGGCGTAACCAAGAAGTTGAATGCCATGTTCAGTTAACAGTTTGTTGCGACCGTGACGAGCGAACAGTTCTTTCCCAACGAGTTGTTCCAGACGCTGCATTTGCTGACTTACGGCGGACTGAGTACGACACACAGCGGCAGCTGCGGCAGCAAAAGTGTTCAGATCGGCAACAGCAACAAATGTTCTCAGCAGATCGAGGTCGAGGTTAATTATCGGACGATTTGCACTTATCATATATTATCACTTACTGGCGGCTCATACTGAGCTGGTTAATGCTGTGCACACACAAACAAGCAATTCCATTTGTAATGTGCCTCCCTGGCAGTTTCATCCGGAACCCGGACGAAAGTAAAAATGCATATGAGTTGCACTAAAAAAGCGACTCACATTGTTCCGTTATAATGCCTGAAGTAGATCACAGAATATATCTTCAGGGATCGCATATCTATTAAGTTACTCACTCTTTTCTATTTATGACATGCGCGTGTTTGTATAAATGTAAATGTGAGTCCTTGTTCCACTCTCGTGCAGCATCGCTGGTCATACGCGAACACGTACAAACAGCAATGGTGAGGCGGCATCAAGAGCAGGGATCCGTCATTTATGCGAGCATTTTACCCCAAAAACCTTTTATTTATAAGGGTCATTGCGAATTATCTGATGCAAAGTTATGTTATGTTAGGCAAAGTAATCTTCTATTATTAATAAGCACATCAAAACCTTTTTGAATATTAAATAATAATTAATTAGCATCATCCTCATTCATTAATTCCGCTTAACAATAGTTTCACACCTTGCCCCCATTACGACACCTCGGAAATCATCACGCTGTTAAACTCTCCGTAATGCGGAAATATCATCATCGCGTTTCATTAGTGAATTCTTAAATGAGGCATTTTCACACAATTATCTTACAGATAAAAAAACCAGACTTACAATTAAGAATCAGAACAATTCACTATATAACATTGCATGTAAAGCATATACACCTCATTATTTTGTCATTATTAAGTTATTAACAGCACAATCGAGCCTTCCCCTCTGGCAAAATCTTATTCTGCAGACCTTCAAAACACCGTCCTGGGGGAGTACATTGTTCTAAGCTGACTTCCACGGCAGGGAGTGGCGATAACAGCAAAAAAGGTCAAGATTCATGTCCCCCATTGAAAAATCCAGCAAATTAGAGAATGTCTGTTATGACATCCGTGGTCCGGTGCTGAAAGAAGCAAAACGCCTGGAAGAAGAAGGTAACAAGGTACTGAAACTGAACATCGGCAACCCTGCCCCGTTCGGTTTTGACGCGCCAGATGAAATCCTCGTTGACGTGATACGCAACCTGCCTACCGCTCAAGGGTATTGCGATTCCAAAGGTCTTTACTCCGCGCGTAAAGCCATCATGCAGCACTACCAGGCTCGTGGCATGCGTGATGTTACCGTGGAAGATATTTACATCGGCAATGGTGTATCGGAGCTTATCGTTCAGGCAATGCAGGCATTGCTGAACAGCGGGGACGAAATGTTGGTTCCTGCACCAGATTACCCACTATGGACCGCGGCGGTTTCGCTTTCCAGCGGTAAAGCGGTGCATTATCTTTGCGATGAATCCTCTGACTGGTTCCCGGACCTCGATGATATTCGCGCTAAAATTACGCCTCGTACGCGTGGGATCGTTATTATCAACCCAAATAACCCAACCGGCGCGGTATATTCCAAAGAGCTTTTAATGGAGATTGTGGAGATTGCACGTCAGCATAATCTCATTATCTTCGCCGATGAAATTTATGACAAAATTCTTTACGACGACGCTGAGCATCACTCAATTGCGCCGCTGGCACCTGACCTGCTGACCATTACCTTTAACGGACTGTCGAAAACGTACCGCGTTGCAGGCTTCCGTCAGGGGTGGATGGTGTTGAACGGGCCGAAAAAACACGCCAAAGGCTACATCGAAGGTCTGGAAATGCTGGCTTCAATGCGCCTGTGTGCTAACGTTCCTGCGCAACACGCAATTCAGACCGCGCTGGGTGGTTATCAGAGCATCAGTGAATTTATTACCCCTGGCGGTCGTCTTTATGAGCAGCGTAACCGCGCGTGGGAACTGATCAACGATATTCCGGGCGTTTCCTGCGTGAAACCTCGTGGTGCGCTGTATATGTTCCCGAAAATCGACGCCAAACGCTTTAACATTCACGACGATCAGAAAATGGTGCTGGATTTCCTGTTGCAGGAAAAAGTTCTGTTGGTGCAAGGGACGGCATTCAACTGGCCGTGGCCGGATCACTTCCGCATTGTCACGCTACCGCGTGTCGATGATATCGAGCTGTCTTTGAGCAAGTTCGCGCGTTTCCTTTCTGGTTATCATCAGCTGTAATCTTAATTTCACTGCCGGAGATTGCATCCGGCAGCGTTATCCCGCCACAATGACCTGATGATGTCATCATACGTAAGGTCACTATGAAACAGAGCCATTTTTTTGCCCATCTCTCCCGCCTGAAACTCATTAACCGCTGGCCGCTAATGCGCAACGTGCTGACGGAAAATGTGTCCGAACACAGTTTGCAGGTAGCGATGGTCGCCCATGCGCTGGCAGCTATCAAAAATCGAAAATTTGGCGGTAATGTCAACGCCGAACGTATCGCTTTACTGGCGATGTACCACGATGCCTCAGAAGTGCTCACCGGCGATCTCCCTACTCCGGTGAAATACTTCAATTCGCAAATCGCTCAGGAGTACAAGGCTATTGAAAAAATCGCTCAGCAAAAACTGGTCGATATGGTTCCGGAAGAGCTGCGGGATATCTTTGCGCCGTTAATTGACGAGCATGCATATAGCGATGAAGAAAAATCGCTGGTGAAACAGGCAGATGCACTGTGTGCATATCTGAAATGTCTGGAAGAACTCGCGGCCGGAAATAATGAATTCTTGCTGGCAAAAACGCGACTGGAAGCGACGCTTGAAGCGCGTCGCAGCCAGGAGATGGACTACTTCATGGAAGTATTTGTTCCCAGCTTCCATCTTTCGCTCGATGAGATTAGCCAGGATTCACCGCTGTAAGCAGCCGGAGTCTGCGTCGCATCAGGCAATAAGCGCCGGATGCGACATCAGGCTCTTGTCAAAACGGAAACAGCATCGGGATCATCACCACACAAACCGCCATCACGATAATGGTGAACGGTACCCCCAACTTCACAAAGTCACTGAAGCTGTAATTTCCCGGACCTAAAACCAGTGTGTTAACAGGTGAAGAAACCGGTGTCATAAAGGCGGCGGATGCTGCCATCGCCACGACCATCGCGAATGGATAAGGCGACACCCCCATCGTTTTGGCAGCAGCCAGCGCAATCGGAGCCATCAACACCGCCGTCGCGGTATTAGAGATAAATAGCCCAATAACCGCCGACAAGACAAACAAACACCCCAGCATCATATGTGGCCCGTAACCACCGCCAATGTCCATCAGCCCTTTCACCGCCAGCGCGACACCTCCCGTTTTCTGTAATGCCACAGCAAACGGCATCATCCCAACGATCAAAATAATGCTCGGCCAGTGAATGGATTTATAGGCGCTTTCAGCATCTATACAGCGGAATTTCCCCATCAGCAGGCAGGCGATGATAGCGGCAACAGGATTAGGAATTTCATCTGTCAGCATTAACGCCACCATTAGCACCAGACAGAAAATGGCATGGGGTGCCTGGCTGTGCGCGGGCGATGCTTCACTCACCTCTTCCGGTAAGTTCAGCGCTACGAAGTCGCGGCCCTGTTTGGCCAGCATACCGATCAGTTTCCAGTTACCCACAACCAGGATGATATCGCCCAGCAGCAGAGGCTCATCCGCCAGCGAACCTTCCAGCGCCACGCCATTGCGCTTTAGCCCCACCACATTCAGTCCGTAGCGGGTACGAAAACCAATTTCGCGCACCGATTTACCAATCAGTTCTGACTCAGGAATTAATGAAATCTCTGCCATGCCCACATCAAGGGCCTGGTCAGAAAAATACTCGCCGCGCAGTACCATCGGCTCCAGCAATTGCTCACTACAAAATTGCCGGAGATCGACATCAGCCGCAGACATATCAATAAGCAAAACGTCACGCGCGCGAAATTCAGAAACCCCATTAACGTTCACGATAACGCGACGAAAACGCCGCCAGCGTTCAACACCGATGACGTTAGCGCCATAACGCTCACGTAATTTGAGATCATCCAGCCGTTGACCTATCATTGGCGACCCGGGGCGAATAGCCAGACGTCGCGCACGCCCGGTCAGTCGATATTCACGGATAAGATCGCGAAAGGTTCGACGCGTCCAGCCTTCGCGCTGCGGGGTCTGGGTATCCCCTTTCAGCATGAAACGCATCACTAACATATACAAAATACCCAGCACCAGCACGACCAGGCCAATAGGTGTTACGCTAAAGAAACTGAAGCCGTGATAGCCTTCACGCAGCAATTCACTGTTGACTACCAGGTTCGGCGGCGTCGCCACCAGCGTCATCATGCCGCTAATCAGCCCGGCAAAACTTAACGGCATCATCAGACGTGACGGCGAAGTTTGCATACGCATGGCAACGCTTAACACCACGGGAATAAAGATAGCGACAACGCCGGTTGAACTCATAAACGCGCCAAGCCCCGCGACGGTCAGCATCAACAAAACCAACATTTTGATTTCACTGTTGCCCGCCACTTTGACCAGCCATGTTCCCATTACGGTGGCAACACCGGTACGGACCAAACCATCGCCAATAATAAACAAGGCGGCAATCAGGACAACGTTAGGATCAGAAAAGCCGGAAAATACTTCGGGGACCGTCAGCGTTCCGCTTAATGCAAACGCGACAATAACAAACAAAGCGACCGCATCCATACGCACTCTGCCCGTCGCAAACAAGACGATGGCAACGGCCAGTAATGAAAGAACCCAAATCAATTCACCGTTCACAACTTATCCTTGTTAATTGAGGGGGATGACTTGATTCTGCCATAAAAAAGCCCCGACGAGACGGGGCTAAATCATGATCAGGTGTTTCACTGAATAATAACATCGCCATTTGGCTGTTTGGTCACAGTAATTTGCTCCAGACTGTGGAGGACCAAATCGACCTCATTCAGGCGCGGGGTATCTGCCGGAGCGTTAACCGCAATGACATGGCAACCCGCCGCCAGGCCAGAAAGCACGCCAGCGGGAGCATCTTCCACCACCACACACTCCTGCGGCGCAAGCCCCAGCAGCTGCGCACCTAACAGATACGCATCAGGTTCTGGTTTTCCGCGCTTCACTCGCTCAGCGGTTACAAACACCTCTGGTGCGGGAAGCCCAGCTATTTTATGGCGCGCTCGCGCTACCGGCATGGAGCCAGAAGTCACAATGGCCCACGGAATACCTGCTTTATTCAAATGATTGAGTAAGGCGATTGCCCCCGGAAGCGCGGTAATACCTTCGGTTTCCGTGGCCTCGATGTGCTCCAGACGCGTAAACTCGGCGGCAATATCAGCCTCGGATTTGCCCGCCATAAAATGGCGCAAAGAGGTGATCGCCTGTTTACCGTGAATGAAAGCCAGCACCTCTTCCGGCGCTAACCCATGACGTCTGGCCCAGTTGCTCCACGCCCGTTCTACCGCAGGCAGGGAATCCACCAGCGTTCCATCAAGATCAAACAGAAAACCTTTGCACCGCACGCGGGCCTCCTCAGGCATTGATAATTTGATTAATTTCGTTGGCGCTCAAATGGTACTGACGCGGGCAGGCATGCCACACATTAAGCATGCGCTGATATTTTTCCCACATTGGCGTCTGGGCGTTAAAACCGTGAGTTCCGGCGTCAAAATGGGTATAGCGCCCTTCCACATTAACCATAAAGCGGACATAACCGAGGTAACGTGCTTCAGTGGCGGCGTCAAAGCCGAGGAAGGTGACACGACGTTCATCGATGGATTGCTGGTCCTGCAAATTAGACCAGGAAACATGCAACGCATGATACATCTCCATAATGTCGATGATAGTGCGGCAGGTTTCTTCTTTCAGCTCGCCAAACTCGCGATCCAGTTCACGCATCTGTAATCCATAACCACGCTCAATGATTGTTTGCAGGCGACGGTAACGTTCAGCATTTGCCGGATCGAGCATAGTCATCATCTTGTACTGATTAGACAAAATAAGACGTTGCGCGTTGGTCATTTCCATTGTTGACTCCTGTATCACTCTATTACGGTGAAAAAAAAGAAGGCTGAGTATGCCTTCTTTTATATGCGTAATCAGGGGTCAATTACAAATCATCAAGGAAAGTTTTATCCAGTTGTTTGAAGGCGCGCTTAAGCGTGTCAGCTAATGCCTGGTAATCAGGCTTGCCTTCAACGGGTGCCAACACCTGTCCAGACTCCTGCAATTTACCGCGAACTTCATAAAACCAGTTGAGGATAGCAGGGGGTAATGGCGTTACAGAACGCTTGCCCAGCCACCATAATCCCTGCATGGGTAAACTTAAGGCGAACAGCGCAGTGGCAACTGCCGGCCCAAGCTGACCGCCCAGGGCAATCTGCCAGCAGAGAGTAAATACGGCGATCGGCGGCATAAAACGGATCGCATAACGCGTCATCTTGATAACGCGATTTTCGACAAAGACCGGGGCAAGGCGTTTTTCCAGCGGCCACGTCTTTGAGTAATGCTGTCCCCGGCGAAACAAGCTAAAAAAATTAACAGAACGATTATCCGGCGTTGACATGCTTCACCTCAACTTCACATATAAAGATTCAAAAATTTGTGCAAATTCACAACTCAGCGGGACAACGTTCAAAACATTTTGTCTTCCATACCCACTATCAGGTATCCTTTAGCAGCCTGAAGGCCTAAGTAGTACATATTCATTGAGTCGTCAAATTCATATACATTATGCCATTGGCTGAAAATTACGCAAAATGGCATAGACTCAAGATATTTCTTCCATCATGCAAAAAAAATTTGCAGTGCATGATGTTAATCATAAATGTCGGTGTCATCATGCGCTACGCTCTATGGCTCCCTGACGTTTTTTTAGCCACGTATCAATTATAGGTACTTCCATGTCGAGTAAGTTAGTACTGGTTCTGAACTGCGGTAGTTCTTCACTGAAATTTGCCATCATCGATGCAGTAAATGGTGAAGAGTACCTTTCTGGTTTAGCCGAATGTTTCCACCTGCCCGAAGCACGTATCAAATGGAAAATGGACGGCAATAAACAGGAAGCGGCTTTAGGTGCAGGCGCCGCTCACAGCGAAGCGCTCAACTTTATCGTTAATACTATTCTGGCACAAAAACCAGAACTGTCTGCGCAGCTGACTGCTATCGGTCACCGTATCGTACACGGCGGCGAAAAGTATACCAGCTCCGTAGTGATCGATGAGTCTGTTATTCAGGGTATCAAAGATGCAGCTTCTTTTGCACCGCTGCACAACCCGGCTCACCTGATCGGTATCGAAGAAGCTCTGAAATCTTTCCCACAGCTGAAAGACAAAAACGTTGCTGTATTTGACACCGCGTTCCACCAGACTATGCCGGAAGAGTCTTACCTCTACGCCCTGCCGTACAACCTGTACAAAGAGCACGGCATCCGTCGTTACGGCGCGCACGGCACCAGCCACTTCTATGTAACCCAGGAAGCGGCAAAAATGCTGAACAAACCGGTAGAAGAACTGAACATCATCACCTGCCACCTGGGCAACGGTGGTTCCGTTTCTGCTATCCGCAACGGTAAATGCGTTGACACCTCTATGGGCCTGACCCCGCTGGAAGGTCTGGTCATGGGTACCCGTTCTGGTGATATCGATCCGGCGATCATCTTCCACCTGCACGACACCCTGGGCATGAGCGTTGACGCAATCAACAAACTGCTGACCAAAGAGTCTGGCCTGCTGGGTCTGACCGAAGTGACCAGCGACTGCCGCTATGTTGAAGACAACTACGCGACGAAAGAAGACGCGAAGCGCGCAATGGACGTTTACTGCCACCGCCTGGCGAAATACATCGGTGCCTACACTGCGCTGATGGATGGTCGTCTGGACGCTGTTGTATTCACTGGTGGTATCGGTGAAAATGCCGCGATGGTTCGTGAACTGTCTCTGGGCAAACTGGGCGTGCTGGGCTTTGAAGTTGATCATGAACGCAACCTGGCTGCACGTTTCGGCAAATCTGGTTTCATCAACAAAGAAGGTACCCGTCCTGCGGTGGTTATCCCAACCAACGAAGAACTGGTTATCGCGCAAGACGCGAGCCGCCTGACTGCCTGATTTCACACCGCCAGCTCAGCTGGCGGTGCTGTTTTGTAACCCGCCAAATCGGCGGTAACGAAAGAGGATAAACCGTGTCCCGTATTATTATGCTGATCCCTACCGGAACCAGCGTCGGTCTGACCAGCGTCAGCCTTGGCGTGATCCGTGCAATGGAACGCAAAGGCGTTCGTCTGAGCGTTTTCAAACCTATCGCTCAGCCGCGTACCGGTGGCGATGCGCCCGATCAGACTACGACTATCGTGCGTGCGAACTCTTCCACCACGACGGCCGCTGAACCGCTGAAAATGAGCTACGTTGAAGGTCTGCTTTCCAGCAATCAGAAAGATGTGCTGATGGAAGAGATCGTCGCAAACTACCACGCTAACACCAAAGACGCTGAAGTCGTTCTGGTTGAAGGTCTGGTCCCGACACGTAAGCACCAGTTTGCCCAGTCTCTGAACTACGAAATCGCTAAAACGCTGAATGCGGAAATCGTCTTCGTTATGTCTCAGGGCACTGACACCCCGGAACAGCTGAAAGAGCGTATCGAACTGACCCGCAACAGCTTCGGCGGTGCCAAAAACACCAACATCACCGGCGTTATCGTTAACAAACTGAACGCACCGGTTGATGAACAGGGTCGTACTCGCCCGGATCTGTCCGAGATTTTCGACGACTCTTCCAAAGCTAAAGTAAACAATGTTGATCCGGCGAAGCTGCAAGAATCCAGCCCGCTGCCGGTTCTCGGCGCTGTGCCGTGGAGCTTTGACCTGATCGCGACTCGTGCGATCGATATGGCTCGCCACCTGAATGCGACCATCATCAACGAAGGCGACATCAATACTCGCCGCGTTAAATCCGTCACTTTCTGCGCACGCAGCATTCCGCACATGCTGGAGCACTTCCGTGCCGGTTCTCTGCTGGTGACTTCCGCAGACCGTCCTGACGTGCTGGTGGCCGCTTGCCTGGCAGCCATGAACGGCGTAGAAATCGGTGCCCTGCTGCTGACTGGCGGCTACGAAATGGACGCGCGCATTTCTAAACTGTGCGAACGTGCTTTCGCTACCGGCCTGCCGGTATTTATGGTGAACACCAACACCTGGCAGACCTCTCTGAGCCTGCAGAGCTTCAACCTGGAAGTTCCGGTTGACGATCACGAGCGTATCGAGAAAGTTCAGGAATACGTTGCTAACTACATCAACGCTGACTGGATCGAATCTCTGACTGCCACTTCTGAGCGCAGCCGTCGTCTGTCTCCGCCTGCGTTCCGTTATCAGCTGACTGAACTTGCGCGCAAAGCGGGCAAACGTATCGTACTGCCGGAAGGTGACGAACCGCGTACCGTTAAAGCAGCCGCTATCTGTGCTGAACGTGGTATCGCAACTTGCGTACTGCTGGGTAATCCGGCAGAGATCAACCGTGTTGCAGCGTCTCAGGGTGTAGAACTGGGTGCAGGGATTGAAATCGTTGATCCAGAAGTGGTTCGCGAAAGCTATGTTGGTCGTCTGGTCGAACTGCGTAAGAACAAAGGCATGACCGAAACCGTTGCCCGCGAACAGTTGGAAGACAACGTGGTGCTCGGTACGCTGATGCTGGAACAGGATGAAGTTGATGGTCTGGTTTCCGGTGCTGTTCACACTACCGCAAACACCATCCGTCCGCCGCTGCAGCTGATCAAAACTGCACCGGGCAGCTCCCTGGTATCTTCCGTGTTCTTCATGCTGCTGCCGGAACAGGTTTACGTTTACGGTGACTGTGCGATCAACCCGGATCCGACCGCTGAACAGCTGGCAGAAATCGCGATTCAGTCCGCTGATTCCGCTGCGGCCTTCGGTATCGAACCGCGCGTTGCTATGCTCTCCTACTCCACCGGTACTTCTGGTGCAGGTAGCGACGTAGAAAAAGTTCGCGAAGCAACTCGTCTGGCGCAGGAAAAACGTCCTGACCTGATGATCGACGGTCCGCTGCAGTACGACGCTGCGGTAATGGCTGACGTTGCGAAATCCAAAGCGCCGAACTCTCCGGTTGCAGGTCGCGCTACCGTGTTCATCTTCCCGGATCTGAACACCGGTAACACCACCTACAAAGCGGTACAGCGTTCTGCCGACCTGATCTCCATCGGGCCGATGCTGCAGGGTATGCGCAAGCCGGTTAACGACCTGTCCCGTGGCGCACTGGTTGACGATATCGTCTACACCATCGCGCTGACTGCGATTCAGTCTGCACAGCAGCAGTAATCTCGTCATCATCCGCAGCTTTGCGCTGCGGATATCTGAACCGGAAATAATCACTATTTCCGGTTTTTTATTCTCTTAATTTGCATTAATCCTTTCTGATTATCTTGCTTAACTGCGCTGCATCAATGAATTGCGCCATCTCACTTTGCATACTTACCACTTTGTTTTGTGCAAGGGAATATTTGCGCTATGTCCGCAATCACTGAATCCAAACCAACAAGAAGATGGGCAATGCCCGATACGTTGGTGATTATCTTTTTTGTTGCTATTTTAACCAGCCTTGCCACCTGGGTAGTTCCGGTGGGGATGTTTGACAGTCAGGAAGTGCAGTATCAGGTTGATGGTCAAACAAAAACACGCAAAGTCGTAGATCCACACTCATTTCGCATTCTGACTAACGAAGCAGGCGAACCTGAGTATCACCGCGTACAGCTGTTCACGACGGGCGATGAACGCCCGGGCCTGATGAACTTCCCGTTTGAAGGATTAACCTCAGGATCGAAATACGGGACAGCCGTTGGCATCATCATGTTTATGCTGGTGATTGGCGGCGCGTTTGGCATTGTGATGCGTACAGGAACCATTGATAACGGTATCCTGGCGCTTATTCGCCATACCCGCGGGAATGAAATTCTCTTTATTCCTGCGCTGTTTATTCTGTTTTCACTTGGCGGCGCGGTATTTGGTATGGGAGAAGAGGCCGTCGCCTTTGCCATTATCATCGCACCGCTAATGGTCCGGCTGGGCTATGACAGTATTACCACCGTCCTGGTGACCTATATTGCCACGCAAATCGGTTTTGCCAGTTCGTGGATGAACCCGTTTTGTGTGGTCGTTGCTCAGGGGATTGCCGGCGTTCCGGTGCTTTCTGGCTCCGGGTTGCGCATCGTGGTGTGGGTTATCGCCACTATGATTGGCCTGATCTTTACCATGGTGTACGCCTCACGAGTGAAAAAGAATCCTCTTCTGTCACGCGTGCATGAGTCCGACCGCTTCTTTCGTGAAAAGCAGGCGGATGTTGAACAACGTCCGTTTACCTTTGGTGACTGGCTGGTATTGATTGTCCTGACCGCCGTAATGGTCTGGGTGATTTGGGGCGTGATCGTTAATGCCTGGTTTATTCCAGAAATTGCCAGCCAGTTCTTCACCATGGGTCTGGTGATTGGCATCATCGGCGTTGTTTTCCGCCTTAACGGCATGACGGTTAATACCATGGCTTCATCCTTTACCGAAGGGGCGCGAATGATGATCGCCCCTGCCCTGCTGGTGGGTTTCGCCAAAGGGATTTTGCTGCTGGTCGGTAATGGTGAAGCGGGTGATGCCAGCGTGTTAAATACCATCCTCAACAGCATTGCCAATGCCATTAGCGGTCTGGACAACGCGGTCGCGGCCTGGTTTATGTTGCTCTTCCAGGCGGTATTTAATTTCTTCGTGACGTCCGGTTCTGGTCAGGCGGCGTTAACCATGCCGTTACTGGCACCGCTTGGCGATCTGGTCGGTGTTAACCGTCAGGTTACCGTGCTGGCATTCCAGTTTGGTGATGGCTTCAGTCACATCATTTACCCAACCTCAGCTTCGTTAATGGCGACGCTCGGTGTTTGCCGGGTGGACTTCCGTAACTGGCTGAAGGTGGGCGCGACCCTGCTTGGACTGCTGTTTATTATGTCCAGCGTCGTAGTGATCGGCGCTCAGTTGATGGGCTACCACTAAAAATGTTAAGAGCCGCAATTGCGGCTCTTTTTTCATTCTGCCGTTTCAGTCTCTACGGCTTCATTTTTGGCATTGCGCTTCATCCACAACGCTAGCGCTTTCAGCGAGTCTGGAGTGAACTCATCGCAGCGTGCGGTGATTTCTTCCGGCGTCAGCCAGCAAACTTCACTGACTTCATCTTCCTGTAGGGCGAAGGGACCGTGAGAGACGCAGCTGAACAACGCGCCCCAGACACGGCAATTTTTATCTTCGAAATAGAACTGCCCGTGCTCGGCAAAGGGGACACCGGCAATGCCCAACTCTTCTTCCGCTTCGCGACGCGCGGATTCCAGCAGTTGCTCATCGGCCTGGACCACACCGCCTGCGGTCGCATCTAACATGCCGGGTAAAAAGTCTTTTGTCTCGGTACGACGCTGGACCAGAATTTTGCCCATGCCATCATGCACGACGATGTAAGTTGCACGATGACGCAGACACTGTGCCCGCATTTGTTCCCGGCTGGCTTGTGCAATGACTTCGTTCTCTTCATTGACAATATCCACCCATTCAGTACTTGCCAAACGACGCTGTTCCATTATCAGGAAACCTTCTTTTTCTGGCGCTCTTACGGCGCATTTTGAGTTGTGGGTAAATTACGGATTAATCGCGACCTGCGCAATGATACTTTGATCATTGAGTGCGATTACACTAAGTACGTCATTATCCAGCATGCCATAACTCGCCGGATTACCGCCTTTCGGAATACTCACCGAGCCGGGGTTGAAGTGGAAAATCTCCCCCCGCTGTTCTGCCACTGGCAGATGGGTATGACCGTACACCAGCACATCGTTCTGGTTTAAAGCAGGTAGATTTTCCGGGCCAAAAAGATGACCATGCGTCAAAAACAGACGTTGTTTTTCCAGTAATACCTGTTGCCACGGCGCGGTTATCGGGAAATGCAGCAGCATTTGATCCACTTCGCTGTCGCAGTTGCCGCGCACAGCGATAACCTTATGTGCCACTTCATTAAGCCGTTCAGCGACTTTGGCTGGCGCGTAACCCTCCGGTAAAGCATTACGCGGGCCGTGATTCAACACGTCGCCAAGGATCACCAGCCACTGGGCACCGCTTTGGGCAAACAACTCCAGAACACGTTCCGTCGCCGGTAACGACCCATGAATGTCCGATGCAAACATCAGTTTCATCACTCACTCCTCGTCGAAAAAACGTAAGCTATGATACTGGATTCTGTCGTTGCTATCAGCCAGATTGCTTCGCCGAAAGTGCAATAAAACGCTGGACAGACGCTCGCTGCCACTGGAATGTCGCATAATCCACCAGGCGTTCTGGCACCTCATCGCCATGTAGTACCAGGCGGTTAATCATTAGCGCCAGATCAGTATCAGCAATGCACCATTCACCAAATAAATTCGGCTGACCCAGTGCTAACAAATGTTCTGCCATCGCGAACAGTTTCTCTGCACTGGCTTTTCCCTCGGCCGTTAGTGGCGCTTTTTTCGCCCCCGCAAAGACAACATCCGTCGGACGCTCTTCGCGGATGGGCATCAGATCGCTGCGCAGCCAGGCCTGAATCTGTCGTGCACGCGCACGATTTTCTAAATCAAGCGGATAAATACGTTCCCAGGTCGGTGGCGCAAATCGATCTTCCAGATACTCCGCAATGGCAGAAGATTCACTCAACTCAAAATCATCGATTTGTAATAACGGCACACGGCGTGTCTGACCGTAACCTTGCCACGTCGGCTGCAAATGTTCACCGCTGTCGAGGTCGATGGTCTTGATATGAAACGACAGGCCTTTTTCCTGCAACGCCACCCAGGCGGATAACACATAAGGGGAGAAAAAGTGGGCATCTGACCAAAGCGTGATAGCGGGTTTACTCATTATGTCCTCGGCAATAAAGGGGGCTGGCTATCAAACTATAGAGCCTTTTTGTCACTGTCACGTGACGAATACTCACGTAAGTCGCCGCGCTTTCTATACTTGTGGTGTTCAGATGATTAAACAACCGGAGCTGCAATGATCGATCTCTATTTCGCCCCGACACCCAATGGTCACAAAATTACGCTGTTTCTCGAAGAAGCAGAGCTTGATTATCGCTTGATTAAGGTAGACCTGGGGAAAGGCGGTCAGTTTCGTCCGGAATTTTTGCGCATTTCGCCCAACAACAAAATTCCGGCAATTGTTGATCATTCTCCTGCCGATGGCGGCGAACCGCTAAGCCTCTTTGAGTCTGGTGCCATTTTGTTGTATCTGGCTGAGAAAACAGGACTCTTTTTGAGTCATGAAACGCGTGAGCGCGCCGCCACATTACAGTGGTTATTCTGGCAGGTAGGCGGACTGGGGCCGATGCTTGGGCAAAATCATCATTTTAATCACGCAGCCCCCCAAACCATTCCTTACGCTATTGAACGTTATCAGGTTGAAACTCAGCGTCTTTACCATGTACTGAACAAGCGGCTGGAAAACTCGCCCTGGCTGGGAGGCGAGAACTACAGCATTGCGGATATTGCCTGCTGGCCGTGGGTTAATGCCTGGACTCGCCAGCGAATTGACCTCGCAATGTATCCGGCAGTCAAGAACTGGCATGAGCGGATCCGTTCGCGCCCTGCCACCGGGCAGGCACTGCTAAAAGCACAACTCGGTGATGAGCGTTCGGATAGTTAACAGAAACAGGTTCTCGTGTATTATTTCATCCTAAGTAAAACAACGGAGAACCTGCAATGGCACAACCTGCCGCTATTATTCGTATAAAGAACCTTCGTTTACGTACGTTTATCGGAATTAAGGAAGAAGAAATTAACAACCGTCAGGATATTGTTATCAATGTGACGATCCACTACCCCGCCGATAAAGCGCGTACCAGTGAAGATATTAATGACGCGCTGAACTATCGCACCGTCACCAAAAACATCATTCAACATGTAGAGAATAACCGTTTCTCTTTGCTGGAAAAATTAACTCAGGATGTGCTCGATATCGCACGTGAACATCACTGGGTGACGTATGCTGAAGTGGAGATCGATAAACTACACGCGCTGCGCTACGCCGATTCGGTATCCATGACCTTGAGCTGGCAGCGTTAACCGCCATATCGGGAGGCTGCATGAACATAGTGATCACCGGAGGGACGGGATTAATTGGTCGCCATTTGATTCCGCGTTTGCTGGAGTTGGGCCATCAAATCACGGTAGTGACGCGTAACCCGCAGAAAGCCAGTTCCGTTCTCGGCCCTCGGGTGACACTATGGCAAGGGCTAGCCGATCAAAGCAACCTCAACGGCGTTGATGCGGTAATCAACCTGGCCGGAGAACCGATTGCTGATAAACGCTGGACTCACGAGCAAAAAGAGCGTCTCTGCCAAAGCCGCTGGAATATCACGCAAAAACTGGTCGATTTGATTAATGCCAGCGACACGCCGCCGTCGGTACTCATTTCCGGCTCGGCAACGGGCTATTATGGCGACTTAGGTGAAGTGGTGGTTACCGAAGAGGAACCGCCGCATAACGAATTTACTCATAAACTCTGCGCCCGCTGGGAAGAGATTGCCTGCCGGGCGCAAAGTGACAAAACGCGAGTGTGCCTGCTGCGAACCGGCGTGGTACTGGCACCGGACGGCGGTATTCTCGGTAAAATGCTGCCACCGTTTCGTCTTGGCCTGGGCGGGCCGATTGGTTCCGGTCGGCAGTATCTTGCCTGGATTCATATCGATGATATGGTCAACGGCATTCTCTGGCTGCTGGATAACGAGCTGCGCGGGCCATTTAATATGGTTTCGCCCTACCCGATACGCAATGAACAATTTGCCCATGCGCTCGGTCATGCGCTGCATCGCCCGGCTATTTTGCGCGTCCCCGCAACCGCCATTCGGCTGTTAATGGGCGAATCTTCAGTACTGGTATTAGGTGGACAACGCGCGCTGCCTAAACGGCTGGAAGAAGCGGGTTTTGCGTTTCGTTGGTACGATTTAGAAGAGGCGCTGGCGGATGTCGTTCGCTGATGTGGTTTACTGCAAACATCCGCCAGTTAACTCCCGGTGTTACAGGGTTAGTGGCTTTGCGCGATAAGATCGTCTGGTGAAAGTCGGGTCACCATCATAACTAACTCTCTGTCTAAACCTCTATCCAGCATCTCCTGAGCAATACGCAGGGCTTCTTCGCGTTTGCCCAGAATTAATCCATCATTCCGCCCTTCTTCACGTAATCTGTCAGCAATGGTCATCAGTTTCTCCTTTTCTTGTGGTGCGCGTTCTGCTATCTCACCAATAAATGCACGGAAACGCTGGGCATCTCCCGTTTGTAATACATAATTAAACAGGGCTTTTAGCTGTCTGTCATTAGTGTTCCCTGTAACTAGCAGCGAAACAATTTGGTCGACTAATCCCAACAGATCGCGCTGACGAATATGTTTCTGAATTAACTCCAACAGCGCCATTTTGCGGTGTTGCATAATCTCGTCATCCGGCACCACGGTAATATCCACCAACGGAAAAGCCGATGAATATATTTTACGGGCAATCGCAGGCTCAGCAAATTCATCAAGCCAGCAGAGTGAATAAGGATAAGGACTTCTGCAACCATGATAAAACAGCATCGGGATCACCAATGGAAGCTCTTTATAGCCCGCATCAAGATGGTTTTGCATTGCCGCAATGGAATAACGCATCATGCGAAAAGCCATTAATTCTTCCGGCTTACTTTGGTGCTCTATCACTACATAAATATAACCCACTCCCTCCTGCGTTTTCACAGACCACAAGAGGTCGGAATAATATTGCCGCAGGTCGTCATCAATAAAACTGTTTGGTTCCAGTTTAAGCGTCGTTAAATCACACAGTTTGCGCAGCGGCGCGGGAAGATGAATATCAATAAAATCCCGCGCGGTGTCTGGATGGCGTAAAAAAGATTTAAATACCGCATCATGCGGCGTGGAAGTTGTCGATATTGTCATGGCGTTCCGTCACCCCTCAAATTTAAGATGACGCGACAATAACCACGATTAACACCCAATGCAGCAGGCAGTTTTTATCTTTGGACAGCGAATTCAGAAGTATTTTTAGCGGACTGCAACTTTTACATTTCAGCGGAAGCTGACTCGCAAATTCCCCATGAAAATACTCCGGCAGCGTTAGCCACCGGAGAGGAAATTATTTCAGCGATCCCTTAAGGAACTGTTGCAGACGAGGGCTTTGCGGGTTGCCAAATAACTGCTCCGGCGCGCCCTCTTCTTCTATTTTCCCCTGATGGAGGAAAATGACATGAGTAGAAACATGGCGAGCAAAGCCCATTTCGTGAGTCACTACCACCATGGTTTTCCCCTCTTCTGCCAGTTGCTGCATAATACGCAACACTTCGCCTACCAGTTCAGGATCGAGCGCCGAGGTAGGTTCATCAAACAGTAAAACTTCCGGTTCCATCGCCAGCGCCCGCGCGATAGAAACACGCTGTTGCTGACCGCCGGAAAGATGCACCGGATATTTCCCCTGCGCACGTTCGTCTATCCCGACTTTCGCCAGATACTTCACCGCCCGCTCGCGCGCTTCCTGCTTGCTCAGGCCCAACACCTGAATCGGCGCTTCCATGACGTTTTCCAGCACCGTCATATGGCTCCAGAGATTGAAGTGCTGGAATACCATCGTCAGGCGTGTGCGCAGTAAGCGCAGTTGATTTTTATCGGCGACTTTGAGTTGACCATCTTTGTCGCGCACCAGATTGATCGTCTGGCCACTGACCACGATCGATCCTTCGCTCGGTTTTTCGAGGAAGTTAATGCAGCGCAGAAAGGTACTTTTCCCCGATCCCGACGATCCGATGATGCTTATTACATCTCCGGCATTCGCTTGCAGTGACACCCCTTTCAGCACTTCGTGTTCGCCATAGCGTTTGTGCAAATCGATAACGTTTAATTTATTCTCGGACATCGTATTCTCAGTGCGTTGAAGAAGGTTTCACATGCTGCAACCAGCGTTTTTCCGCTCTGCGAAAGAGGCTGATCAGGACATAAGAGATGATTAAATAGAGCACCGCGGCAATGCCGAAGGCGGTAAAAGGTTGATACGTGGCGGCGTTAATATCGCGGGCTATTTTCAGCAGATCCGGCACCGTGGCCGTAAACGCCAGCGCAGTAGAGTGCAGCATCAGGATCACTTCATTGCTGTATGCCGGTAACGCAATACGCAGCGCAGAAGGCAAAATAATGCAGCGATACATTTTAAAGGTCGAGAAGCCATAGGCTCTGGCGGCTTCAATTTCCCCATGCGGAACCGAACGGATTGCCCCAGCAAAAATCTCGGTAGTGTAAGCGCAGGTGTTAAGCGTCAGCGCCAGCACGGTACAGTTCAGGCCACTGCGGAAGAAAGCGTTAAGGAATTCGGTTCCCTTAACAATCTCAAGCGTGTACATGCCGGAATAGAACACCAGCAACTGAACATACAGCGGCGTACCGCGAAAAATATACGTAAATAACCAGATTGGAAACTGGATGTATTTATTACTGGAGACACGACCAATCGCCAGAAACAGCGCCAGGACTCCGCCTATCACTACCGACAAAATAAGCAGCCACAGAGTGATCGCCACACCAGTAAAGCGATAACCGTCGGTCCACAGCAGCGGTTTCCAGTATTCATGTAAGATTTCGATCACAGGTCAGCCCTCTTCACACCCACGGAGTAGCGGCGCTCAAGGAACAGCAGCACACCATTGGAAACAGTGGTGAAAACCAAGTAAATCACGCCACAGACGATGGCGAAATAGAACGGTTCCCAGGTACTTTTGCCTGCCAGTTGGGTGGCTTTGACCACATCTTCCAGGCCGAGTAACGAAACCAGTGCGGTAGATTTGAGGATCACCTGCCAGTTGTTGCCAATGCCTGGCAGGGCGTAACGCATCATCGCCGGAAACATGATCCGCCGAAACACTTGCCCACGAGTAAAACCGAACGCCGTCGCCGCCTCTATATGCCCTTTCGGCACTGCCATAAACGCGCCACGGAACGTTTCGGTAAAATAAGCACCGTAGATAAAACCGAGAGTAATAATACCAGCGACCATCGGATCGATATCAATCTGCCCGACGCCCATCGCCTCCGTCACCGTGTTTAGTGCAATCTGCAAACCGTAGAAAATCAGCAGCATCAACACCAAGTCCGGCACGCCTCGAATCAGCGTGGTGTACCCTTCGAAAATCAGCCCCGAAAGCCGATTTTGCGAGAGCTTACCGCCAGCGCCAATTAAACCGATGATTACAGCGAGCACTACAGAACTGATAGCCAGCTCCAGCGTGACGAGCGCACCCTGTAAAATAACACCTGAAAACCCATACAACATGCTGCCTGTCCTGTCGTGTGTGGTGAATTACCGCCTCTTGTCTCCCTCCGGTTACCCGAAGGGAGCGGGCTTTCTTTCACCGATGGCGATTAGCCACCATAAACATCAAAATCGAAGTACTTTTTCGCTAATTTCTCGTAAGTACCGTCAGCGCGCATTTCGGCAAAGGCTTTGTTCAGTGCCTCGCGCAGTTCGTTATCTTCTTTACGCAGGCCCATGCCGGTCCCTACGCCAAACAGTTTTTCATCTTTAACAGACGGGCCACCGAATTTGTAATCTTTACCGACAGGTTGTTTGAGGAAACCTTCGCTGGCAGCGACCTCATCCTGGAACGCGGCATCAATACGTCCGGCAGTCAGGTCAGAATAAATGTTGTCCTGCCCCTGATACGAGACGATTTCAATGCCTTTTGGTGCCCAATGTTCGTTACCGAACGTCTCCTGGGTGGTGCCCTGCAATACGCCTACCCGCTTGCCTTTCAGCGACTCGACTGTCGGCTGAATGTCGGAATTTTTCGCCACCACCAGACGAGAATCGGCAGCGTACAGTTTGTCGGTGAAGGCAATTTCTTGCTGACGTTTTTCCGTAATGGAAAGCGATGACATGATGGCGTCAATCTTCTTCGCTTTTAAGGACGGGATTAACGCATCCAGCGGATTTTCGACAAACGTACATTGCGTATTGATGCGTTTGCATAATTCCTTTGCCAGATCGATATCGAAGCCAACCAGTTCGCCTTGTGAATTTTTTGATTCAAATGGCGCATAGGTCGGGTCGGTACCGATGCGGATGTTTTGCGGAATCGCAGCAAACGCCGCAGTTGCGCTGGAGAAGGCCAGAACCAGAGAGAGCGATAGCACCAGTTTTTTCATAATGTCCTCAACTGACAGTCTTTTTATAGGGAATATTTACAGGTTTGTTACACTTATCGTGCCATAAAATTGACCATCAAGGCAAAATATCCCGCCCCGTTAGACGTATTATTTTTCATTAAAAATGCTTAAGTATGCATTTCAATGCACCACGATAGTGCAACAAACCTGGCGTGCACCATGATGATCATTCCATCAGGTACAGCTTCCCAGCGACGTATCAGTCACCGTAGACATTAAAGTCGAAATACTTTTTCGCCATCTTGTCGTAGGTGCCGTCCTGACGCAGCTCGCCAAGCGCCTTATTGAAGGCAGCCGTCAGTTCAGCATCATCTTTACGTAGCCCTACACCGGTGCCATCACCGAAGTATTTTTTGTCTTTTACTGATGAGCCAGCAAAGGCGAAATCTTTACCAGCAGGTTGCTTGAGGAATCCTTCGCTGGCAGCAACTTCATCTTGTAACGCAGCATCCAGACGTCCTGCAGCCAGATCGGAATAGACCAAATCCTGGTTGGCATAGGCCACCACATCCACGCCTTTGCTACGCCAGGTCTCGTTAGCGTAAGCTTCCTGGGTTGATCCCTGCAGCACACCAACATGTTTACCTTTCAGTGAATCCAGCGTTGGCTGAATCGGTGAACCTTTGGCAGCAATCAAACGAGAATCTGCGGCGTACAGCTTGTCGGAGAAGGCAATCTCCTGCTGACGTTTATCGGTAATGGAAAGCGACGAAATAATGGCGTCGATTTTTTTCGCTTTCAGTGAGGGGATCAGCGCGTCAAAGTCACTGGCAACCCAGGTACATTTCACCTGCATCCGTTTGCACATCTCGTTACCGAGATCGATATCAAAGCCAACAAAATCACCTTTAGCATCTTTCGACGAGAACGGCGCATAGGTGGTATCGGTTCCGATACGTACCGTCTCCGGTAGCGCCGCATAGCTGGAAGCCGCTGCGGAGAGACCGACTAACAAAGACAGAGCGAGAATCGACTTCTTCATACATAACCCTCAAGTGAAAATGGCTTTTTTATGTTGTGTATTGTGTTGTGTGTTTGCAGGCTCTTTCATGCAGGTCTTATGCCATCTTGACGACAACAGTAACATTCAACGTTAAATATGTTAATAAGACGTTGCATTATTGTCCTGAAGTTGAAGATAGCAGGTATAGCGGTTGAATCGCAGCGTTTCGATTGAATGGCAGAAACAAAATGTCGAGGATTTGATCGCGGTTGCAAAATTGCCCTGAAACAGGGCAACAGCGGAGTTATGCGCCCTGCCAGCGGGCAAAGAGATCTTCAGGAAGGGTTATCGCAAACTGGTCAAGAACACGATTAACCGTCTGATTTATCACATCATCAAGGGATTGCGGGCGATGATAAAACGCCGGAACGGGAGGCATAATCACCGCACCGATTTCTGCTGCCTGAGTCATTAAACGCAGATGGCCTAAGTGCAATGGTGTTTCACGCACGCAGAGCACCAACGGGCGACGCTCTTTCAGCACCACATCTGCCGCACGGGTCAGTAAACCATCGGTGTAGCTATGGACAATGCCGGAAAGGGTTTTGATTGAACAGGGTAAAATAACCATCCCCAGCGTCTGGAAAGAACCGGAAGAGATGCTGGCGGCAATATCGCGCGCATCGTGCGTGACATCAGCTAATGCCTGCACTTCGCGCAGGGAAAAACCCGTTTCGAGGGATAAGGTCTGGCGCGCCGCCTGGCTCATCACCAGATGCGTTTCGATATCTGCGACATCGCGCAGAACCTGTAATAAGCGCACGCCATAAATCGCGCCGCTGGCACCGCTGATGCCTACAATGAGTCGTTTCATAAATAGTTGCCCTGTCAGACTTGCAGGCAGACTTTGCAGGATTTCGGCGGGAGTTGCAAGTCAGGGTGCCAGACCGGCACCCTCAGCGAAGGCATCATCCTTCGTTATGCATTTCGAGATTTTCCACTTCGTTCTGACGTTGCACTGCTTTGGCGTCATCATTACGTAACGTATCGAGGAAATCGAGGTAGCCCTGATCAACATCTTTGGTGACGTAGACGCCGTTGAACACCGAGCATTCAAACTGCTGGATATCCGGATTTTCAGCGCGAACGGCGTCGATCAGATCGTTCAGATCCTGGAAAATCAACCCGTCAGCACCGATGATCTGGCGAATTTCATCAACTTCGCGACCGTGAGCGATAAGCTCCGTGGCGCTCGGCATATCAATACCATAAACGTTCGGGAAGCGAATTTCCGGTGCCGCAGAAGCGAGGTACACTTTCTTCGCTCCGGCTTCGCGTGCCATCTCGATAATCTGCTCAGAAGTGGTGCCACGGACGATGGAGTCGTCGACCAGCAGGACGTTTTTATCGCGGAACTCGGCGCGGTTGGCATTCAGTTTACGGCGCACGGACTTACGACGCAGCTGCTGGCCCGGCATGATAAAGGTGCGGCCAACATAGCGGTTTTTAACGAAGCCCTGGCGGTACGGTTTGCCCAGAATACGAGCAATTTCCAGCGCGATATCACACGAGGTTTCTGGGATCGGGATCACCACGTCGATATCCAGATCTTCCCATTCGCGGGCAATTTTCTCGCCCAGTTTCGTGCCCATATTCACACGCGCGCTGTAAACGGAAATTTTGTCGATGAACGAGTCCGGGCGAGCAAAGTATACATACTCAAACAGGCACGGATTGCTGACCGGATTGTCAGCACATTGACGGGTAAACAACTGCCCTTCTTCAGTAATGTAAATCGCTTCGCCAGGCGCGACGTCACGCAGGAAATCAAAGCCCAGCGTATCGAGCGCTACGCTTTCGGAAGCGACCATATATTCTGTACGGTTCTCGTCAATATCACGTTTTCCCAGTACCAGCGGACGAATCCCGTTTGGATCGCGGAAAGCAACCATACCGTGGCCGATAATCATCGCCACACAGGCATATGCGCCGCGGATTAAGCGGTTTGTGGCAGCAATGGCAGCGAAAATATTGTCGGCTTCCAGCGGGTAGTGGCGGAAATTGTCCAGCTCGCTGGCGAAGATATTAAGCAGAATTTCCGAGTCGGAAGTGGTGTTGATGTGGCGGCGTTTTTCTTCAAACAGTTTTTTACGCAACTCGTGAGCGTTGGTCAGATTGCCGTTGTGGGCAAGCGTAATGCCATACGGGGAGTTAACGTAAAACGGCTGCGCTTCAGAGGCGCTGGAGCTGCCAGCCGTAGGGTAACGCACATGACCAATGCCCATATTGCCCTGCAAACGCTGCATATGGCGAGCTTCAAATACATCGCTCACCAGCCCGTTCGCTTTACGCAAACGGAAGCAGTTATTGGCATCTATGGTGATGATGCCGGCGGCATCCTGACCGCGATGCTGAAGCACCGTTAAGGCATCATAAATCGACTGGTTAACCGGCATAACACCGGCGATACCGACAATACCGCACATACGTCTTTTTCCTCGTTAAGCCACATCTCAGAGCACTTACGCTCTGGGCAAGAAACTTGACGAGCTTTGCAGATAATCAAAAAACCATCTGATGATAAAACTGAACTGCGGGATCAGCTGTGATTTGCTCCAGTCTTCGCTTTTCGACACCCCGGTAAAGGAGTCGAGAAAGAAGAGAATGGCGGCAACAATCAACACACCGCGCAACGCACCGAAACAGACGCCCAGCACCCGATCGGTGCCTGACAACCCCGTTTTCTCCACCAGCTGGCCTATCACGAAGTTCACGATAGCACCAACGATCAGGGTAGCGATAAACAGTACCGCGATGGCAATTCCATTTCGAACCAGTTCGTCTTCAAAGCCCGTAAACCAGACTGACAGGTAAGTGTAGTAATGACTGGCAACAAAGAAAGCACAACCCCATGTCACCAGCGATAACGCTTCACGAACAAAGCCGCGGATCAGGCTAACCAGAGAGGAAAAAGCAATCACCGCGATTATGGCGTAATCAATCCAGACCATATGTGTCCCACGATTTTACGCCCTGTCATCCTGTTCGGGGCGCATTCTAACAGAAAAAGAAAACGTTTGCGTAGGGATTTCCTTCCCGCGCATCAATAAAAATGGCGCTGAAAAAATATTCAACGCCATCGACTTTTTATGCCTTTGCGGCATCGTGCAATGCGTGTCGGATGCGGCGTAAACGCCTTATCCGACCTACGGTTCTAACACTGCCCAGGCCTGATAAGACGCGCCAGCGTCGCATCAGGCAAGACTGTATTAATTCGGCGTATAGCCCATTACCACGCCACTTAAGCCAGAAAGTTGCTTCAACTCACCCAGCGAACCTTTCAGCTTATCTTTCGAGGCATCCGGCCCAACCAGAATACGGGTAATTTTACCCTGCACTGGCGTGGATGGCGACGTATAAACCCGATAACCGGCACCGCGCAGCTTACCGACAATCTCATTCACTTTATCGGCATTTTTCAGCGCACCCAGTTGCACAACATAGGCTTTACCCGTTGGCGCTGCTTTTTCTTCCACGACCGGCTTCGGTTCTGGCTTCGGCGCAGGTGGTGCTTCAACCTTCGGTTTAGGCGGCTCCACCGGTTTCGGCTTCGGTGGGGCGACCGGTGCAGGTTCCGGTTCAAACTCGGTGTTATTGGCTGCAATAGTGGTCGGATCGAGCGACGGTGCTGCGGCATCACCTGCCCGCACCTCTTCCGCTGCGCCTTCCGGCGGCTGCGTCGGCAACGCCTGGGTGGCGGCTGGCATCATATCAGGCTCATCGCGATCGCCCGCTTTCGGCACCAGCGGGATAGCCGCGAACTCATCCTGATAATGTTTTTTCTGCCCGTCCAGCAGCCCTGGAAGTACAATCACCCCCAGCGCCACCAGCACGATCGTGCCCACTAACCGATTCTGAAACTTACTTGCCACCGCTTCTCCTCGCGTCAATCACTTCCATGACATGTGCGACAGTGTGGAAAGAACCACACACCAGCACGGTGTCTTCCGCTTTAGCGTCCGCCATTGCGGCATCCCATGCCTGCGCAACGCTATCAAATGATTTGCCGTTACCCAAATGCTCAAGCAGTTGTTCTGCCGTGGCACCGCGCGGCCCTTCCAGTGGCGCACAATACCAGTCATCAACCACGCTTTTCAACCAGGCCAGAGTTCCGGCAATATCTTTATCATGTAGCATACCGATAACCGCCAGCACGCGCCCGTTTTTCGGTAGCGCTTTCATACGCCCGGTGAGATATTCCGCCGCATGTGGATTATGCGCGACATCAAAAATAACGCGTGGCGACTCGCTCACAATCTGGAAACGTCCCGGCAAAATTGCGCTGGCAATCCCGTCGCGAATGGCATTTTCACTGACTTCCAGCCCGCTGGCACGCAGTGCCGCCAGCGCCGTTGCGGCATTCGGTTGCGGGACAAGCGGCAACGGCAGATTTTCCAGCGTGCCGTGAGCATCGCTAAACGTCCAGTCATGATCGGTGACGGAATAGTTCCACTCAACGCCCCGACGTTGTAACAGTGCACCTTTTTCCTGCGCCACATCAGCAATGGTAGAAGGCATTTCCGGCTCACCGACAATTGCCGGTTTTTCGCTGCGAAAGATGCCTGCTTTCTCGCGACCAATACTTTCGCGATCTGGCCCCAGCCAGTCGGTATGATCCAGCGCAATACTGGTTACTACCGCGACATCGGCATCGACAATATTGGTTGCGTCCAGACGACCGCCCAGCCCTACTTCCAGAATCACCACGTCAAGTTGTGCCTGCTTGAACAGCCACAACGCCGACAGCGTACCGTACTCGAAATAGGTCAGGGAAATATCACCGCGTGCCGATTCAATCTCCGCAAAAGAGGCGGTGTGGGCCGATTCCGGCAATTCCTGGCCCTGCACACGTACGCGCTCGGTATAACGCACCAGATGAGGCGAACTGTAGACGCCCACTTTGTACCCTGCCGCCATCAGAATCGACTCCAGCGTACGGCAGGTGGTGCCTTTGCCATTCGTACCCGCAACGGTAAACACAAATGGCGCTGGTTTCAGGACGCCAAGACGCGCCGCGACCAGGCTCACGCGCTCAAGGCCGAGATCGATAGTTTTACTGTGCAGGTTTTCCAGATAAGAAAGCCACGAAGCCAGAGGCGACGCGGCTTGAGGAGTGCGTTTGATAATCATGGTATCCGCTGATTCGTTACGGTGAGAATAGCAAAAGGGCAGAGCCAGTGGCCCTGCCCTTATCAGTTATCAGGCCTCAGGTTCCTGATCCGGTACCGGGGGTACCACTACGCCTTCACGCGGCGCTTCAGGATTCGGCGCTGGCAGATTCATCAACTTCGCCAGAATGCTCGCCAGTTTCAGGCGCATTTCCGGACGACGGACGATCATGTCGATCGCGCCTTTCTCGATCAGGAATTCACTGCGCTGGAATCCAGGCGGCAGTTTTTCGCGAACGGTCTGTTCGATAACACGCGGACCGGCAAAGCCGATTAACGCTTTCGGTTCAGCGATGTTGAGATCGCCCAGCATGGCGAAACTTGCAGAAACACCGCCCATCGTCGGGTCGGTCAGCACGGAGATGTACGGCAAGCCGCGCTCCTGCATTTTTGCCAGTGCCGCAGAGGTTTTCGCCATCTGCATCAGCGACATCAGTGCTTCCTGCATACGTGCGCCACCAGAGGCGGAGAAGCAGATCAGCGGGCAGTTATCTTCCAGCGCCTGCTCAACGGCACGCACGAAACGTGCACCCACAACAGACCCCATTGAACCGCCCATAAAGGCGAACTCGAATGCCGCAGCGACAACCGGCATTCCATACAGAGTGCCTTTCATCACCACCAGCGCATCTTTTTCGCCGGTTTCTTTCTGCGCAGATGCCAGACGGTCTTTATACTTCTTGGAGTCACGAAACTTCAGCACATCTTTCGGCTCAAGCTCGCTACCCAGCTCCACAAGGCTTCCTTCATCTAACAGGCTATGCAGGCGATTACGCGCTGTCATACGCATGTGATGGTCACACTTCGGACAGACCTCAAGATTACGTTCCAGCTCAGCGCGGTATAAAACCTGACCGCAGCTATCACACTTAGTCCACACCCCTTCAGGAATGCTCGCCTTGCGGGTGGGAGTAATGTTGCTTTTAATTCGTTCAATCCAGCTCATTAGGGACCTTTCTGTCTGAACCTGGTTCGATGCCAGTTTTATCTTTGGGGACGCATAATGCCATTTTTGCCCCCAACAGACCATGAATGTTGCACATTAAAACATAACAGCCCGAAACTTTGGATAAAAAAGTGGTCGAACCGCGGAGTTACTTTTTATTTTGCGGCGCGTGCCGCAGCGCGTTTGTGACGGATTATTTCGATGACGCCCGGCAAAATAGAAACCACAATAATCCCGACGATCAGCAGCTTAAGGTTATCCTGAACCATCGGGATTGTACCGAAGAAATAGCCTGCGTAGGTAAAAAGCAGTACCCACAACAGTGCGCCGATCACGTTATAAGCGGCGAAATGACGGTACGACATGTGGCCCATTCCCGCAACAAACGGGGCGAACGTTCTGACGATCGGCACAAAACGGGCGAGAATAATCGTTTTGCCGCCATGTTTCTCGTAAAACTGATGAGTCTTATCAAGATAACTGCGACGAAAGATTTTCGAATCCGGATTACTGAACAGTTTGTCACCAAATAACCGTCCAATGGTGTAGTTCACCGCGTCACCCACAATCGCGGCGATCAGCATCAGCACCACCATCATATGGACGTTGAGATCGTTGGTTTCCAGTGATGCCAACGCTCCGGCAACAAACAGCAATGAATCACCCGGTAAAAACGGCGTTACCACCAGACCGGTTTCACAGAACAAAATTAAGAACAAAATGGCATAAACCCAGACGCCGTACTCCGCGACCAGCTCTGCCAGATGCACGTCAATGTGCAGGATAAAATCGATGAGGAAATAAATCAGGTCCATATTTGCCTATGCCTTGTACTCGTCATCTTTCAGGCTGTAACTACGTTGGCTACAGCCTGAAATGTTCCGAGCATTATTCTCGTTAGTCCGCCAGAAATAGCGGGCCCATTGGCGGTTTTGGAAGATCATACCGGTCAGGGTAATCCACCGCGACCAGATACAGCCCTTCCGCTTTTGCCGTTGCTGCCGCCAGCGTTCTGTCCTTTGCCGCCAGCAACTCTGCTATCCAGCTCTCCGGCTGGTTGTGGGCACCGACTTCCATCAGGCTGCCGACAATATTCCTGACCATATGATGTACAAAGGCATTCGCTTTGATATCTACCACCACATAAGGACCGTGACGCGTGACATTAATATGCATAACGTTACGCCACGGGGTTCGGGACTGGCACTGCACCGCACGGAACGAGGTGAAATCATTCTCGCCCAGCAAGCATTGCGCAGCCCGATGCATCCGTTCAGCGTCCAGCGGTTCGTAAAAATGGGTTACCCCTTTACTCAGTACCGCCGGGCGCAGCCGATGATTGTAGATGATGTAGCGATAACGGCGAGCCGTGGCGCTAAATCGGGCATGAAAATCATCAGGTACAGCTTTAACCCAACGCACGGCGATGTCACCAGGTAAATTCGCATTTACGCCCAAGGTCCACGCCGCGTCTTTGCGCTGCGCGGTCGTTTCGAAATGCACTACCTGCCCGGTACCGTGTACACCAGCGTCAGTACGCCCGGCGCAGAAGACGGTAATGGGTTCGTTCGCCACCTGGGAGAGCGCCTTTTCCAGCTTCTCCTGCACACTGCGGACTTCATTCTGCCGTTGCCAGCCGTAATACTTACTGCCGTCGTACTCAATGCCCAGCGCAATTTTATAAACTGGCGGTTGTTGCTGGTCCGACATTAGTACAGATACTCCTGCACCAGTTTCTCGGCGATTTTTACTGCCATCAGCGCGCCGCCAAAGCGAACGTTATCGGCCACCGACCAGAACTGGACTTGCTCCGGCATACCGTAGTCATTACGCACGCAGCCAACAGAAAGATGCGGCGTACCCGAAGCATCCCCTACCTGAGTCGGGAATTCGTTCTCTTCAGAGAGCACAATATCTTCGCCCTGAGCAAACGCATCACACGCTTCTTCTGCCGCCAGCGGACGCAGTGCTTCAAAGTTGACCATCTGGGCATGACCGTAGAATACCGGTGCCTGGACGACGCTTGCCGAAATCATCAGCCCTTCGTCCTGCAGGATTTTGCGTACTTCGTCAACGATACGACGTTCTTCACGCACGCTACCTTCGCTATCCGGCAACAACGGCAGCATATTGAACGCCAGTTGACGACCGAAGAAATCTTCTTCGTCAATCGGAATGCCGTTGAGCAATTTCGCACTCTGCCCCGCTAACGCATCGACCGCTTTTTTGCCCTGGGCGGAGGCTGAAATCAGGCTGGTAACACTGATACGCGACAAACCGCCCTGATCGATTAACGGTTTCAGTGCCGCCAGCAGCTGGCTGGTCAGACTGTCTGGTACGGCGATGACATTCCGGTTGCGGTAATCGGTCAGTACAAACGGGTTTACTTCCGGCACCACCAGCGGTACGTCGGGTTCGAGAGCAAACAGTCCGCTGCTGTCGATCACCAGGCAACCTGAGTTGGTCGCTTCTTCAACCCAGGCAGCGGTAGCTTCTTTGCCTGCGACAAAAAATGCCAGCTGCGCCTGCGTCCAGTCGAATTCAGCGGCATCCTGCACGGTGATTGTTTTACCACCAAAGCGCAGTTGTTCGCCTGCGCTTTCGTTACGTGCCAGTGCATAAATTTCCCCAACCGGGAACTGACGTTCAGCCAGCGTTTCAAGCAGGGCTTCGCCCACAGCGCCAGTTGCGCCCAGGACGGCAATGTTCCAGCCTTCAGACATGGTGGTTTACTCCAGAAATAGCAAAGCTCCCTGCCAATGTTACAGCAGAGAGCATGAAGAAGAGATTAACGTGCCGGATGATGAACGGCGTTAAAACCCAGTTTACACAGCAATGATGCCGCACTGGCGTCATCACAAATTACATACAGAGATGACCATTCACGGCGCTCAAGATAGTTTTTGCGCAGTTTATCGAACTCACCCGGTATCCCGGCGACTTTACGCAGCGGTGCGTCATCGCGGCGCACATCATACACCAAATGCACCAGCCTTTTCAGCGTCGGTTGATCGAGCGGGCCATGCAGCGTAATGCGACCAAACTCTGGCGCGGGCAGTAATGTATCCAGCGCAACGTGCTGTTCATGCCCAATAAACTTGCTATAGGCTTCAAACACTTGCGTAGTACCGCGTGCTTTACCTTCCAGGGTATAACCTGCGATATGCGGCGTGCCGATATCCACTTTTGTCAGCAACTCCACGTTAAGTTCCGGTTCGCCTTCCCAGACATCCAGCACTACGCTTAACTTCTGGCCTTCATTCAGGCAGGTCAGCAACGCAGTATTATCGACGACTGCGCCACGGCAGGCGTTAATCAGAATCGCTCCCGGCTTCAGGCTACGGATCAGTTTTTCATCCGCCAGATGCAGCGTTTTGTACGGCCCATCTTTGAAGAGTGGCGTATGGAAAGTCAGAATATCCGCATGCTGAACTAATTCATCCAGCGAGCGGAAATCACCCTCATCCCCGCGGTCAGCGCGAGGCGGATCGCAAAGCAATGTTTTAATCCCTAACGCTTCCAGTCGCGCCTGCAATCGACGTCCAACGTTACCAACGCCCACGATCCCCACCGTACGGTCGTGCAGTGAAAATCCATCGCGTTCGGCAAGCATCAGTAGTGAGGAGAAAACATATTCCACCACCGCAATCGCATTACAGCCAGGTGCAGCGGAAAAACCAATTCCCGCCTGCTTCAACCATGCTTCATCGACATGGTCGGTCCCCGCAGTGGCAGTGCCAACAAATTTAATGGGTTTTCCTGCCAGCAAAGATTCATTCACTTTCGTGACCGAACGCACCATCAGCGCATCCGCGTCTGCCAGTTGAGCAACGGGGATTGGACGCCCGGGAACCGCGGTCACCTCACCCAAACGGCTAAATAAGTCGCGGGCATAAGGCATATTTTCATCAACAAGGATTTTTAACCCTTTTTCAGTCTCTGACAATCTAAGGCTCCTTTATTAACAAACGCCCATTTGCAAACTGCTGTTTAATCTGAAAAAACATTCATAATCATACAGATAACAACATAACCATTTAGACGGGCAATACTGAAAAATTGTTATTCAGTATCACCCTTTAAGCCGTTTCAGGCTATATAAAATTAATCCCCCGTGGACACTGCGTGGACACTCACGCCACCTTTCAGCGGATTAAGGGCCACCGCATCCTGCAGGTAATCCGGTGCAAAATGTGCATATGCCATTGTTTGCTGAATGGTTGCGTGGCCAAGAATCTTCTGAAGCGCAATAATGTTTCCTCCGTTCATCACAAAATGGCTGGCGAACGTATGCCGCAGCACATGTGCAGCCTGGCCTTTTGGTAAATCGGGCTTAACTCTTTTCAGCGCCAAGCAGAATTCCCGGTACTTCACCTCAAACAAGCCGCCTGTTTCTCTGGTTTTGATCGCCTCACAAACTACCTGCGAAATTGGCACTGTTCTCTTTCGGCCATTTTTGGTTTCAAGAAACGTCACTCGGTTATGAACTATCTGTTCACCACGGAGCTTACAGGCTTCACTCCAGCGCGCTCCTGTGCTTAAACACAAAAGAGCAACACGCCAGTAATCGCCCTCCAATGTATCGAGCAATAACGCAACTTCCTTCTGTGACAGGAACGCCATTTCTCGTGGAGATACATAAAGAATAGAAATTCCCCTTACCGGATGTTCTGCATCCCAAAGACCTATTTTTTTCAGCACGGTAAACATTCCGGATAACCGATTCATGTACCTGTTAGCAGATGACGGTTTCAATCCATCAGCTATCTTTTGAGAACGCCACGCGATAATTTTCAGCTTATCAAGATCCACAGCCTGCATATCAGCGCCAAGCTCATTGATTATGTTGCGCAGTTGTTTTCGGTCTTCTTCCGCCTTACGCCTGTGTTGACCGTGATACATCCACCACAACTCAAGCAAATCATTTAGCGTTCGGCGATCACGGTAGCCCTGTATATATTCCCGCTTTTCAGCGTTCGCCATGATGTAGCGTTCAGTGGCCACCGCTACCGATTTTTTGTCAAATACCTTACGCACGCGCTTTCCCTTGCGTCCGTTCGGCCTGATGTCCAGCAAATAACGACCATCTTCGAGCTTCTTAATTGACATTGCGAAGCCCTCCAATGAACCGCTCTACAATTTCTCCAGCCTCTTTCCAGCAATAATCAGACCAGACAAAGAGCAGGTCTAACCAGTTTTCTGGCCTTAGCGGGGTGATTTTTGGTTTGTTTCGGTTGAAACCTGATCGCCCTCCGAATCGAAGAAGCCATCAAGAGAGAGAGGCGGAGCAATCTGCCCCGTCGCAGCATTAGTTTGATTAAACATCACCCAATCCGAATACTTCCGAAAACGAGGATGATTCAAAATCAGGAGTAGCGTTTCTCCAGGTATCATTCTTCCCAATATTTCATAATTTTTGAGATTGTTTTGAGATACCCCTGTTACCTCTTCCATCTCTCTACGTGACAATCCCTCTGCCTCTCGAATCAGGCGAAGTTTTTCTCCAAGGCTTGATTTATGGATCATATGTGATCTAAACTCCACGATATTGGGTTACATGTAATACAAAACATTCAAATAGCCAAAATAAGCCTATATAAGCCATTTTGGGCCATTTGGACGAATTAAGGAGATTACCACAATGAGCGAATCAGAGCTTGAGGGGTTCATTCAGGTAGCACCATATCCACTTGAAGCGGTGCCATATCAACTATTTGCCAAGATGATTGGTCGCAAAGAATCAACCGTCAGAACCATGATTGACGCTGCAAAGTTACCAACGATTGACTTTGTGAAACCAGGTTCAGTGAAGACGCGAGCATCAGAAAACTGGGTATATCTGCCAGCATTTAACGCAGGTATGCGCAAAGCGTTTTTTGATCAGCCGAAAGAACGCCGCGATGCATGGTTGTTGTGGCTGGGGCTTTAATCATAAATGACCAGCAATATCACCAGCGCCATTTTGGACCTTGTATTCCTAGAAGTGGGTGTAATAGCGATTTATCTGCTTAGCAAGCTAACAGGACAAAAAGAACGCTTTATTGTTCTCAACGTTCATTACCTCGCCGCTTATGCCAGAGGTCTTTTTCCGATCACCATTGGTGCGGTGCTCACAGCGTTTGTTATTTGGCTCATCGGGTAGAGGCACGAAAAATGAATAAGCAGCAGCGAAATGGCAAGTCCCACAACACGGGATTTCGTCGCAATTACTTTGAAAATGGGCGTTATGCCGGGGAAGTAAATAGGTACGGAGTTTTTGACATGAAGCAACAGTGCAATTCTTCACAGCAACGCTTCCGCAACGGGGCGGAACGCCATGCTAACCGTTTCGCTAACAGTGCATCGCGTAGCAACTCTCGCTACAGCTTGAGCGAAACACACGCCACACCTGATGGCCATCCCGTAAAACAAATTGGTGAACACACCTGGCTGATTGAGAAAGCTGGAATCGTGGTTCACAGATGCCCGCACAACCCATTTACCGGAAACCGCATTTTTGCTCTGAGCAACGGCGACAATCAGTTTGGGCAGGATTTCACATTGTACGAAGCGCTACGCACGGTTGATCGTCTGCTGCGCGGACAGAATTTCATTAAACAGGCTGATTTATAACAGGTGCTTTATGGCCAAAGAGCATGCACAAGGTGTATTTATCCGTTTTATTGATTTTCGCGGTGAACTGTTATTACGCGCATCAGCTATTGATGGAGTCGTCCCATCAGAAAAAAATGCAGCTACTTACGTTTATCTGAACGGCACGCGCCTGACCGTAGAACTTCCGTACCAGACTGTACACGAAATCATTAGCGAAGCTGAAAAAGCACGTAATATTAATGGCGATAAACCCTATATCGAAATTATCTGCATGGATTCAGAAGCTGAAATTCAGAAAGCAGATTAAAGGACGTTGCGATGGGCAAAGAATATAAAACTCTCATTAACAAAGCACTTGAGCGTTTTTATTTTCGCTTAAGTGCATCAGGCGCGCATGCTGAACGTGCAGCCCGTGACTCATTGACCAGGGCAATCCGGAGTCTGTATGACGTGGCTTTTTACGCTGATGATCTGGATGCACTTAACGAACTTTCCGAGCTGATCTGTGCCGCAGAATGCGGGGAACATATTGAACCGTATAAGCTGGGGAATATCGCATGAGTATATTTATCTCATGGCTTGTTCTGATTATTTCGGTGGCCTGCGCCATTGGGATTATGCGAATTATTCATTCAGTAAAAAAGATTGAACGATTTTTTACTGGTGAATAACGATACAAATAAAACATCAAATTAAATAAGAAAACGTGAAAACCATCCGTATTAACGGAAGTATTCGCACACACAAATAACGGAGATACAAAAATGCACGCAAAAGAAGAAGGTATCATCAGAGCACTGAAAGAAATTTCAAAGACAGAAAACGAAGTAGCGAAAAAAGCCGTGGCAAATGCACATATGGACGTCGCAACCCACACACTGATAGTCGCAAGAGTCACGGCAGAAGCAGCCGAAATTATCGCAAAACAGGATGCTGAACTGGCGGTTCTCAGAACACAACCAGTCACCGGACTGGATTTGTCTAACACCGGACGCCTTATTTACACAATTGGCTCGGAGCTACAGCGATACACCATTATCGCCGGATTACAGGATAAATACCTGATCACTCCTCACCCCATAAGGGAATCAGAAATTCTGACAAATCTCCGCCTGATAGAGCGCTCTCAAGTCGCATTCATTGATGACGCACAGCGCACCGTATTTAACGCATAGGGTTACTGGACAAAGGGGGCGCAATGGCAATTAAGCATTTTCCCGTCGTTCGCTTTACCTCCAGAGGGCGCGAATACGAGGTCGACGAACGCCTGATTACCACTATCGACAAACATCGTTCGGAAAAGGATGCACACCACATCTACCTCACTGACGGCACTTACTTCTGCGCCACCAACGTGGCGCGAGTAAATCTTATCCGACAGGTACAGGAGCCACGCAGATGACCATTCTGGACTACATCGCTACTCATCCGGGGTGTAGCGGCGGAGAGATCGCCGCAGCACTGAATACCCCAGCCACAGCCATTAATGCTGAGTTACGCCGACTTTGGCGCGGCGGCTTAGTCATCAGAACAAACCGCAGCACAGGTGGTCGCGCTCGCAAAACAGGAGGCCGGGCTTCTTACCACGTAAACCCGATGCCGTTCGGGTGTAGCAATCCACTTACTCACATGTTTAACCAGCTACTGAAGGAAGCCAGAACATGAGCACCATCAACCACCAGAAGCTACGCGAACTGGCATTTGCCCTGCAACGAATGGCAACTCCTCAAAAATTACTGGCATTTCGCGCAATGCTCTCGCCGTCTGCTGTGCTGGCACTGCTGGATCAGCTGGAGCACGCCAAAACCACGGCTCCTGCCATTCGCCTGACGCTCCATCATGAAATCGCTGATTTCTGCGCAACGCTGGGGGCACCTGGCGAACCGGAAACGCCGGAAGCAATGCAGCAAGAGCTGCTGCAACGCATTGACAAGGTTTTTGATTTTTTTCTGAACCACTAAGAAACCAGAACATGCACACACAAAAAAACCGCTTGCCACAGCGCAATCAGTCAGGTTACATTTCCGCTGCACCCCATAAAACGGGTGTCGGGATTGCAACCCCCGCTGACTACAAGAGCGCACAACCGCGCCAGCGGTTTTTTTGTGCGTACTGTATTGCCACGTCTTTTTCGCACACGAATTATGGTGGGGCGTACGGGGCCGACTTCGGTCGGGCCGGGATCTCTTGTAGCCGGTGGTTGCAACCCCGTACGTCTCACCACCCAGAATTGCAACCTCTGGATGGTGAGTTTTCAAAACTTACTACAAGAGGCCAAACATCATGGCAAACCGCAAACAACAGCGCGAATACGCTGCGCGTCGTCACATCCAGACTGAAATCAACCGCAGACTTACCCGCGCTGCACACGTCGCCTTTATCATGCAATCCAACACATTGCACAGACTCAACAGCACCATTTCAGCCGACTACTGCGCCGCTGTATTCAGCTATCTGGCGGAAGATCTTCTGTCTCTTCAGGATCTCATCCAGCAGCAAAACCAACTCCGTTAATTCCTGTTCCGGGCCTTTCCTGCACCTTGCGGCGGGAGGCCTTCGCACATCTGTAACAAGAGGATTGCCGCAATGATTCTCGCCAACGATTTTCTTGAATACCTGCTCAACACAGAGCGTGATCTTGCCGTTCGCGTGCGTGAGCGTTACGACATGTATCTGAAATCCCTGTCTGTACCGCAGCTCGCTGACGGAAAGATTGTTATTGATGGCCGCTACATGATTGACAGCCACGAGGGGAATTACAGGCTTTACCGCATTGAAGGTGGAATCCCGTCCGTTATTGGCATTTACCAGCGCCCATCCTCAGCAATCGCCGATGTGATTGCAGACAGCATCCGCATCACACATCGCCATGCCGACACAGAAGACACTGTGCTGGAAATTCAGCGGCTGGCTACAGTCTGCCGCGACACCCTGAATGGCATGACGAAGTAAATCACTATGACGGCAGAGTACATCAGGGACTGGCAACAACCGCGCCACGCAGTGGGGCGTGAAGGAACGGGGATCCCCGCTCCTGAATCCGCGCTTTCTTCCTGGCTGGATGCCTACCGGGCAGAGAACGAGCACCGCCAGGAAAAGGCTGATGCGGCGTTCTCCGCCACGCCACTGGGCAATCTGATTAATAAAAGCCTGGACGCACAGGAAAAACAGGACAAAACCATCACGCTGGCAGGAGAAGCCAGAAGACAGGCACGCGGCGCGGTGGATGAAGCCATGGCCTCGCTGCGCCTGCTGCCGTCCTATCTGCGCGATCCGCTTATTCGCCACCTCTCCTTCCTGCGCAAAAAACAGGAAGCCGATCGCCGGAAAGGAAAAAAGAACTGGCAGGCTGAACGTTACGCGCACGGAACCCTGCGCAAAATATTCGAACGTCTGGACTGCACCGACCGTCGCTGGCTGACTCCGGGTTATCGCTCCCTTGCCGGACGTGAACGCCTGGACGATTTGCTGTACCTGCCACAGCTCAACAAGCACCAGATACAGACGCTGGCCACCATGACGGCGGCGATGTTCAGCAGCACCTTCGAAAAGCTCTGCGATGGCTTTGGCGCGACCGATGGCGAGCTGACTATGGATATAACGCTGAAGGTGTATCAGATGCTGGCCCGCATGGCGTTACATCTGCACACCGTGCCGCCGTATTATGACGCACTGACAACAGACAAAGACCGGAAGAACGAACCAGACACGGAGCTGCTGCCGGGCGCAATCCTTCGCCTGACCTGTGCGGAATGGTGGAAACGCAAACTGTGGCTGTTACGTTGCGAGTGGAGAGAAGAACAACTCCGCGCCGCCTGTCTGGTTTCCAGAAAAACATCACCCTATCTGAGCCAGGACGCGTTAAGCGAGTTTCGCGCACAGCGCGAGAAAACACGCGATTTCCTGAAAAGTTTCATGCTGGAAAATGAAGACGGGTTCACGATTGATCTCGATACAGTGTATTACGCGGGAGTAAGTAACCCGGTTCACCGTAAGGCAGAAATGATGGCCACCATGAAGGGGCTGGAACTTCTGGCCGAAGCCCGTGGCGACAGAGCGGTGTTTCTGACTGTCACCTGCCCGTCAAAATACCACGCAACAACGGAGAACGGTCATCCGAATCCCAAATGGAACGGGGCCACTATGCGCGACTCCAGCGATTACCTGGTTAACACGTTTTTTGCGGCGGTCCGCAAAAAACTGAACCGCGACGGCCTGCGCTGGTATGGCATCCGCACGGTGGAGCCTCATCATGACGGCACGGTGCACTGGCACATGATGGTTTTTGCTCATCCTGACGAGATTGAAACCATCGTGTCCCACGTCTGCGATATTGCCATTCAGGAAGACCGCCACGAGCTGGGCGATGACATAACTCCGCGTTTTAAGGCGGAGTACGTCGACGGCTCAAAAGGCACGCCAACCAGCTACATCGCCACCTACATCGGAAAGAACCTGGACAGCCGCGCCGTGGATGGCATCGACCCGAAAACGGGCAAGCCACGCGTTGACCACGAAACCGGAAAATCAATGGCCGAGAGTGTGGAACGCGCCATCGGCTGGGCGCGCCTTCACCGGGTCCGCCAGTTCCAGTTCTTTGGCATCCCCTCCCGTCAGGTATGGCGTGAACTCCGCCGCCTTGCCAGCCAGATGGCACGCAACCCGGAAGGCCAACAACGGCTGAAGGATGATGCAATGGATGCGGTACTCGCTGCCGCTGATGCCGGGTGTTTTGCCACCTACATTGAGAAACAGGGCGGCGTACTTGTTCCACGCAAAGACTACCTGATTCGCACCGCCTACGACCTCGCAGATGAGCTGAACGATTACGGCGAGCAGAGTGTACAGATTTACGGGATCTGGTCGCCGCTCATCGGGGAGTCTTCCCGCGTATGCACGCACCCGGATAACTGGAAGCTGGTAAGACGTAAACCGGAAGCGGAAGACAGCGCCCGCGAAAATGGTTTTGACCTTCAGGGCGGCCCTGCCGCCCCTTGGACTCGTGGCAATAACTGTCCCCGTGTACAGGAAACGGACAACAACGGGACAGAACAGCCGGAAGAACGGCCAGCACCGTGGCCGCAGCTCCCTGACGGCGTTGAAGTGAACGAATGGATGCGCTCACTGAAACGACACGAACGCCGGGCGCTGATGCGTTCGCTTCGTGACAAACAGGCAAAAAACAGCAGCGATGAAATGCAGAGCTGGACACAGAGCCGCAAACAGCAGCGGCCTTTGCCTGATAACCACGAATTACTCGCTAAAGAATGGCGGGAGTCTGCTGAATCTCTCGGCCTGCATATCGGTGAACAACAGATGCAGCACCTGTTACGGGGCGGCAGTCTGTACGTTGACGGCAGCATCATTGCACCGCAGGGATTTGAAATTGTACGCAAACCGGATACCCGCCCGGACAGCCGAATCACGCAGCTCTGGCAGCGCCTGAGCCGTAATCACGGCGTAAGCAGCACGGAGATCCGCCATAACCCGGTCTCCAGCTATCTGGCACAGCTCGGGGCATCAGACCCCGAAGCCGCCGCACGCCTGGCATCCACACTTCAGCAGGTCCAGAACACCATGAAAACACCCGTTACCGTGCTTTCTGACATGCTGCGCGCCATTCGTGACGCAGAGCACGCACAGAGAATCAGAGAAACCACTGAACGCGCCCGCCGCAAAGCAAACCTGCTGAGGACTGGCCTGACCAGTGGAAACAAAAAACAGACAGAAACGGGATTCACAAATCCCGTAAATGAGCAAAAAACGCGCCGCGATATATGAAGCGCGCACAAAACAGGCGAAAGCGGGATTTAAAAATCCCGTAAACGGTTAATTAACCAACATAAGGAAAATCGACATGAAAATTTGTATCGACGACGGCTCCACCAACATCAAGCTGGCATGGACTGAGAATGGCGAACGCCGCAACGCCATCAGCCCGAACAGCTTCAAGTCGGAATGGTCTGCGCCGTTCGGTGGCATGCAGCCCGCGAACTACATGCTTGATGGCGTGCGCTATGGTTTTGATCCGGTCAGCGATCGCTTTGTCCAGACGACCGACACGCAATACCAGTACAGCGATGTGAATGTAATCGCCATTCATCACGCGCTGGTCAAATCAGGCATCACGCCACAAGAGGTGGATGTGGTTGTCACCCTGCCACTGAGCGAGTATTTCGAGACAAACGCACAGCCGGACATGGCCAACATCAACCGCAAAAAAGCGAACGTTATGCGCTCGGTGGAGTACCAGAACGGCGAAGCATTCACTATCCGTAACGTGCGGGTTATGCCTGAATCCATTCCGGCTGGCTTTAAAGCACTGGCTGACATGAGTCCGTTTGAATCCCTGCTGATTGTGGATTTAGGCGGAACCACGCTGGATGTGGCAAAGGTTCAAGGGCAACTGGCAGGTATCAGCCAGGTGTTTTGCGATCCACACGTAGGCGTTTCCCTGATGGCCGATGCCGTACTGTCGGTGATGGCCACTAACGGTATGCGCACCAGTCACCACATCGCCAATACCATTATCGAACATCGCCATGATGAAGCCTGGCTGCGCCAGCACATCCACAATGACGCGCATTACGCCAGCCTGATGGCGGTTATTCGTGAAAAGGAAGAAACACTGAAACAACGCGTGATCCGCGCGCTGGCGGTTTTTTCGGGTTACGGGCGGGTGATGGTTGTCGGTGGAGGGGCGGAGATTGTGGCACCCGCTATCCGCGAAGTCTGCGGAGTTAATGCGACTTTCATCGCGGACGGGGTGCCACAGTTTGCTCTGGTTAATGGGCTGTACGCAATGGACAAGGAGTAAACCAATGACGACACCAACCAGACGGATAAGTTTCTATCTGAAGCCCGCCGCCGTCAAGAGTGAACAGGAGGCGTGCAATTACCTCGATAGCCTGCCAGCCTCCGAACGCAGCCGCGCGCAACGCGCGGCCTTTCTGGCTGGGCTAGCGCTCATAAAGCGCAACCCAGCATTTGCCTACTGGATGGCCGAATGGCCAGAGGACAACCTCCCCTTCAATACCGTTAGCATCAAGGAAACATACCAGGATAATCAGCCTAGCGGAGTTGAATGCAATTTTTATAAAATAAAAAAGAATATTCAGACCTTATTCCCAGAATAATCTGATAATTGTATGTGAACTAATAAAATACAGACCAACACATCATTCTGGCACCCTTGCTAACAGGGTGCCAATGTTTCAAATCATGATGAAATTGCCGAAGTTTTTTTATCGTGCTGAAGTACCGCAAATGCCATTAAAACCTCAAGAGAATAGCGGCGATAATACTTAACAAAACCATAATAAAATACTCGGGATGCAGCAATACAAAACAAGAGAAGAAAACAAAAAGGTAACAGTCTGATATTTATATCTATTAAAAAGGATAGAAGGAGCAGGAACATAAGCAACCAGACTGAAGCGAGAAAAACAAATGTAATGTTTCTACAAAAACCATACAAAGCAACATAGTTTTGCATTTTCACCTGATGATTTTTAGAATGTTCATACACATAATGATAAGCAAGGCGAAAAAGATCGCCCCTCAAGCCCTTACGTCGATATAGCGTAGATACAGAAAAAACATTTATATAACCATCTCGTATTTGCGGCCAAAAGACTTTAATAAGTATAGAATGCAGTGTGGTTTTATGATGTTCTGCTTTATCAAAAGCTGATACAGGAAATAAAAAAACTCCACGAATAAAATTAACTATACTGAACTTAGTATTATGTCGTTTTATTTTCAGGGAGCTTCTTTTAGAAAACAGATAAATTGAAGGATACCCAAGTTTACTGTTCATGTATTTTTCAATTAAACAGGATGATAGAATAGATATGAAGTGACCTGAAATATATGATAGAACGATTAATACCACATATATAAATACACTTATTATTTCTTTATATTTCAGGATATGGTTAAGAATACCTTCTATATAAACAGGGTTAATTTCAATAGAAAACAAAAAAAGGATAAACAGGAATAACCCACCTGGAATTAGATAGCCCAAAAAGTCATAAAATGAAAACGGATTCTGTGTCACACTTCCCCCTGTGTTACTTGTAAATTAAAGGGTAAAACATTATTTGTTTTTCCGTAAAGGATTAGCTTTCCATCTTCTTACTAACCATTCGAATTCTTGATATGTAGTATCCGAATTAATGCTTTCTCTGATTGCTTTAATTAATGGCTCGGCAATATCATATGTCTCTACAACTGTTGTGTAAGATGTTCTTTTTATCATTTTTTCATCATAAATACCTTCACGAATACTTACAGCAACTCGCTCGTAAAAATTTAAAATATATTGAAATTTTCGACGCTCGGCCATTTCTTCATCTGTTATTATGCAACCATCACAAGGAAAAACATAAGAACGAAATGATTTGCCTGAACGATGCACTTGTTTCAGGGTATGCAATGACTCTATATATTGCATATCTTGCCGACTCTCAAAAAGAAAGTTGGCCGTTTGAGTTTTTTTTGCGGTACGCACATTGTAGATAATGGTTCCAATGGCAACCAAAACGCCAAGCAGAACAATAGCATTGCTGATGATTTGTAGTGTTATTGGGTTCATCCTATTTCATCCATAAAAAAGGCGGGGAGCAAATCCCCGCCTCATTAGAGGTCAACGTAGCTTAGAAACCATCAAATTCATCATACATTTTTTTCATATCAACCCCCTCATAGAAATCATAACCACGTTTTGTGGTTTTTGTGACGTATAAACTACATCAAAGGCAAGCCACGGTCAAATATATAGGCATGCTTACCTGCACAAAAGTGCACAAATTTGCACAATTTTTTTGAACGACTTTTTACCCTTCCGGCCCGCATGGCGGCTGGATCCGTCAAGGATCCGTGCGTGCACAAAAAAACGCGCTTTTTCTGCGCGCAGGTGACGGGGGAACAGCCCGCGTTTCAGGGGGTAAATAGCATTCCCTGAACGATGTCGCAGAGATACAACAGAATGGCTGTATTTCTCACGCTGAGTGTGAAAAAGACGTGAGGGCTTTTGATTTGATGGGGTGAAAGGTAAGGCCGTCAAAATCGCACTGAGACGGCGAGAACATGCAGTCAACGCGGTGGGATTGCGTAAGAGTCTGACTGTCGATGATGGCAATCAGCAGGAAAGCATCGTGAAATTATCTGACTGATACAGGAGCTGGAGAGTCGGGGCATAAATTTTTTATGCCCCGGCGAAGCAGCAGACAAGCGAAGCGCGTCAGGATGTGGGCTGGGTGTCTAACAGTGCGTAAGGGTTAAAGCGGATCACCTCTTCGCCAAGCCAGTCATTGATGTGCTTCATAGCCTCCATGACGGGCATCAGCTCGTTAATTGCGTAAACCCGCGCGGCCTTCTCCACATCACCAAACGCACTTTTTTCGCCCGGCATCGCCCCCATCAGTTGCGGCGGAACACGGTGCGCAGCCAGCACATCATCACGGGATGCCGCCTTAACATTCATGAACTCATCCTTTGCGGTGATCTGCTGGAACGGCAAAATTTGCACCCCCTCTTTGCCCCCGTTGGGCGCATGGATGAGCACGTTTTTAAACGCGCCACCACCACGTGCACCCTGTAGCGTTTCTTTCAGGGAGTCCATGCTTTCGCGGTTTACCTGCGCTGCACCGATGTAGATGATGCACCCGGCGTGGGATCCATTGTCGTAATACAGTTTTCTGAACATGTCCGCCGAATGAGACAGGCTGGCCGAGAGTAATGCGCCAAGATATTCCGGCATGCCGTAAATTTCCTGGTTAATATCCGGATTCATCAGGTGGCACACTTTGCCAGGGCGAAACTGGAACGCGTCCTTGCCATCCTGCACATACCACCATGATTCAAGATCGCTTCCGCGTCGCATGTATTTCGCCAGTGCGTGCCGTAATTTAAGCGGTTCGCCGAGCATATTGCTTCTAAGCTCAAGGAATGCGTTACCGAACACAAACCAGTCCAGCGCCAGCGCCGAGAAATCCTGCCGGGAAAGCAGCGGGTGCGGGATGTAGCAACCGAGTAATACATTGCGCTTAAAGTAAAGCGCAGACTGATGCCAGGACGTTTGCCGGGCTGCTCTTGCCAGACCGTACCAGTCCACCGGGGTTTCATACCACCGCCCGTTATCAGCACAGTACATATTGTCCAGCAGGTCATGCCCGGTCAGGCGATAAGGACCATCAAATGTGAATGCACTGAGCGATGATTCTTTCCTGAGCGCATCAGCGAGATCAATGCGTGAACTCATGCGCACTTTTTTATTTTTTCTGCTCATCAGAACTCCATAACCGTGAAACGCTCGTTTTCTCCTTCGCCGCCAATCGGTTCGTTAATGACAGCAAGCATGGTTGCCCACGCAAGGTCGCCGTGGCTGATCCCCCTCGCGCGGTCCGTTTCGTAAGTGATAAAGCCGCCCGGTGTTTTCACCTTACGCACGGCGTTAAAGGCCGCGACCAGCTCGCGTTCGGCGCGATCGTATTCCCACCGTCCGGCACGCATTATTTGCAGCATTTTCAGTACCAGCGACCGTTTGGATGACAGCGTGAAGGTGTACGGAATAGCAGCAGGGAAAAACCGCTTCACTATCTGATAAACAGCCTCCCCGTTCCCGCCCGTCACATCAATGCCGATGTGTTCCACGTTGTAGCGACGCGTGAACTCTTCAATGACTCTGGCCTGTTCTTCAAACTCCAGCCCCTGAACGCGTCGTGTCTCCACCGTTCGAAAACGGCCACCAGGAACAGCCGGAGGAACCACCACGGACACAGCGCCGCTGTCGCCGTTGCCACTGCTGCCGTTTGCGTCATACCCAATCCATACCGGACGATTCCCCATCGGGCGGGGAGCAAAAGGTTTCCAGTCTTTCCAGTCGTCGTATCCGTCAACACCGCAGCCAATCAGGATATTCAGGTTAAATGCCGATTCCCCTTCGCGAACAAACTCACACATATAGAGATTGAGGAACTCGTCTTCGGTGTTTTCATCACGAATTTCATCAATATCGGTGTGTTTCCAGCCGTGATTAACCACATCTTCCAGCGTGACAATTTGCCGCCACGTCCGGTCAGGGCAGATAAGCCCGTTATGCAGCGTTTTCCAGTCCACAGAAAAACGCTGGCGTTTATGCGTGGCCTTTTTCTCGTTCCAGCGGTCGCCGTTCCAGTAGGCGTATGCCTCGTGCGTTTCGGTGGATGGCGTGGAGAAGTAGGTGCGCCGCAGTCCGCTGAGGGTTGCCATAGCGCCAGCCACCTTGCGCAGTTCAGCAAAGCGACTGACCCAGAAGAATTCATCAAAATAAAAATTGCCCGTATAGGACTGTGCCGACGCAGCAGAAGTGCCGAGAAAATGCAGCTCTGCGCCGTTGGAGAGGATGATTTTATCGCCCCCTTTCAGCTCCACATCAACTTCAGCCGCGGCCTTCTGAATAATGCTTTTAAACTGGAACGCCTGACGACGCGACGCAGACAAAAAAATCTGGTTACGCTGGTAAGGTTGCGCCACATCGTCACGCAGCGCCATCAGCAGAGCTTCCTGTGCAAAATACCAGGTCGCCCCAATCTGTCGGGATTTCAGGATCATCCTGTTACGTATCCCTGCTTCCCTGCAAAGGGTCAGGGAGTCAAACCAGCCCCGCTGATGCCACTCCAGCCTGCTGATGATTTTTTCCCGCAGTGCGGCAATCTGTTCCGGCGTGAAATGATTTTTGAGTTTTTTCGCCCGGCCTTTCTTTCCTGCGGCCATCACATCCTGCTGGCCATCATGCAGCTTTTTAAGCTGCCGGGTCAGCAGGTCTATTTCCTTAAAGTCACCGCCTGTTTTATTCTGTTTTTCAGTAAGCTGGATGAGGCGCGCATCGATGGACTGCGTGACACGCTGCACGGGTGGCGTTTCATCCCACTGGTCACGTTTTTTCCACGCATAAATCGTGTTCGGGTTTATTCCCATCAGACGTGATATTTCTGCGGGCGGATAACCCTGCCAGTAAAGTTGCCGCGCACGCTGGCGCACAAAAGCGTCCTGAATCATTGCTCCCCCTGAGTAATTACAGGAAGATTACCCGCGCGCGAAACTGTTCTCCTTAACCCTCTGTTCTGACTGTTTTCTTACAACAAAAGCCCTTTGTATCAGCCTGTTACGCTTTGCCATCATGACTGAAGAACCAGTCAGAGGGGCAAAAACTATGGCTAATGAAAAAAAGACATCCCGCAAAAAGTTTCGCGTGGCTGTCTCCGGATCAACTGTTGATGGCCGTGAAATCAGTCCGGTGCATCTGCGTGAAGCCGCCGAGAACTTCAACCCGGATGTTTACGCTGCCCGCGTGAACGTTGAGCACTATCTCTCGCCATGCCCGTCAAGCGAATTTTCCGCAATGGGCGATGTCACCGCACTGAGTACGGAAGACATTACGGAAGGTCCGCTGGCCGGACGTACTGCGCTGTATGCAGAAATCGAACCGACCGAGCGCATGAAGCAGCTTGTCGCGGACGGCAAGAAAATCTATTCCAGTATCGAACTGCACCCGCAGTTCTCCGTTAACGGGCGCGCCTATCTGGTCGGGCTGGCGATGACCGACACCCCGGCAAGCCTGGGCACTGAGCGCCTGAAATTCACGGCACAGCAACGTCAGGCGGTGATGACGTTCAACAGTATCCAGGGTGAAGCGCCGCTTATCTCCGAAGCCATCGAGTCTGAAATCATCGAAATGGCAGAACAACGCCAGGAAGAAGGCACCCAGTGGTTTAACCGCGTAATGGGGATTATTGGCCGTGGCCGCAAAGCGGATGACGCCAGTTTTTCCCGTATTCAGGAAGCGGTGGAAGGCGTCGCAACGTCACAGGCCGACATTATCGACCGTTTTAATGTGCTGGAAACCCGCCATCAGCAGGACCGCCAGAAAATTACGTCACTGACCACAGAGCTGGCAGCACTGAAGGAAAAACTGCGCACACAGGACGGCGATCCGCAGAACCGGTTCACCGCAACAGGTGCAGCCTCCGACCAGCTGGCTGACTTCTGATAAGACAAAGGAGCAAATTTTTTATGAATCTGGTGATGTCAGATATTACCCGCAACAAGCTGGGTTGCTATATGGCGCAGCAGGCGTCGCTTAATAATATTCCGGTTTCCGCACTGGTATCGCGATTTACCGTGGAACCCTCGGTGCAGCAGCGTTTTGAAAACGCCTCAAAGGAAAGCACCGAATTTACAAAAAGAATTAACGTGATCGGCGTGACCGACCAGAAAGGCGAAAAAATCCTCCCGGACACCACCGGGCCAATTGCACGCACGAATACCAGTTATGACGGCACAAAACGCCGTAACCCGAATAACGTGGTTGATCTGAAAAACCGCAAATACCAGTGCGAACAGGTGAACTACGACACGTTTATTTCATATCCGCAGCTTGATGCCTGGGCGGCACATCCTGATTTTCAGTCCCGCATCAGCGCACAGATTGCCCGACAGGTGGCGCTTGACCGCATCATGATCGGTTTCAACGGCACGTCTCACGCGGATGAGTCCAACTTCAGCACCAACAAGCTGCTTCAGGACGTTAACGTGGGATGGCTGGAGCACATCAGAACCGACGCCAGCGAACGCGTTATGAATGACGTGACGCTGACCTCCCGCAACATGGACAACACCGTGGCGCACGCGGGTAAGTATGCGAACGCTGATGCACTGGTACAGGACGCGCGTTCATCCCTGCTGGATGAATGGCACAAGGAAGCTGACGACCTTGTGGTGATTATGGGGCGCAACCTGTTTAACTCGCTGCGTCTGCCCGTGCTGAACAGCATCAGCGGCCAGAATCCCAATGCGGAATTACTTGCCGGGCAGCTCATCCTGTCATCGCGCACCATTGGCGGGCTGGGCGTGTTCCTTGCGCCGTTCTTCCCGGATGCAACGATGCTGATCACCTCGTTCAACAACCTGTCGATTTACTGGCAGAAAGGTTCAATGCGTCGCCTGATGAAAGACGAGCCGGAATACAACCGCATCGCCACCTACCAGTCCATCAATGACGCTTATGTCGTTGAAGACTATGGCAAGTGCGCGATGGTCACTGGCCTGAAGTTCGCCGACAGCTAATCAACTCACGGCGGGCATCATGCCCGCCAGTAACGGAGAGAACAAATGATTACTCCTGCACAGCAACACTGGCAGAACGTGATGGCACAGCGCGCAGGCCGGGCGAATGAAGGCGTGGACCACGCCGCGCGTACCGCGCATGAAGAGGTGCTGTATCGTCTGCGTCTGGCACAGGCCCGGCTTAAGGGCGTACAGGCCAGAAGCGCGAAAGCCGCCATCAAAAAAGAGTTGTTGCCGGATTTTTCCGGCTGGATTGAGGGAACGCTGGAGGCTGACGGCGGGCAGCAGGATGAAGTGATTGCCACGCTGATGGTGTGGGCGATTGACTGTGGCGATCTTCCGCTTGCGCTGCGTATCGGCGCGTATGTGGTCCGTCACAACCTCATCATGCCGGATAACTTTGGCCGTACTGCTGCCACGGTACTGACCGAAGAAATCTGTAATCCGGTACTGACGCAGGCCGGGACGGATGCCGACGCGGATTTGTCCGCCTTTATCGAACCACTGGACACCCTCCGGGAGATTGTCACCGACCAGGACATGCCGGACGAAGTGCGCGCCAAATTATGCAAAGCGTGCGCCTTTGTCCGCCGTGGCCTGAGTGATGCGGACAGCATGGCCCTGTCACTGAAGCTGCTGCGCGAAGCAATGCACCTGAACCCGAACGCAGGTGTGAAACGCGAGATTGCAACCCTTTCCCGCGCCCTGAAAAAAGCCGATTCCGCAGCCGCACCAGAAGACGCCAGCACACAGCAGGCGCAGGACGAAAGCAGCAAAAGTAAAAAGACAACGCGGAAGCCTGCAACACGAAAAACCACCGCGACGCAGAAGGCGAAGCGCGGTTAACGACTGACCCCGTCAGCGGGCGGCGTGCGCGGTGTTCCGGTTTGACTCCGTGACCGTTTACACCGCGCACCCACCGCCCGATTTTTTCAGGAGTGAACCCCATGAGTATGGTTGCCAGAACCAACCCCGGACCCGCAGAGGACGACATCACCGATACCGATGATGGTGATACCCGTATTTCAGCAGGTGCATTCTGGCCGGATATTGTGCTGCGTGAACTGCGTCTGGCGGTACGACTGCCGGGCCGTGTGACCACCTCCCGCCTGCTGCATACCGCCACCGGGGCCGTGGCACACGTTACCCGCGAGCTGGAAGCGTGGCAGCAGGAACAGCAGGCGGCTGGCCATCAGACGCTGGCCGATGTTCCGGCACCCGTAATTAACGGAGAAAGCGTCAATCTCTGGCATTGGCGCAATGCGGTTTACACCGCCACACGCGCCCTGATTCTGGAGCGTTACCGCGATGCGGACACAACGGACAAGGGCGACCGCCGGGCGGACGCACTGGATATACAGACATCGGATTTGTGGCGCGATGTGAGCTGGGCCATCTCTGACATTCTGTGCCGCCCGCGAATCTTTGCGGAGTTGTGCTGATGAAAGTGAAGGCACTGGAAGGCGACACCGTGGATTCGCTCTGTTTCCGGTACTACGGCACGACGCAGGGCGTCACCGAAAAGGTGCTGGATGCCAACCCCGGACTCTGTCAGCAGGTATTTCTGGACGCCGGGCAGGAAGTGGAGATGCCGGAGCCGGAGAAGAAGAAACGAGAAATGATTCAGTTGTGGGGGGAGTAGCAGTGAGCACCATTCAAACAGGGATCACAGAGCAGGTTATTGCGTGGCTCTTTGACCACCTGCCAACGGTGTATGCAGTAGGCGCGGCGGTCAGCATTTCCGCGCTGATGAGTCTTTATGACGGACGAACACTGGTTCAGACCGTAACGGGATCGCTGGCGTGCGGCGTTCTTGCCATGGCCGTGGCCGGGTCGTTGCGCTTCTTCGGTTTTCCTGAAGATGCCGTGACGTTTATCGGCGCATCAATCGGTTTTATGGGCGCAGAGAAAGCACGCGACAAGGTTATTGCAGCCTTTAATCGCAGGGTGAAGGAGAAGGACGAATGAGCAACACATTTAAATTCAGCAGCCGGAGCGAAAAGAATTTGCAGGGCGTAAATCCTGATCTGGTGAAAGTGACCCGACGGGCACTGGAAATTTCGGAAGTGGATTTTGGTATCACCGAAGGGTTGCGCAGCCGTTACCGCCAGAAGCAACTTGTGGCCACAGGTAAGAGCCAGACCATGAACAGCCGCCACCTTACGGGACATGCCGTGGATGTTGTGGCTTATATCGGCAGCCAGGTGTCATGGGAATGGCCGCTGTACGAAAAAATCGCAGCAGCATTCAGACAGGCCAGCCGGGAACTGAATATTCCGGTGGAATGGGGCGGCGACTGGAAGACCCTGAAAGACGGACCGCATTTTCAGTTACCACACGGAGCCTATCCGGCATGAAGCTCTGGCCCACGCTTGGCGTCGCTTTCCTTCTGATTGCCGGATGGGGAACATCCATGCGTCTGTCGTGGTCGCTGGGCCGGGAGAACGCCAGAAACGAAGCGCAGGCCAGCGCCCTGAAAAGCACCGTCGACACCCTGAATATCATCAGCACCGGGGTACAGGATATGCAGCAGGTGCTGGCGCAACTCCGCGTGGAAAATCAACAGAGAAATCAGGACGGAGAGGCCAGACGTGAACAGCTACGCAACGATATTGCAAAAGATGAATGCGCCCACGCTTTGCCTGACGCTCGTTTTACTGACAGGTTGCGCAGGCACGCAGAACGCGCCACTGCCAGCGCCGTCAGTCCGGCTTATACCGCAGACGCTGACCATACCGGTAACGCCTCCCCCCTTCCCTGACACTCCCACATGGGGAAATCTCGGTATATGGGGCGACCGCCTTCTGGATGCACTGGAAACCTGTAACGCGGATAAACGGGCCATTGAATTACTGGAACAGCGCAGGCTGCAACGACTGAACAACGAGGACAACAACCATGCTGAAAACTGATTCCCTGCGTGAAGCCATGACCCGTTCATGCCGATGGTGTCAGGCTAACCCGGAAAAATTCACCATTTTCGTGGAGAGCGGCAACATTGAAACGACCGGAGAAACGCCCTCGTTTGTTTACCGCTATCAGATGGTGATGTTTGTCATGGATTACGCCGGAGAGCTGGACGACCTCACGCTGCCGCTGCTGGCGTGGTTATCCGAAAATCAGCCACAGTTGTTGCTCAATCCGGAGCGTAATCAGGACATCAAATTTTCCGCCGTTATCAATGACGATGACAGCGCCGATCTCCTGTTTACGCTCCCCCTGCAGGAACGCGTTCGCATCACGCGCAGCAGTCAGGGCACACCGCAGGCAGAACACCTGCCGGAGCCAAAACCCCGCCTGCCATCTTCCGAAGGCGACTGGTCGCATGTATTCCAGGATGTGACGTGGGGTGAAAGCGATGGATAAGGCATTCACCCGCGTGGATGAAACCTTTGAGGCCATCCGCGACAGCCTGAATCAGCAGGCCATCAATAACATCGCCAGAAAGCTGGCACAGGATTTACGCCGCGCCCAGCAGGCACGTATCCGGTCACAGAAAGCGCCGGACGGGACCGCATGGACACCACGCAAACGCCGTGTAACCCGGATACAGGAACGCATTCGCTTTATCTGGAATAACGAAGCACGCACGCTGAAAAACTGGCATCACGACACGGGGAAATACGGGCGAACCATTACCGGGTGGGATGAGGATAAAAACAATATCCGCACGTTTTACCGGGATGACATCGACCGTTTTCTGGAAATACGCACCCGGCGCATCAACCAGGACAGCACAAAGCGCGTCCCAATGTTCGTAAAACTGCGCACCGCCCGCTACCTGAAAGCCCGTGCAGATGCTTCCGGTGTGACGGTGGGTTACAGCGGCGTGGCCGCACGTATTGCCCGCGTTCATCAGTTCGGTGAGCGCGATCAGGTTGCGCCGGGCATTTTCACCGATTACCCGGTACGTGAGCTGTTGGGCATCAGTCAGGCAGATGAACGCCTGATTTATAACACGGTGCTGGGCCGGATTGCGGAGGCTGTACGGTGAGCGCAGAACTCATACGACTGCTGAGCAATATCATCCGCACCGGGATCATCTCTGAAGTTGATGAGAAGTCCTGGCGCGTGCGCGTTCGCAGCGGCGAACTGGAAACAGGCTGGCTGCGCTGGAACACCACGCGCGCGGGAGCCTTCAATGTGTGGCTGCCGCCATCACCAGGCGAACAGGTGGTAATTGCCTGCATTGGCGGCAACCCGGAAACCGCCATGATAATTGGCAGCCTGTGGAGTGATGCCAATCCGGCCCCCGGCAAAAGCCTGAAAGAAATCGTGATCAGCGCGCCGGACGGCGCGGTGTTCCGCTACGACGCGGACGCAGGCGCACTGAGCGCCAGCGGCATGAAAACGGCCACTTTACAGGCATCCGTCAGCGTGAAACTGGACACGCCCGTCGTGGAATGCACAAACCTTCTGAGAACGGCGACGCTTGACGTCACAAAAGGAGGAAAGATGAGCGGCAATATCACGCACAGCGGCGGCAACTTCACCTCAAACGGCATTACCGTGCATACGCATAAACACGGTGGCGTGAAAGGCGGCAGCGATTCGACAGGAGGCCCGCAGTGACAACCCGCTACACAGGAATGAATCCGGACGGGACGGGAAACCTGAACGATATGGAGCACCTGAAACAGTCAGTCAGGGACATCCTGATCACCCCGCTGGCAAGCCGGGTTATGCGACGGGAATATGGCAGCCTTGTGCCTGATTTGATTGACGAACCCATGAATAACACAACTCGTCTGCAATGCATGAGTGCTGCCGTGATTGCGCTGACACGATGGGAACCCCGCATTGCCCTGGACGCCATCGACGTTGTCTGGAAGGCAGGAGGCCGCGCCGGGGTGACGCTGTCGGGCACTGTCATGCAGACCATGCAGAATGTTGAATTAACCATCACGCTGAGAGAGTAAATCATGCCTGCTGTTGACCTTTCCCAGTTACCGGAACCCGCCATCATCGCGGAGCCTGATTTTGAGGCAATTCTGGCTGACACAAAGGCCATGATGATTGCGGCTTATCCCGCCGAACAGCGTGAAGTCGTTTCCGCCGCGCTGGAGCTGGAATCGGAACCCCTTAACGTTATCGCTCAAACCATGTCGTTTCGTGAAATGCTGTTACGCCAGCGGGTTAACGAGGGGGCACGCGCCTGCATGTTAAGCCACAGCGCCGGGACAGACCTGGACAACCTCGCGGGCAATATGAACACAAAGCGCCTGGTTATCACTCCGGCAACGGATACCACCGACGCGGTGATGGAGAGCGACACCTCGCTGAGACTGCGGGCGCAGCGGGCGTACGACGGCCTGAGTGTTGCTGGCCCGTCAGGTGCATACGAGTATTTTGCCCGCAGCGCCAGCGGTCTGGTGCGTGATGCGCGGGCTATCAGTCCGTCTCCGGCAAATGTGACGGTTTCCATTCTGTCCACTGAAGGCGACGGCACAGCAACGGAGGCGTTGCTTAATACCGTTCGCTCCGTTCTGAATGCAGAGGACACCCGCCCGGTGGCCGACCGCCTGACCGTACAAAGCGCCAGAATCGTGACATGGCGGCTGAATGCAAAACTGTACTTTTACCCCGGTCCGGAATCCGAACCTATTCTGGCTGCGGCGGAATCGTCGTTCAGGAAGTGGCTGGCTGAGCAGGGGCTTATCGGTCAGGACGTGGCGTTGTCCGCCATTGCTGCCGCACTGCATGTGCACGGTGTGCAACGCGTGGAGATAATCGAACCCACACAGAATATGGCCATCAGCGACATACAGGCGGCGCGCTGTGAGTCATTCACCATCAGCGAAGGTGGGCGCAATGAGTAATTCACTGTTACCACCATCAGCCAGCAATTTCATGCGTTGTGCCGAAGCCGTCGGAACACGCATTACAGACATTCCGGTAGACCTCAACACACTGTGGTCGCCGGATACCTGCCCGGTGCATCTGCTGCCCTATCTCGCCTGGGCATTTTCCGTTGACCGCTGGGATCGCAACTGGCCGGAAGAGACAAAGCGACAGGTTATTCGTGATGCATGGCTGATACACCGACACAAAGGGACCATCAGCGCACTGCGCAGGGCCATTGAGCCGCTGGGATGCCTCATTCGCGTGTCTGAGTGGTGGGAGTTCGGCGGAGAACCGGGAACATTTACCGTTGAAGTCGGCACACTGGACAGTGGCGTGACGGAGGAAATGTATCTGGAAATGGAGCGGTTGATTGCTGATGCCCGCCCGGTCAGCCGCCACATGACAGGGCTGAATATCATTCAGGAGATTCAGGGAGATATTTTCGCGGCGGCAGCAACTTACGACGGTGAAGTCATTACCATTTATCCGGACGATTAAGCATGAGTACCACAACACGTAAATTTAAAACCGTTATCACCGATACGGGTGCCAAAAAATTAGCTCAGGCAGCCGCGCCAGATGGTAAGCCTGTCCGCCTGACTCATATGGCCGTGGGCGACGGTGGCGGCACGTTGCCCACACCAGACAGTAAGCAGACCCGTCTGGTGCATGAGGTGTGGCGACACACTGTTAATCGCGTCTTCCTGGACGCAACACATCAGAACCGCATTATTGCGGAGCTGGTTATTCCTCCAGAAACGGGCGGATTCTGGATCAGGGAAATTGGTGTGTTTGATGAGCACGGCGATTTAATCGCGGTGGGCAATACTGCCGAAAGTTACAAGCCAGCCGTTGCCGAAGGGTCAGGACGTGCACAAACATTTCGCACCATTCTGACCGTATCCAGCACTGCCACTGTGGCACTTACCGTGGATAACACCATGGTGATGGCCACCATGGATTACGTGGATGACAAACTGAAAGAGCATGAACAGTCACGACGTCACCCGGACGCCTCACTGACCGCAAGAGGCTTTGTTCAACTCAGTAGCGACACTAACAGCGTGTCTGAAACACAGGCTGCAACACCAAAGGCGGTAAAGGCAGCATATGACCTTGCTAACGGGAAATATACTGCGCAGGACGCCACCACAGCGCGAAAAGGCCTTGTCCAGCTCAGTAGCGCCACCAACAGCACGTCTGAAGCACTGGCCGCAACGCCGAAAGCGGTAAAGACAGCATATGACCTTGCTAACGGGAAATATACCGCTCAGGACGCTACGACAGCACAAAAAGGGATTGTCCAGCTAAGCAGCGCGACTAACAGCACATCTGAAACGCTTGCCGCGACACCGAAAGCAGTGAAAGCAGCTAATGACAATGCGAATGGTCGGGTACCTTCTGCCCGTAAGGTGAATGGTAAGGCGCTTTCAGCGGATATAACACTGACACCGAAAGATATTGGTACGCTTAACTCAACAACTATGTCATTTAGCGGTGGTGCTGGTTGGTTCAAATTAGCAACGGTAACCATGCCGCAGGCGAGTTCTGTTGTTTCAATTACGTTGATTGGTGGGGCTGGATATAACGTCGGTTCACCTCAACAGGCAGGTATATCTGAACTTGTTTTGCGTGCAGGTAATGGTAACCCGAAGGGGATTACTGGTGCTTTATGGCAGCGCACATCGGCAGGGTTTACAAATTTTGCCTGGGTCAATACATCTGGTGATACTTACGATATTTACGTTGCAATCGGAAATTATGCGACTGGTGTAAATATTCAATGGGATTATACCAGTAATGCCAGCGTGACGATTCATACGTCACCAGCATATTCTGCTAATAAGCCGGAAGGGTTAACGGACGGTACAGTTTATTCACTCTATACGCCATCAGAGCAGTTTTATCCGCCTGGCGCACCAATCCCGTGGCCATCGGATACCGTTCCGTCTGGTTATGCCCTGATGCAGGGGCAGACTTTTGACAAATCTGCTTACCCGAAACTTGCAGCCGCTTATCCGTCAGGCGTGATCCCTGATATGCGTGGCTGGACGATTAAGGGCAAACCTGCCAGTGGTCGGGCCGTATTGTCTCAGGAACAGGACGGCATTAAATCGCACACCCACAGCGCCAGCGCATCCAGTACGGATTTGGGTACGAAAACCACATCGTCGTTTGATTACGGAACTAAATCCACAAATAACACCGGAGCACATACACACAACTTTGCTTACAACAATACTTCAGCATACGCAGAAACTCCCGGTACCGGTGGTGGAATGCATGCAACTAACACAAGCAAGACAGCAAGTAATCGCGTATTAAGCGCAGGAGCTCATACTCACACAGTAGCAATAGGTGCGCATACACATACGCTCGCTATTGGTTCGCACACACACACCATTACCATTGCCGCTTATGGCAACGCGGAAAACACCGTAAAAAACATCGCATTTAACTATATTGTGAGGCTTGCATAATGGCATTCAGAATGAGTGAACAACCACGAACCATAAAAATTTATAATCTGCTGGTCGGAACCAATGAATTTATTGGTGAAGGTGATGCATACATTCCACCTCATACAGGTCTACCTGCAAATAGTACTGATATTGCTCCGCCAGATATTCCAGCTGGCTTCGTGGCTATTTTCAACAGTGATGAGGCATCGTGGCATCTTGTTGAAGACCATCGGGGTAAAACAGTTTATGACGTGGCATCAGGGGACGCGTTATTTATTTCTGAACTCGGCTCATTACCGGAAAATGTCACCTGGTTATCCCCGGAAGGGGAGTTTCGGAAGTGGAACGGCACAACGTGGGTGAAAGATGCAGAAGCAGAAAAAGTGTTCAGGATACGGGAGGCGGAAGAAACAAAAAACAGCCTCATGCAGGTAGCCAGTGAGCATATTTCGCCACTTCAGGATGCCGTAGATTTGAATATTGCAACAGAGGAAGAAACATCGTTACTGGTGGCATGGAAGAAGTATCGAGTGCTGCTGAACCGTGTTGATACATCAAGAGCACCGGATATTGAGTGGCCTGCTTCCCCAGTGGAATCAAGGAGTAAACTAGCATAAAGGCTTTCATTTCAAACCATTGTAGTCCAGTTTTTTGTATAGTACCCTGCTCATTTCGGATGACATGTGTGATTTGGAATTTCAGGGTACCATTATGAATGTTATTTCATCATTAAAACAGCTTAACAGACAGCGAAATATTAAAACAAAAAAGATAAAGACGAAGGCCAGACTGGCATTTCTAAAAATGCGATACAGAAGGAAAACATCATTACAGCCGGATAGTTATAAAACAGTGTGCATTTTCATGCACATGCAAGCCATTGGTGACGGCATCGTTACCTCAGGGTTTATTAAACAACTTCAAAAATCCGGTATGGTGGTATATGTGATAGCACCTTCAAGAGTATCATTCCTCTTTACTGATATTGTTGGCGTGGATGCCTTTATATCTTACGAGAAAAATAAATTTAACGAACTAAAAGCAAAGATAAAAAAACTGAATGTAGATCTTGTTGTTGACTTCTCAAATTTTGATAACACAGCGATAACCAGATTGCAAACACTACATTTACTTAGACCTAAACACTCTATCTGTTTTAATCATCCTGCCGTAACTATTTTTGATACAAATATAATCGATAATCGTTCCATTCACACATCTGAAAGAATGAAAAAAGTTTTATCTTTACTAAAGATAAAAAATAATAATTATGCTGCAGCGCTTAATTTTGACAACAAAATATATGAACCAGCAAATATTGTTGCAAATGAATTCAGGAAGAAAAACAAAAAATTAGTTATATTTAACCCTTATGGCTCTCAGAATAGCAGAACCTTATCTGATGAACAGATAAACAAAGTACTAGCTTACCTTAATAACCTTAAGGGATATCACACAATAGTTTTTAATATGGGAAAACAGATTAATCACAATGGATTGGATAATGTGTCTCTATCTCCATTTTCTGATGCCGGATGTTCATTTGCATTGGTTCGCCATGCTGATTTTGTTATAACTGTAGATACTGCCATTGTACATTTAGCCAGTGCATTAAACATTAGACAATACTGTATATATAATAACAGAATGCATGAAGGAAAATTCGAAAATAATATTGTGTGGGGGCCAAACAGCAAATTAGCGACTCAACTCACCACATCCGAACATCTAAGGTCTGAAGGGGGCGACGATATGCATAAATTCGACATAATGATCTTAATTAATGCTATCAAACAAGATTTGACAAACGATATACCGAATTACCACTCGGATTTAGGTTGTAAAAATAGATCCAGAAACCCAGAATTAGAAAGTAGCAATTCTTTATAAAGTAGAAACCTCAACAGTTTTATCAGGACCTACGATATATTATATAACAACAAGCCGCCCATTACCCAATATGAGGGTATTAGCGGCAATGTAAAATCAGAACAGTCCTTTAACTGAACTGGCCGCGCTGTTAAGGGATGATGTGACCTTATCTTTGAAGCCGGACAACATATCGCTTAACGATGAGGATTGCAGACGCTCCCGCAAATCCTCATCACAGCGTTCGAGAGTCAGTGAAAATTCTATCTTTTTCGCCTTACCGTAGCGATCAAACTCGGAACGGGTCGTATTCGTTTCGGTCAGGACATACATGCCGTAAATCTGCCCGACGCCATCAATAAGAGGCCAGGGGCGTCCTGTATACGCCTGCGTGGTCAGCAGCGACAGCGACACTTCGCCACCTGTAATTTCAGGATAAAGCACGCCGGAAAGAACGATGCGATCATCACCTGCACCGATATACTGCCAGCTTGCTGAACGGTTAACGCGTTCATTTTTCACATGCCGCCAGCTTTTGTTTTGCTGTAACTGCTGATGCGGCAGTGTGCGCAGCTCAAAAACAAACATGCCGTAGATCATCATCATGGCCATGACTCCTCAATCTTTATCGTAAAAACTTCCACGCCCGGCACGGGCGCGCCGTTCCATTTCTGCCCTGACCATTTCACCGACCAGTTTCGCCAGTTCGCGGGGATTCTGCGTAACAACGTTATGCAGATGAACATGAATTTCACCGCCAAATCCGGAGGCAACAGGCTCCCGGTTACGGGAAGTTGCAGGAACTGATGCCACTGGCGATCGTATGGCCTCTGCCACCGGGCGGGAGCTGGCCGCAACAACAGGGACCAGCGCCGGAGGCAGCGGAGCCGGAACCACAGGTGTGATATTAATTGCGGGGGCAGGCTTACTGACCTGCGCAATCTTCCGCTCCTGCCACTCCCCACGAACAGCAAGTGCGCGGGGCAGGTTCTTAAAGACAATATCGCCGGGGCCAATGCGTTTTTTCGTCTCATCAACCAGCTTACCTGTGTTATCAGCAATTTTGCTGAGTCTGCGTAGCGTCCCGGTATTGCTGTCTGTGAGCGGTTTGTTGTCTTTGGGTTTATCGCCTCCGGTGCCATTGCCATTTTCCACAGGCTTCGGCGGATTGATTTTCGCCAGGTCCCCCTGAAGCAAGGCAACCTTGTCCTGAAGAATGGCCGCACGCTGTGCGTCTTCGATTTTCTTGCGCGCCCTTTCCGCTTCATCCGGAAGGACGCCAAGTTTTTCAAGTATCCACGCCAGCGTATCCAGCAGCATTTTTGCAGGTGTCAGAACAAGTTGTAACGCACCGCCAAGAACGTTACCGAATATCTCGCCAGCACTGGTACATTTATCCAGCGTTTCCTTGCTGTACTCCATCGGTGACAGCAGCGATTTAAACCAGTTAAACACCCGGCAGATCCCACTCCCGATTGCGTCAAAAACAGGACCAAACCGTTCAAAGGTTTCGCGCAACGGGGTCAGCCTTTCCATAATCCTGCTGAACACCCCGGCAAAAAATGCCCTGATGGGATCCCAGTATTTCCAGATAAGAACGGCAGCTCCGGCAAGCGCAGCCACGATAAGACCAACCGGACTGAACAGCGCCCCGATAGCGCCTCCCAGTAAAGAAACGGAACCCGTCACCATTCCCCATAGTGCTGGCAGGACCCTGACAGCATTCATTGATCCGGTCAGGAGAGAAAAACCAAGACGCAGTTTTGCCAGCGGACCAGCAAGCACACCAATAGCCAGCGACAACGAGCCAACCGTTGCAGTCATTGCCAGCAACGCACCGCCTGCTATCAGTAGCTGGCGCGTCAGTGCCGGATGGGCCTGCGCCAGCGCCGTCACCCTTGATACCACCCGCGTGAGCCACTGCGTGACAGAACGCAGCGGACCGTCAATCAGATCTGCAATGCGGATGCGCAACCCTTCCCATGCACTGCCGAGTGATTTCAGATCGCCGTCAAGGTTGTTGGCCATAACCTTTGCTGTGCGTTCAGCCTCACCGCGCGCGCCTTCAAGTTCTTTTCTCAGTTTGGGTAAGGAACCGTCACCCGCTGCATCAACGAGCGCCATAAACGATGTGAAAGCCTCTTCTCCGGCAATGTCCTTAAAGAACGATACCCGGTCAACTTCCCCGTATTTGCGGGTGGCTTTATAAAGGTCGGCCAGCACATCCTCCATCGGGCGCATTTTGCCCCCGGCATCCGAGACGGCCACGCCCAGCTCTTTCAGAGCTTCTGCCGCCGCCTTTGGCGGTGATGCCAGACGAGCCAGGCTGGCACGCATTGCCGTCCCGGCATCACTCCCTCTGATGCCCATATTCGCCAGCACGCCAGCCATCGCTGCGGCCTGCTCCAGCGATATTCCCAGCTTACCCGCCACCGGGCCTGCATATTTCATGGTTTCGCCCAGTGCGCGAAGGTCAGTGTTGGTACGGGTAAACGCTGCGGTGAGTGTGTCACCGACCCGGTCCATCTGGTCAGCAGAAAGGCTGAACTGCGTCAGGATATTTGAGCCAATATCTGCCGTCTCGCCGAGATCCATACCGCCAGCCGTTGCCATGCTCAGCACGCCGGGAAGCGCAGCCTGAATGGCCTGCGGAGTGAAGCCAGCCATTGCAAGAAATGCCTGTCCACTGGCGGCATCGCCTGCGGTGAACTGCGTTTCAGAGCCAAGTTTTAACGCCTGCTCACGCAGCGCCTTAAACTGCGGGCTGTTCTGGTCGATTCGCGTCAGTGCCTGAACGCGGGACATCTCTTTGCCGAACCCGATCGCAGGCTGCAAAAAACGCCCGGCAGCATAGCCGCCCGCCGCTGCCGCACCAGTTGCCAGCGCACCACCTGTTTTCAGTTTTCCCGCTGTTTCCTGCGCGCGCGAATACCGCTCACGCGCCCGCGTTACACGCGCAAGCGCCTGCCGTTCGCGTTCAAGCTGGTTGTTGTACTGTTCGGTGCGTCTGATGGCCTGCTGGATGGTGTTATCGCTGCCTGTCAGGGAAATGCCGTGGCGTTTCAGCTCTCCGCCAAGTTCCCGCATTTTCTGAATTTCCCGTGTGCGCGATTCATTCAGGCGTGCAAGCCGGGTGCTTAACTGCTGCATCAGCTTTTGTTGTTTTTCGCTGAGCACTGTACCCGTGCGTTGTAACTGATTAAGGGCGTTAAGCTGGCGTCGTGCTTTCACGATGCCAGCATCCGCTTTACTGACAGCGTCACGGGCGCGCTCAAATGAACGCGCCTGACGCTCGAGATTTTTGATCGCCCCCTGCGTTCGCTGGATGGAGTCACCAAACTGCCCCATCAGGCGGCGGGCGTTTTCGGCAGGCCGGGTCAGCCTGTCAACGGCGCTGAAAGCGACCCGGATATCAAGAGTCTTCATTATCTGCATTCCCGCTGCGAAGTGCCGCCCGCTCGCGCCAGCTAACCACTTCGCCGGGCGTCATCATGAAGATTTCGGCGGGCGACCAGTTAAAAATGGCGGCAATATCCGCCACCAGATCTTCGATGTGCTCAAAGCACACCAGGGTGATTACGCTGCCGTCTCCTGCACGCTCTTCGCGCCAGAGTCTGGCTCGCTCATAAAATTTACAGCCACAGCGCACAACTGAATAAAATCGCGTGACGACATTTTTTTAATCATCACTTCATCCAGTCGTGGCGAGGTCACGCGAGGCAACAGCGTAAACATGGTATCCGCTTTCAGATTCAGCACATCAGACAGCGACAGACCACGCAGGGATCCAGCCTGCTCAATAGCCCCGGTGATCTCCACATACGTGATTTTTTCGCCACCACGCTCAATTGGTCGGGTCAGTTTTACGCCACGTTCGACAGCCATATCCTCACCTGCCGTCACATCATCCGCCACGGTGTTATTCCGGATTTCAGTATCGATGTCTTTCATCAGTTGTCTCCTTTTCAGTCAGAGGCGACGCACTGCGCCGCCTGCATATTACTTATCAGCCAAGCCCAAGCGCGGAACGGATACGGTCAGGCACAATGTCCTTGCCGTCCTTCCGGTAGATGTGGTTCAACAGGTCGATTTCCCACAGCGGGCGATCGTTAACGCTCAGCTTGTAGTAGGTGTTTTTGACAGCGTAAGTGTGTGATGTGGCTTCGCCCTGTTTGGCTTCCCCCATATCAATTTCCGTCACACGCCCGCGCATCTCGATTTCATACAGATCGCTTTCTGCATCGGTGTAGTATTCACCCGCAAAACGCAGCAGCGTGCCGTCAATCGTGCCGCCATACTTAAGGAACAGCGCACGAACAGCTCCTCCCATGACAAAACTCGCATCAAGCGCGGAGTCGTCCAGACCGAGATCAATACTTACCGCCCCCATCATGCCACCACCACGATAGCTGTCGGTTTTGCGCGTCAGTTTGGGCGGCGTGACGGATGTCACTTTACCCACTTCGTTTTCACCATCCACAAACAACGTAAAAAAGCGAAGATGTTTTGGTACAGCCATCAGGCACCTCCCAGCACCGCAAATGCGGGACCAAAGAATTCATCAGTAAACGTCTGGTAAAGCTCCATGTCTTCCAGCGGGGGAACGGGCGTATATTTGTAGCGAATACGCACACGCCCCTGACGTAAATCCGTGGTGCCGTTATCCACCACGTCATACCAGCACTCCGCGCCAATCAGTTTCCCGGCAGTAACCAGCGAATCCAGTTTTGCCCTGATGGCGCTGATAACATCCTTCACGTTCGCAGGCGTCAGTGGACTGTCGATGGTTTCAAACTGCGCTTCCGCAATTGAATCAGCCAGCACCTGTGCGGTTCGGGTATACACCTCAAAGATGTAGGCGTTCGTTTCCGGTGTGCGGTTGCCCCAGAAGCGGAACCCGTTGCGACGAATAATGGTCGTGATTTCTTTGTTATTGAGGCTGTTGGCATCACTGTCTTCGGCCTGCAACGACCAGAACACATGCCTGGACATTCCCAGCACATTTTTAACCGGAACGTTGGACAGCGATTTGTGCCAGCCCTGCTCATGGTCAATGTACGCACGAAGGCCGCACGCATAAGCAGGCGCGGGGAACGTTTCGTTTTTGCCACTTTTCGGGTTGTAGGCGATGAAGTCCGGCCATAAGAGCATCACCTCACGTTCGTTGAATTTCTGGCGGTAGGTAATCGCCTCAGCCATCGTGTTACAGCCGTAACATGAGGCATACACAAACGCGCGCAGTTTACCCGCAATCACGCACAGGGATTTTGTTACCGCCTCCGTGTCCAGCTCCGGCGCGGCCAGAATACGCGGACGGTATCCGATGCTTTCATCCTGCTCTGCAACAAGCAGCGCATACATCCCCGTATAGCTGCCGTCATCCTCAGAACCACCGATAACCAGTTGATCCTGCGTCTTTACGTCTTCTTCTTTGTGTTCAGCCACGCGAACGACGATCACCTTTGTGCTCACCTGGTCTGCGATGGCCTTAAGCGCACGATAAAGCGTCCCCGTTGTCCCGCATTTTCCCAGCACGTCATTGACGCGGGTCAGCAGTGTGGGCTTGTTCAGCGGGAACAGCTTCGCGTCCGCATCATCCGCCGTTGCCACGATACCGATAACGCTGGAATCAACATCGTTAATCGCTGTTACCAGGTCGGTATTTTCCGTAACACGGGCACCATGAAAACGAGTTTCACTCATAGCTTCAGCCCCTTGTATCCGTTAAATGATTCGGCAACAATCATCACCCACCACGCGCGTAATCTCACCCCTGCGCCGTTCTCCCGACCCGGCGACAACAAAAAGCAGTAACCCCCTCCGCACGCACATGCGACCATGCCGCACAGGGAGGGAACAGATGACCGACACCACCATGCAATTGCTCAGTCAGGGCACAGACCCCGTAAAAATGCCGGATTTTGATATTCTCGCGGAGGGTAAAACGCTGTCCGGCGTGGCAGAGCGCCTGATGAGCCTGTCGCTGACCGACAACCGGGGATTTGAGGCAGACCAGCTCACCATCACGCTGGATGATGCGGATGGTCAGTTGCGGCTACCGCCACGGGGCGCGCGCCTGACGGTTCTCATTGGCTGGAAAGGCGAACCGCTGACAGAAAAAGGCTCTTACATTGTTGATGAAATCGCACACGAAGGACCGCCGGACAGGCTGACTGTTTCAGCCAGAAGCGCAGATTTTCGGGATGAATTTAACGTTAAACGTGAGGTGTCCTGGCATGATGTGACCGTTGAGCGTGTGGTATCCGCCATCGCTCATCGGTACGGTCTGAAACCGCAAATCAGCGAAATGCTGATGGATATCGAAATCGACCACGCCGACCAGACCGAAGAAAGTGACATGTCCTTCCTTACGCGCATGGCGGAAATGCTGGGCGCAATCACCACGGTAAAAAGCGGTAATCTGTTATTCATCATGCCCGGCGGTGGCGTGAACGCACAGGGCCAGCCGTTGCCATCGTTCGCCATCACACGCAGCAGCGGCGATCGCCATCAGTTCCGCATTGCTGACCGCGAGGCGTATACGGGGGTACGCGCTTACTGGCTTGATCTTAATTACGGGAAAAAGAAAAAAGTCAGCGTGAAACGCCGCAAACCGCCAAAACCGAAAAAAGAGAAAAGCAGCAGCCGTGAAGGTGATTATATGGAAGGCGCGGAAGGCAATGTGTTTGTGTTACGCAAGACTTATCAGAACGAGCAGGCAGCAAGACGCGCAGCGGCGGCAAAGTGGCAGCAGCTACAACGCGGAGCCGCATCATTTTCCATCACGCTGGCACGTGGACGTGCAGAACTCTACCCCGAAATGCATGGCACGGTAACAGGATTTAAAAGCGAGATTGATAATCAGGACTGGATTATTGCAAAAGCCGAGCACACCATTGATAACAGCGGCTTTACCACGCAGCTTGAGCTTGAGGCAAAAATCCCGGAATGGATAGCGGAAACAGAGTGAGCAACTTAGAATAGCGACAGCACCACGTTAAGGGAGGTCGCTATGTTCCGTTGTCCGCTTTGTGGCGCATCTGCCCGTATCCGCACCAGTCGTCCGGAAAATGATTCAAACACCGTGCGGCAAAAGTATTACCAGTGTAACAATCTGGAATGCGGCGTATGCTTCTCAACACTGGAAGCTTTCCATAAATTCACATCAAAACACGCCTCCGGCGTTCACTCTTCAGAAGATATCCCGTGGCATGATCTGCCAGCTTCACACAGGGGAAACAATCAGATGAGTTTGCCTTTATCTCAGAATTAACAGGCAGAATTGCCGGAGTAACAAAAAAGCGATAGATTACGCGCGGGTGCCTTTCGGCTGATGGTCGGAGGGAATACCCGAAGGCCAGATGTGGAAAGGCCCCGGAAAACATCTCTGTTTAACCGAGGCCCTAACATATCTACCTTAAGCAAGTGATAGGTTAGCGCCTCTCCAACAAAGGAGCAAGCGCTATGTCGCAAAAATCGCTTACGGCCATCACGTTCTGCGTGACGGTAATCCTCATCATCTGGATGCTGCACGGTTCGCTGTGTGAAATACGGATGAGCTTCTGGGGAGCGGAGTTTGCGGCGTTCTTACAGTGTAAGCAGTAAGGAAACCGCGACGGGGGAGCAATCCCCCGTCAATCGGTTGCTAAGGTTGGCTGAAGTGGCACCCTATCTCTCAGACATGAACAACAAACCCGCAGCGTAAAAACTGCGGGTTTTCTTTTTGCTACCCTCACAAATGAGGGCACCATACATAAGCAATAGGCATAACAGATCGATGCAATAAATCCGATCGATAAAAACGATCGATTTGTTATCATATCGGCAGCAGTAACCACACAAGAGGTGCCGCAAATGACGCAAAATGTACGATGCAAAAATTGCAACAAACTACTTGCCCGCGCCTCATTTCACTACATTGAAATAAAATGTCCGCGCTGCAAAACACTTAACCAGATAACGAGAGCCATCGAGCACCCCACACACATGAGGAGTTATGACCGTGGGGATCGCAATCCAGCACCAACCAGCACATACACCGGAACACACTAAGGTTTATCAGACTGACAATGCCACGCTCTGTCGTGGGAATGCGCTGGAAATATTGCCGCTGATTGAGCCAGAAAGTATTGATGCCTTAATCACTGACCCGCCTTACAGTTCGGGCGCGACACACAAGGCCGGACGCACCAACCAGGGCAGCCACGCAAAATATCTGAACGGCGAGAACCTTCATCGCTTTGATGGGTTTGCGGGTGAAAACATGGATGCCCGTTCGTGGGCTTACTGGACACAATTATGGATGGCACAGGCACACCGCGCAGTCAGGCCGGGCGGTTATGCCCTGGTATTTACTGACTGGCGACAACTGCCAGCTTTAACCGATGCGTTTCAGGCCAGCGGTTTTACATGGCGTGGAATCATTGCGTGGAACAAAGGAAGGGGGTCACGAACACCCCATACGGGGTATTTCCGGCATCAGTGCGAATACATCGTCTGGGGCAGTAAAGGCCATTTAGGTAAATCGCCTTCGGGACCGTTCGACGGCTGCATGACGTTCCCGGTTATCCCATCAAAGAAAATGCACCCGACCGGAAAACCAGAAGAACTTATGGCAGAACTGGTCAGGACTGCGAATAGTGGTGGAACAGTCCTTGATCCTTTTATGGGATCGGGAACAACGGGTGTTGCAGCACTGAAAGCAGGACGCAAATTTATTGGTATAGAAACCAGTGATCATTATTTTGATGTAGCAACACAATGGCTCAAAACGGCGATCGAACCATAAGACAAAGCCCGCAATGTTGCGGGCTTACTCTACCTCTCGAAAATGTGGTCACTGCGTGGACATACGCTGATACAAATCCTTTTATATCAAGAAATTAAATCTTTGTTTTTTTCATCAACAAGGATTTTCACGTTTGTGTTACCTGTATGAGACGAGAGTTAAC
>ENA-UOZA01000030-UOZA01000030.1-food-metagenome-genome-assembly--contig:-NODE-30-length-58030-cov-6.819250_pt1 | contig 58030 bp, 57 predicted proteins | sample MGYA00249867_ERZ772721 | MGnify/ENA primary metagenome ERZ772721 (study PRJEB29005, sample SAMN08379453) | food metagenome | isolation source: cheese spiked with Escherichia coli O103 | study: EMG produced...
ATTGAAAGTCAAATTTGTTCGTACTTTTATGTCCGGATTCTTGACATAGGAGCCAGTTAATGCGTATTCATAAGAGTATTTTTTCTTCTCGTTCAGATTTGAAACAATTGAATACAGAGACTCAAAATTATTTAATTAATACAATGGAACCATTGCTAAGTTTAGGAATGGCATACGGATTGAAATATCCAGTCGAAACGGTTAGAGAAATATGGCGGTTAATGTTTGAAAATGCTGCGCATGATTCAATTGGAGCGTGTGTTTCTGATACAACTAATGAAGATGTTTATATGCGCTATAAACAAGTGCGAGATATTGCTAGTAATTTAGTTGAATTAACCTTGCGAGAAATTGCTACGAGGATTGGTAACCCACAATCTAAGGAAATATCATTAACATTTTTCAATCCGTTGTCAACAGTGCAAAATGGAGTTGTCGAGGTAGAATGTTATGTACCACAAAAGGAATTTGGAATACTTGACGAGCAAGGTAACGAAATTGCGTATACAATTCTTGAATTTGTGGATCAAACAGAGTATGTGTTAAATCAAGGTAATATATTAGATCTAAGTAAGGATATTTTTATACCAAATAAGGTCTATAAAGCGAAAATTGCATTACAGTTAAATGATGTTCCAAGTGTTGGATACGTTCAATATACAATTGATTTACACAGAAATACGTTAACGGAATTGATTGAGCAAAAAAGAGAAATATTGGAAAATGAAGCCTTACAAATAACCATTAATGATAATGGTTCACTAGACATTTTAGATAAAAAAACGGCAACTACTTATAGAAATCAAACTATCTTAGAAGAAAATGGTGATGATGGCCATTCATTCAATTATTCTCCACCGCGCAATGATTTAAAGATTCAGTCAATCGAATTTAAACCGGTAATCAAGGTTGTTAATTCAGCGATTCTCGAAGTAGCAACTATTACGTACGAAATGATAGTTCCTAAAGACTTAGAAGAACGTGCTGAGGGCATCCAATCAACCAGATTACCGGTAACGATAGTTGTTAAGTTAGCTAAGGGTCAATCAACGATTGATTTTGAAGTGGCAATTGATAATCGTTGGGTTGATAGTCATCGACTATGCGCTTTGTTTGATGCGGGAATTGCTTCAAAAGTGTCAACTGCTGATCAACAATTTGGTCTTATTCAGCGACCTGTTGTTCGTCGGTCTGAGATGGATTTATGGCAGTCAGACCAAGAAAAGTGGAATGAGAAGCCGCTTTCAATTGAAACGTGTCAAAGCTTTGTTACTTTAAATGATGCGCAAAAAGGAATAGCAATTTTTCCTAAAGGTGTTCGTGAATATGAAATTGTGGGTGAAAAGTATGATACAATTCGACTTACTCTTTTTAGAACATACGGTTACATGGGAAAGGAAAATTTAGTCTATCGTCCAGGTAGAGCGTCGGGAGAATCTGTTGTGAAGACACCAAATTCGCAGTGTCATAAACAATTGAAATTTAGTTTCTCTGCCTACTATTATCAAGGAAATGTTAATTCGGGGGAGGTCGCTAATTCCGCTAAGATAGCTAATACTCGACCATTGGTTTACGAATATGCTGACTTTTTAAATTCACGATTGATTTTTACTCAAAGTGAAGTACAAAAAGATTTATTTGTTAGTGATAGTCTCTTTAAAACTAATGGACATCTAACCTTAAGTGTTATTAAAAAGGCTGAAGAACGTCCGGGTATGATTGTGCGGTTATATAACGGACACGTTGATGATGAACTTGACGATACTATTATGTTTGAGAAGACTATTACAAAGGCGAAACTAGTGGATTTAAAAGAAGAAACAATAGGGGCTTTAGAAGTGTATAGCAATACGATAAAGGTACCAACGCAGAAACATGCTAAATTTGTAACGGTGTATGTGGAATTTTAAAAAAGACATCTAGCCTATTAGACTTTTATGGCTAATAGATTAGATGTCTTTTGGTTAGAGGTTGTTACCAGTAGTAAATTAAATGATTATAGAAAATAGATAAAGGTTAGTAATAAAAGATTGTATCTAATAGGCTGTTAGTAAAATGTTTTACGTGAAACATTCTAAGCCATCGTTCCACAGCATAACTAAAAAAGTTAGCCTAAGCTAAAATATTTGTTAATTCCATTAAAATCATGTATGCTGTAGTGAGGAAACTTAGGTTTACCTAAAAGAATGGAGGCTCTTTATGTTATCAGTTAAGAACCTCACCGTTGCTTACGATGACACACCAGTATTTACTGATGTTGCCGTTCAGTTTGACGCAGGCAAAATCACTGGCATCATTGGACCAAACGGTGCAGGCAAATCAACTCTGATTAAAGCAATATTAGGGTTGGTTAAGGCACGGCAAGGCTCAGTTTTATATCAAGATCGACCAATGCGCGCAGTCCAGAAGCAAGTCGCATACGTTGAACAGCGTAAAGAGTTGGATTTAAATTTTCCAATTAACGTTTTTGACGTGGTGCTAACGGGCACGTATGGCAAGTTAGGCTTATTCCGCGATCCGGGTAAAAAGGCAAAACAAGCCAGTTGCGCGGCACTTGAACAAGTATCGCTCAGCGAATTTGCGCAACGCCAAATTGGCCAGTTGTCAGGTGGACAATTGCAGCGGGTTTTCGTTGCACGCGCCATCGTCCAAGAAGCGGATATTATTATTTTAGATGAACCGTTTGTTGGGATTGATTTACAGAGTGAGACCGCGATTATGGCAATCATGAAACAGTGGCGTGATGCGGGTAAAACAATCATTGTCATTCATCACGATTTGAATAAAGTATCGCAATATTTCGATGATTTAGTGGTGATGAACCACGGCATCGTCGATTATGGACCAACTGAAAAAGTTTATAATGCGCAAAACATTGAGCGTGCTTTTAGTGCGGACTTATCCGCTGTCTTGTTTGATGCACAGGAGGTGGCAAAATGACGAGTATTCCAGCTTTTATTAGTGCGTTGGGTCGTTATGAATTCTTGCAGAGTGCGTTGCTGACCGCCGTAATGGTCGGCATCATGTCTGGCATTGTCGGGAGTTTCATTATTTTGCGCGGGATGTCGTTGATGGGTGACGCGATTTCACATGCGGTGTTACCGGGTGTCGCAGTGGCGTACATGTTGGGAATTAATGTGCTGGTTGGCGCATCTGTATTTGGTATTTTAGCGGCGGTCTTAATCGGCTTTGTCGCAACACATAGTAAAATTAAGACGGATACTTCGATTGGGGTCGTCTTTAGTGCCTTTTATGCGCTTGGGTTTATCCTGATTTCGATGGCCGAAAGTGCAACCAACTTACATCATATTTTATTCGGGAACATTCTCGCCGTCAGTGATAGCGACATTATGAGTACGGCGATTGTCTTAGGCCTAGTGATCTTATTCGTCTCATTCTTCTACAAAGAATTATTGATTACCTCGTTTGATGAAACCTATGCGAAAACATATGGGTTAAAAACGCAGGTGCTACATTACGGTTTAATGTTGGTGCTAACCTTAGTCACGGTTTCAGCCCTACAAACGGTCGGGATTATTTTGGTCGTGGCGATGTTGATTACCCCAGCAGCCACCGCCTTTTTATGGACGGATCGCTTAGTGACGATGCTCTTCTTATCGGCTGGGATTGGTGCTGTGTCAGCAATCAGTGGATTGTACTTCAGTTACACATTGAACTGGGCATCTGGTCCGGCGATTGTTCTGATGGCAGCCGTGCTCTTTGCCATTTCATTCATCTGCGCGCCTAAGCAAGGTTTCCTTAAGTGGCGCAAAGGAGGACGAGCAGCATGAAAAAAATGATTGTGACGTTAATCGCAGTTTTTGGTTTGGTGGGTGGTGTGTATGGCTTCATCCAGCACCGCGCTCAATCTAAACAACAACAAACGAACCAGCAGACTAAATTACGTGTAGTGACCACGAATTCGATTCTTGAAGATATGGTCCATAATGTTGGTCAAGACCATATTGAACTTTACAGTATTGTGAAACGGGGAACTGACCCGCATGAATATGAACCGCAACCGACAGATATTTCAAAAGCGACTGATGCGGATGTGATTTTTCACAACGGGTTAAATCTCGAAACGGGTGGCAACGGTTGGTTTAGAAAACTTGTTAAGATCGCGCATAAGCAATTCGAAAAGGATGTTTTCGCTGCTAGCAAGGGGATTCAGGTGCAACATTTGACAACCAACCAAACAGAACCCGATCCACACGCATGGTTGGATTTGGCGAACGGTATTCAATACGTTGAGAATATTACGAAAGCGCTGCAGACCAAAGATCCAGCGCACGCTGATGATTACCGCAAAAATGCGGATCGCTATACTGCACGTTTGCGCAAATTGCATACTGATGCGCAAACTAAATTCGCCGATATTCCAGCTAATCAGCGGGTCTTGGTGACTTCAGAAGGCGCCTTTAAGTATTTTGGTAAGGCCTATCAGGTCACACCGGTTTACATTTGGGAAATTAATACTGAGTCGCAAGGCACACCTGAACAGATGAAGACGGTTCTTGCAAAAATTGCAGATTCAGATGTTAAGCATCTGTTTGTTGAGAGTTCTGTTTCGCCGAAATCAATGGAAAAAGTTGCTCAGGAAACTGGGTTACCAATTTATGCGAAAATTTTTACAGACTCACTCGCGCAAAGAGGGAAGCAAGGTGACACTTACTATACGATGATGAAGTGGAACCTAGATAAGATTCATGATGGCTTAGTCGGTCAATAAAAAGATAATTTTTAGCAATTAAAAAAGCGGGTGCTCAGACAAAAATAAATTTGTCTAAGCACCCGCTTTTTTTGTAGTTATCCTTGTTGAGAAAGGGAACGGCGATTGGCGAAGGGAACGAGCCGCTTTTTTTGTTTTAAGAACCGTTGCCGGTAGTAACGATATTGTGGTGTGAATGGATGGGAAGATGAGGCATGCCATGGCTTTTCGTGACCACAGAAGTGAACAAGCGCAGGTTCTTTTTGGGTTTCTAAGAATTGTTTTTTGAGGTGTTCAGTTGGTGGTGTGATGGTGTTCATCAAAATGTTTGTTTGGGCATTCCACATAGGGTGAAGGTGAATCCACCGATCATGCAAAATTGCATTTAAAGCATCTTGATCGTGGAAGCGTAATTTCTCAGGGTGCTGATTGATGAAGTCGAGTACACGGCTGACAATATTGTGTTGACGCCATTTTTTGAGATTGAGCAACATCACACCGGAGTTAAAGTAACGCGGACTTTGGTAATCGATAGCCATTTTTTCTAAGCGTTCGTGGAACCCAGCATCTTCTACTGCAGCGAGGAAGGATTGGCCTAAGTCGATATCCCATAGCCGGGCTAAATCTGTGAGGCATAGCGCATCGCAATCGATGTAGAGTGCACGATCGAGGTGAGGGAACACGTCGGGAATTAGAATCCGATAGTACGCCGTTTTCAAGATCCGATCACTTTCAACAGTATTGGCCAGTAAAGATTCGTTGACCTCTGCAAAGGTCAAGTCGGCATCAAATCGAGCCACAACATGCTGTAAGACTGCTTTATCTCGTGCGGTGAGGTGGTCTTCTAAGACGTAAAAAGCATAGTGTCGATGTGAGTCATTGTGATTAAGAATTGAGGCGTATAGAATTGCCAGCGTTTCGATGAAATCGGAATTGACAGCCGATACAATGTTGATTATATCGGATTGTTGCGCATGTAATTGTTTGAGTTCCTTTTGATATTGGTTTAAGAAGGGGTGACTTTTTAGAGTGTTCCAAGGTTTCTCGTGTGTTGTGAAGTGAACAATTGCCGGGTTGGCGATTGCTTCATCAAATAAATGGGCATATTCAGTGTTGATAGGCGCATGTTTTCTAAAGAGCAATGAGTTTTGTACGTTCCATTTAGGATGGAGTAGTTTCACTTTACCAACCAAAGTGGCATTTAGCGCATCCTGATCATGGAATTGTAAGCGATCCGCATGATGATTGATGAAGTGGAAAGTCCGCTCTGTGATGGATGCATGATTCCACCGAACCGTATCAATTAGCATGACCCCTGAATTGAAGTAGATGTTATTCGATTGTGGTGGGGTGATGCCGAGCCGTCGCAGTGTGAGTGCCTGTCCAGGATCAATCACGGCACCCACGATATTTGTGCCCAAAGGCGTATTATATAGCGGCGTGAGATCAGTTTGTACGAGAATATCGACATCTAAATATAAGACACGTTCGATCTTTTCCCGCAACAAAAGGGTTGGCGCTAAAATACGGTAGTAAGCCGTTTTGTTGATGTGGTTGCTTTCAGGACAGTTTTCAAAAAGCTGCTTATTAAGTGCAATAAACTCAACTTGATTGGGTCGTGGGACGCGCTTGGAAACAGCGTGTTTCGTTTGCGGAGTGAGTTCATTATCGAGAATAAAAAAATTAATAGTAGTTTTGGGCGAAATATGGGTTAGAACCGACTTTATGGCGATTAAAAGTTGATCACCATAGTTTTCATCTGCGGCAAACATGATATTAATAGCGTTGATAATAACCATCTCCTTTTAGGTGTTGTGTCTTTATTTAAACAACTTCAACAATCTTTGTAAAGGTAAATGATTATGCTAACAATAACAAAACGTAATCATAAAAGTTGCATCAATAAGTGTGATTATTTTATATTGATGGTGTAGCGTTATTGAAAATTTCATGAAAGGAAGGTTGCTTATGCAAAGAGAAGTCCCAATTAGGAAAGTTAGGTTAGGTCGTAGTACAGTCAAGACCCCAGAATTGTGCTTGGTGATTAAGAAAGAATCAGCCAATCTAAAGTGTTTTCTAGAAGGTATGACTGATTTGGAGGAAGCAATTTTAAGAGAGAATAACGGTGAGGCCCTCGTCGGTGAGAGCTGGGGGCCATTGGAATTTGATCATCATGGTCATGTTTTTAGTAACAAGACGGTAAAAAGGTGTCTTCAAAAATTGGATGATAATCAATGATCCTAGCAGCCAAAGTGGTTGATTAGAGAGGATGAGTCGATGGTTTCGCGCATATTACCAATTAAAAATGGCTACAATTTCAGAGAACTAGGTGGCTATCAAACACTGGATGGTCGCTCGATTAAACCGCATCGATTATTCAGAACGGGGAATCTGACGAATCTTAGTAAGAGAGAATTGGTGCTCTTGGAAAGCTACCATATCACCTATGTCGTGGATTTTCGTTCACCAATGGAGCGCAAAAAAGCGCCAGATAAAAAGATTACGACGGCATCTTACGAATCGTTGCCAATTTTTAAAGAAGATGCGACGCAAAGTACAGCGAGTGAAGCGGAACTTTATGAGCGCTACACCAATAATCCGCTTGGTGGGCAGCAGCAAATGCGCCAAGTCTACCGAGAAATGGTGCAAGATCCCTATTCAATCGGGATGTATCGCCAATTCTTCGAACGATTATTGACTGAAGCCGATCCGCAACAAGCAGTTTTATTTCACTGTACAGGTGGCAAAGACCGCACCGGAATGGCGGCTTATTATTTATTAAATGCACTCGGGGTACCTGAAGATGTGATCCAATATGATTATCTATTATCGAATACAGCATCTAGGGAACACGTTGCAGCCCGCATTAAGACGCTACGTCAAAAAGATGCCTCAAGCGGCTTTTTAAAAAGTATGCATGCATTGATGAGTGTTGATCAGTCCTACTTAAACGCAGCTGAGCGCATAATCAATGAGGATTATGGTTCAACTCAAGCCTATTTACAGCAGGCCTTAGGATTAACAACGCAGGACATTGAACATTTAAAAGCAGTGTATCTAGATTAATTGGAAAAGAGGGAACAAGAAGATGGGTAAACCAGATTTAAAAGATCCGCGAACACTTTATCGGACAGAGCCATTTCAAGAACAAGAACAAGCTAGCCCGGCATTGCAAGATCAAATGCATCCCAAGCCAGATTGTGGCGAAGAACACTACCGTGGTGCACAACGGTTACTAGATCGTAAAGTGCTGATTACCGGAGGAGATTCTGGTATCGGTCGCGCAGTTGCAATTGCGTTTGCCCGAGAAGGAGCAGACATTGCATTGCAATATTTGCCAGGTGAAGAAGTGGATGCACAAGAAGTGGCTCAATTGGTGCGAGATGCAGGGCGTAAAATCGCATTGATCCCAGCTGATTTTCGGAAACCACAGATTGCTAGCCAAGTAGTGGAAACCGCGCAGCAGCAAATTGGCACACTTGACACATTAGTCTTAAACGCAGCTCAACAAATTGCGCATCCATCAATTACCGAATTACCAATAGAACAAGTTCAAGATAGTTTTAACGTTAATGTGGTTGCGATGTATGCGCTTGTGCAAGCAGCATTGCCTCAATTACCGGCTGGCGCCAGTATTCTGACGACCACTTCAGTGCAAGCCTTTAATCCGAGTCCGCATTTGTTAGATTATGCAGCAACAAAAGCAGCAATCAAGAATTTTACGATCAATCTAGCGCAACAATTAGCGGATAAAGGTATTCGGGTCAACGGGGTTGCACCAGGTCCGATTTGGACACCGTTGCAGTTGGCTCAAGGACAACTGGAAGGGGCTTTGCCTAAGTTTGGGCAGAATACATTGCTAGAAAGAGCCGGCCAACCGGCGGAATTAGCACCGCTATATGTTTTTTTAGCAAGCAACGCAGCAAGCTATATTACCGGTCAAATTTACGGCGTTACCGGTGGCGAATCAATTAATTAAACAAGTGCATTTACGATAATTTAATAATATTGATAAGCGTATTGTTTTACGGATGCTGGTTGAATTTGTTACATTTATGGAGAACCAGCAATATATTTTAAGGAAACAAGAAAGGATGATTGTTATGTTACATTGGTTATGGGTTTTAATTATTGGCGCTTTAATTGGGGTGATTGCGGGGGCATTAACAAGTCGTGATTTACCTGCAGGTTGGATCGGCAATATCGTCGGTGGGTTAGTCGGCGCCTGGCTAGGTCAATCATTGTTTGGCAGCTGGGGACCACAGCTTGCCGGGATGGCCTTAATTCCATCCATTATCGGTGCCGTGATTGTCGTTTTCGTTGTTTCATTATTATTCACACGTAGAAAATCCTAATACAAAGGGGCGGACACCATGAATAAATTAACTAAAGTGGTGATCAGTTTAGCCAGTTTGCTTGGGTTGTGTCAGGTAGCGTGGTTTATCACATTAATCTATCCACTACAACAATCCAATAAGCAATTTATGCATCTTAGTTGGCTACCCGAACAATGGGTCGGTAATTTTGGACTTGGATTAGGAGTGCTTAGCGGCTTAATTTTCTTATATTTACTGCTATTGGCATTATTCAGTCCACCGAAAAAACGCCAAATGATCATCAAGACCGATAAAGGTGAACTAGCACTTTCCCGCAAAGCGGTTGAAAAAACAGTGACACAAGCTATTATTGAAAAACACCGTGTTAAGGAAGTGTTAGTCCATACGACGTTTAAAGGCCGACATCCAAAAGTGACTGCCGACGTTCAAGCGGTCGCAGTGGATCGCAACGATCTCGATCAACAAGCACGGGCAGTTAAAGAAACGGTACAGCAAGCATTACAAACAATCTTTGAGATGCCGATTAAAGCAGTGAATGTCAAACTATCACCGCTAAGTAATCAGGCAAAAAGTGATGTGAGGTGAGACAAATGAGACGTTCTTATTGGGGCTTTGTTGTTGGGGCAGTGTTGGCAGCCATTTGGATTAGTTTTGGATTTATGAATTTAATCTTGATTATCATCGCTGGTTTACTCGGCTACATTGCAGCTAGTTTAACAGGGTCTAAGGAAGATCTAGAAGGATTTAGATCACAAGTTAACCGGGTCTTGAAGCAGGATAAATAACGGAGGTGTGACAAAATGGTAGAACAAGCACATTTAGATGAAGTGATGGCCAATAGCAAATTGACTTTTGAAGATGCTGTAATCGCCAAAATTGCTGGTAAGACAGCGCAAAACATTGATGGCTTATTATCGATGAACGGTAATTTCTTCAGTGATATTGCGGATCGTTTTAGAAACGATAGTGATCCAACGAAGGGCATCAGTGTGGAAGTTGGCGAAAAACAGGTCGCAATCGACATGACCATTATTTTGGAATACGGCCGGAATGCACGGGATGTTTTCGAACGATTAACAGCTGCAGTGACTGAAGCTGTCGAATCAATGACCGGTTTGAGTGTTGTCGAAGTTAACAGCCATGTCAGTGACATTATGACTAAGAAAGAATGGCAACAACAAGGCAGTAATCCAAAGAAAAGTGATTCTGAAAAACGCGTTCAATAAAAATAGTAAAGGATGATGAAAACGATGGATAAACCAAACAAACCAATGGATAAAATGATGGATAAGACAATGGATCAACATACCGAAAAAATCGAAAAAGAATTGAACTTCTCGGATGGTGTGATTGAAAAAATTGCGGGCCAAACGGTGCATGACATCGATGGCGTCTTAGAATTATCAGGCGGGATGATGAGTCAATTAACTGATCGTTTCAGAGACCAAGAAGATCCGACAAAGGGCGTCGATGCCGATATTGATAACCAAGAAGTAACGATTGAATTGGATGCCATTTTGGAATACGGTAAATCAGCGCCAGACATCTTCGAACAAACAATTGAACGCATCGCTAAATCAGTGCATCAAATGACTGGTTTAAACGTGACGAAGATTAAAATGAATGTCTCTGACTTGATGACCAAGAAAGAATGGGCAGCAAAACAAGATTCTCCAAAAGAAGATAAATAAAAAGAAGGTATCCGGTGGGCCGGATACCTTCTTTTTGTATAGATTAGTGTTCAAATTGGTTTAAATCTAAATTTAATGCCGTTGCGACTCGGCGACCGTATTCTGGATCCGCTTGGTAGAACTGTTTGACTTCGCGGATTTGAATTTCAGGTTTTGTAACTTGGCCGAGATTTAAGCGAATGTTTTCGATTAGTCGATCTTGTTCTTCATCAGTTAGTAAGTTGTAAAGCTTATCGGCTGCTGAATAGTAATCGGGATCGGCTGGATAGTTACCGGTTTGACCGCTAAGTTGGTCGCCATGAATTTTGGCAGATGAGACTTCTTTTGGACCATCTTCACTATTAGGTTCATAGTTGACGCCTGTCTCTTGGTTTTGTGCCATGATCCCGTCGCGTTCGTAATTATGCACGGGCACTTTTGGCCGGTTAACAGGTAATTGTTCATAGTTGGCACCTAGACGGTAACGTTCAGCATCTTTATAACCGAACAACCGTCCCTGGAGGAGTTTGTCAGGGGAAGCTTCAATCCCAGGAACTAAGTTAGCAGGTGAGAAAGCCAATTCTTCGATATCCTCAAAGTTGTTGGTTGGATTTTCATCGAGTACCATTTGACCGATTTCGATTAAGGGATAATCCTTTTGTGAAATGACCTTCGTCACATCAAAGATATCTTGCGGATAGTTTAAACCAGCTTCATAAGGAACAATTTGAACGGCAACGGTCCAACTTGGATGGTCGCCTGTTTCAATCGCATCGAATAAATCATTTTGTAGATAATCTGTATCTTTACCAGCCAATTCGGCAGCCAGTTCGTTACTTAAGTTATGGACGCCTTGGTTTGTCTTGAAGTGGTATTTTACCCAGAACTGCTCACCAGCAGCATTCACCCATTTAAAGGTATGACTACCGTAGCCATGCATCATCCGATAACTAGCGGGAATCCCGCGATCACTCATTAAAATCGTCACCTGATGGACTGATTCAGGTGAAAGTGACCAGAAATTCCACTGCATGTCTTGGCTTCTCGCGTGTGTTCGTGGATCTCGTTTTTGGGAGTGAATGAAATCAGGGAATTTCAGAGGATCATTAACAAAGAAAACGGGCGTATTATTACCAACAATGTCATAGTTGCCTTCTTCGGTATAGAACTTAAGGGCAAATCCACGCACATCACGATAAGTATCGGGATAGCCGGCTTCACCAGCTACTTGTGAGAAGCGCGCAATCATTGGTGTTTTCTTACCAGCACCACTGAAAATGGCTGCCTTTGTGTAGGCGCTCATATCCTTAGTGAGTTGGAAGTAACCTTTAGCACCGGCGCCTTTAGCATGCACGACCCGTTCTGGAATCCGTTCACGATTAAAATGCGCGAGTTTTTCGAGCAATTAATAATCCTGAATTAAAACGGGGCCGCGTTGACCAGCAGTTTGCGAATGTTGATTATCCGCCCACGTTTGGCCCTCATTAGTCGTAAACCGTCATGTTATCTGCTGATGAGACGCGGCTTAATGTATTGCTGGTATAAATAAGCAGCCCCCAAAAAGTAACTAGTTGCCAGTAAAGTGACGAGCGGCAAACTTTGAAACATTTGGTGTGGGAGAATAATGGCCAATAAAGGGAAGGCGTAGGCGGCGGGAATTCTGACTTGTAGCAGATAGAGTAATGCCCAAACTAGTGGCAGTGCAATTAAGGTTACCAATAACCGTGAATCAAGTAAGCTATAAGCGACGAATCCGATTGTGGCGGCGCCAGTTAATGCAACCATCTGCTTGATGGCCATTTTACCTGGATACATTGGTTTTTGTAGAATTTCAAAAAAGACGACAAGTACCGGCGGAATGGCAGCCATCTGTGGCCGGCCGAGTAAACTAACAACTAACACCCATAAGAGTGCAATGATTAGAAAAACCAGCATGACGCGATAGTTAATCGTGGCATGATAGGGATGTTGCAGATGCAATTTGCGGAGGCTAACGACCAACATCAAAGTGAGCGTAAAGCCTAAAATTGCAATGATGAATGAAAGTTCAGTGGCGTTGACGATAATCGGTAACAGCCCCGTTGCAAACGATGGTGCGAGTGTTGAGCGAAATAAACAAAGTAAAACAATCATGATGAGTAGTAGTAAGCTAATTTTAACTGCATAACTGAGCGGCAACCGATTAATGCCAAACCCAACGATGGCGGTTATCGATGGCAGCCAAAATATCTTGGCGGGTTGATTGAGCCAACCCGGTTCGTGATAAATCCACAGCCCCGTTGTTAAGGCTGCGATTTCGGGTAGAATAATCTCAACATCGTTCAAGACAGTGGCAATGCCCACCATCAATAATACGAATCCAAAGCCGAGTAAGTAATCCGATAGTTTTAATTTTTGGGGTTTCAAAAGATAAATGACTCCTTAGTGTGGTTTGAGTAATAGTATTTATTATACGCTACTGAAAAAAGAGGACAACTCAAAAAAGAGCGTTTCAACTAACGAATAGCTGAGACGCTCTTTTTTGAATTAAATAATTATTAGTCGTTCAAGTTATAGCGTAATTTCATGTGTTCTGAGCCTGAAATCACCATTTGGCCAAGTAGGGCTGTTTGGCGTTTAAGTGATTCGCTAGCTAGTTTGTTATTAGCGGCTTCCAAGAAGGCTGCAGCGTCTTTTTGATCAGCGAAGGCCTTGTCGGTTTCGTTTTGGATCACGTGATAGGCACTCATTGCTTCGAGTTCGAAGGTGTTACGCATATCAACGTAGAAGTCGTAATCTGTATCGCCAAGTAAGGCGGTTGTACAACTTAACCAGTACATATTGTTCAAGTCAAAAGTACCTGTGGCATTCTTGTATGATTCTGGTGTGTCGTTGATATTCGTGTAGAATGGCACGACGGTGTTAAATGTATTGGCACCGTATGCTAACCATTGAATACCGGCAATTTCAGCAGGCACGTTGTTGCGCACTTGTAAAATATGCACGTTGTGATTCCGGTTAATTCCGATTGGCCGGAAACGAGTTTTAACATCTTCAGGGGCGCTACCGTAAGGATCGTATTCTGTATTTTCAAAATGAGCGCTCAAGACGAACTTGACGTCTTCGATTGAAATCTTGCGGTTGGCATGGCAGATGAATGGTAAATCTTGGTCCATTGGATCTTGTTTGATTTCAGGATTGAAGTATTGTTGACCGTACCATGTCCGTGGGTTGTTATAAACCGTATCTTTGATTGAAGCACTGCCGAAAATATGACGGAGATTGTAGCCTTCAAAGTCTGGATTCAAGTGGTTATCATCAATTAAAGCTTTTAAATCAGCTGAGCAAAGCGTGTCGGCTGAATCAAAGTCGAAATGATCGATGTTCATCCGGTTAGGGGCAACCACGTATGCATCATCAGGGATACGAACAGCAGCCCAGTGATGACCACCGATTGTTTCAAGCCACCAAACACTGTCTTTGTCAGAAAAGGCAATCCCGTTTGGTTCGTATGTGCCGAATTCTTCAAGGAGGGCGCCTAAACGTTCGACCCCTTCTTGAGCACTGTGGATGTAAGGCAAGACTAATGTCACAATATCTTCTTCACCGATGCCACCAGGGACAAAAGGATCAAGCCCTTGAATCCGGGGGTTAGTGGTAATCGTTTCTGTGGCAGACATCGCGATATTTTCACTATTAATCCCAGCAGCTGGCCAAATCCCGTTCGTCAATAATGAGTTAGGAATTGAGGTATAGCGCATTGGGTTGTCAGGTAATTGGATTTGAACGCCGCTAATCACCGCTTGATAATTCCGGGGTTGGTCTTCAGGATTGACCACAACAAAGCGTTGTGGATCCAAAGCTTCGTGGCCATCATCATTTCTAGAAATCATGGTTGAACCGTCGATGGAAGCTTTTTTGCCGACTAAGACCGTGGTACATGACCCTTTAATTGGTTTTTGCATGTCAAAACACTCCTTTTATTTATTATCCATAGTATAACGCTTTTGGCGGGAAAGTGGGGGATTGAGCGATAATCATGTGAAGAAATTGTTTAATTTGAACAAAATAACGGCTCATCTTAGATGAGCCGTTATTGAGTGATTTTATTTAACTTTAGAGAACCATGATGTAGCTGTTTCTTTTAAAACAGTATTTAAAGATTCTATATTTGATTTTCCAATACTATTCAGCCAGTCCTTACCAGCTTGTTCCCCTTCTTTGGCAAACGGTTCAATACCATCTTTCCAAGTTGCTCTTCCGCATAAGACACCGTTAAATTGAGCGTTTGCTTCATGTGCGAATTGCAATGTAGCTTGAAATAATTCAGCAGTTACGCCGGCGCTTAAGAAAATATAGGGCAGTGTTGTACTATCACTTTGATCTTTAAAGAATTGTAGCGCTTCTTCACGACTATAAATAATTTCCCGATCAGCATTAAATCCGGCAACGTAGTCCATATTGACAGGTACTTCGACTTTTAGGACGTCAATTTGGTAGCGAGACTTTGAAAATTCCTTCATCATCGCAATGACTTTATGAGGTTTAATCCTAGCGTAAGCTGCACTTTTAGCGTCTTCTATTTGTGCATCGTATGAGACGAGTTCACAAAAGAAAGGTAAATCTTCGGCAGTACATTCACTACCAATCCGTTCTACAAATGCTTGTTTTTGTTCGTTAATTACCTCATCTTCGTCAATATCATAGTAAAGTAAGAACTTAACGGAGTCAGCGCCAGCTTCTTTTAATCGTTTAACTGACCAATTGGGAATTAAGTCAGGTAAGCGACCAGGGGCGGTTGTATCGTAACCTGTTTGTTCATAAGCAATTAGTAGACCAGTATTGTCTGCACGCGTCTGTGCGGCTGGTAAGCCATATTCGGGATCTAATAAAATTGCAGAAGCATAAGGTGTTAATTCAGAAGAAATAACCTTTTTGAATTCGATAATATCATGTTCATTGCTTGGTTGATTAGCGGCACTAGCTAACATTTTTTTTAAGGAACCACGTTGATCAATTGCTAAGGCTGCAATAATGCCATTTGAATCAGACATTTTTTTTAGCGCTGTTAATTTATTTGGTGTCATACTAGAAACTCCTTTATGAACGATTTGTTTTAAATAATGTGAGGATTTCATTAGGATCATTTGTTGCTTTTAACTGTTGAATAAAATCTTCATGCATTAATAATTTAGAGGTACTTGATAGATATTGAAGATGATGATTATTCTTTTCATCCGGGATGAGGAAAGAGATGATTGTATCAACGGGCTGATGATCAAATGTTTCCCATGCAATTGGTTGGGAAAGTTTGAGAATAAGCATTGCTGACTGTTGAATTGTCGCATCTTCGGCATGCGGAATGGCGATCCCTTTCTCCATGCCGGTCGAACCCTCAGATTCTCTTTGATGATATTTGTTGAGTACGGCTTGTTTATCAGTTGTAATATGCCGTTCTTTTGCGAAACGAGCAAGATAGTCTAAAAGTTCATCGCGATTAGCAACAGCAACATTTGTCCGAATGTTTTCTAGACTTAAGATATCTGATAAGTCTGTTTTAGCAACAGTGGGTTGCTCTGGAAGTGTTTCGGATAGAGTAGCGGTCTCTGTTGCAAGAGCAGCCTTTTTAGTCTGTCTACCGGCAATAATTGCGAGTAGTAATCCAGAGGCAATCGATCCGATAATGATATACAAAACCCAGAGAAATGGTTTATTGACGAGTGGTAAAACAATGAAGCCACCATGTGGAGCGGGAACACTAATCCGACTCATATAGGTTAAAGTAGCGGCAATTGCAGAACCAACCATGAAAGCGGGAAGATTTAATAATGGATTTCTAGCAGCAAAGGGAATGGCACCTTCAGTGATGTGTGTTGATCCTAGTAGGAAGTTGACATATCCGGCACTACGTTCTTTACTTGAATATGCTTTTTTATTAAATAAAACGGCAAATCCAGTTGCTAATGGTGGTGCGATACAAGCAGCAGAAACGCCCGCCATGAAGAAGTAATTTCCTTGGGCCAGTAAAGCTGTCCCAGTGAGGTAAGCTGCTTTATTAATTGGGCCCCCCATGTCAGAAGCACACATGATACCAACGACAATTCCTAGTAATAATGGGCTTGAGTTTTCCATCCCTTTTAAGAAGGTCATCATGCCTTCGTTAATTGTTTTCATTGGAACGGATAGATACCACATAATGGCACCTGAAGCAAAGACACCTAGAACAGGGAATAAGAAAATTTGCTTAAGACCGTCCAACGATTTAGGAATCTTTTTAAATAATATTTGTAGAAGAACAACGGTATAACCTGCTAAGAAACCACCAAGAATACCGCCTAAGAAGCCCGTTCCATTGGTGTAAGCAATCATCCCAGTAGCGAAACCGACAACTAATCCTGAACGTTTACCAATTGCTTCGGCGATGTACGCGCAAAGCACGGGAACCATCAAGTTCATTGCAAAGCCACCAATTGTATTTAATAATTGGGCAAATTGGTTATATTCTGAACTTTTTGGATCGGCAGAATTAATGCCCCAGAAGAACGATAGTGCGATTAGCACACCACCTGCCACGACTAGCGGAAGCATATGAGAGACACCGTTCATTAAGTACACATAGAGTGTGTGCCAGAATCCAGAAGATGTTTCGGCAGAGATCTCTGAACTATTGTTAGAATTGCCAGTGCCACGGTAGATTGGAACGGTGTCATCGTTTAAAATACGGTCAACGAGCTTGTCAGGCTCCTTCATCCCTTTAGAAACTGAGACGTTAATCAAACGTTTGCCGGCAAATCGATCGATATCAACATCTTTATCAGCAGCAATAATAACACCGGTTGCGTTCGCTATTTCGGCTTCTGTTAGGACGTTTTCAGTCCCACTTTGACCATGTGTTTCAACCTTGATGGAGACACCTTGCTTTTGAGCAGCTTGTTCCAAAGCTTCTTGTGCCATGTAGGTATGGGCAATGCCGGTCGGACACCCAGTTGCGGCAATAATCTGATATTTTGTCATAGATAAACCTCCTTGGTTAGACTAATGATTTAACTGTAATTTGTGACAATAGCTGTGGGACATCTTTAAAATCAGTTAACCCAGCTGTAAATGCAGTAGAACTACCTGCCGCAATACTGTAAGCTAAGTTTTCGGATAATGGTTTTTGTAGTGTGATTCCAGCTAGAAAAGTCCCTAACATTGTATCGCCGGAACAAGCAGTATTAACGACTTCTCCCACGGGTGCGTTACCAATCAGTGTTACATTTCCGTTTGTGAAGACAGCCCCATCACCACCTAGGGATAAAAGAACGTTTTGAGCCCCTAGTTCAATTAATTTGTGAGTGTACTCGATGAGTTCACTATTGGAAGGTTCTTGTTCTAATTGGAACCAATGCATAATTTCTTCCGTATTGGGTTTAATAAGATAGGGATGAAACTTTAAACAATCGAGGACTACGGAATAGCTTGTATCGATAATTAGCTTGAAGTGCTTAGTATTTGAAAGTTCACCAATTTTAGTGAGAATTGTTGGACTAATGCCCCTAGCAAAACTACCTGAGATAACTAGGGTGTCTTCTTCTGAAAAGGTTTTCATTTGTTTGAATAGTTGTTCGAGTTGTTCTTCAGGAACAAAAGGGCCTTTATTGACTAGTTTAAACTCTTCTTTTGTTTTTTTGACGCGTGTAAAAACATTAATCCGAGTTGTACCATCAATATGAACAAAGTTATTGGGGATGCCCTTTTCAGTTAATGTATCTTCAATGTATTGATTCGTAAAACCACCACCAACGCCAAGAGCAGTATTAGGAACAGATAACATTTGAAGAATGAAAGAAACATTCACCCCTTTACCATTGGCTAAAATTGTGTAATTATCAGTTCGGTTAACTTGATCGCTGAGCATTTCTTGTGTATCAATGAATAAATCAATTGCAGGATTTAATGTACAGGTATAAATCATAATGAAACCTCCTTAACACTTCTAAGTATAGTGAGTTTAAAATGTAAATGTTTTCAAAATGTGTTATAATGCTGTTATTCCTGAAAAAAACGTTACATAAGTGAAGGTGATTAAGTTGCAGAAAAAGATGAGTCCTGCTGAAAAGTTTGCTTGGCAATATATTCAGAATCATTCAGATGAAATCGCGGGTCTTTCCATTTCGAAAGTGAGCGAACTAGCCAATGTTTCAACCGCAACAATCGTCAGAGCAGTAAAAAAGAACGGTTTTTCTGGCTATACTGAAATAAAACAAAGTTTGATTGAACAAAATAAAAAGTCATATTCGTATTTTGAAAAAGTAGATAGTGAAATTAAAAAAGCAATTTTGAAAAATGAATATGAGATGAACAACACGTTAAAAATGTTGGAAACAAGTAAGATTGAAGAAGCTGTTCAGTATATAAAAAAGGCACAGAAAGTCTACATTTTTGCACGTGGATTCTCCGAATTAGTTGGCCAAGAGATGCAAGTTAAGCTGGAATTGGTTAATAAAAATTGTGAGATGCATACAGATCCGAATATTATTAAATCAATTAGTAAGCGAATTACGAGTGAAAATGTTTTAATTTTGATTTCTTTAAATGGTGAAACGCAAGAGTTAATAACAGCTGCTCAAAATGTGTATCATAATCAAACAAAAATAATCTTGATTACAACCAACGATCAAGGAACCTTGACGAAGTATGCGGATTTAGCCTGTGTTGGTTTTAAATCAGACACCTCGTTTTTCCCGGAATACGAAGTGCGATCAAGATTACCATTACAGGTAATTAGCCGGATATTACTAGATGCATATGTTATTAGAACGCAAGACATGTCGTTGAATAAAAAATAAGGTTGATAGGCCAAAACATTTCAGAATTAATTTTTAGAACGTAGTGATATATTAAGTAGGATCTACCAAAAGAATCGCTTTAAATAGTACGAAGCAAAAAATAACAGTTTAGAGAACCGTCTTTCAGAGTTAGAGAGGCGGTTTTTTGTTTGGCGGAAAATAGATAAAGCGAAGCTAGGAAAAAATGATAGCTATGTAAGCGTGTACAATGGATATTATAATGATTTTGTTGGATTGGGAATTAATTGATGGTAGGTGACGTGGGAAATGAATAAGAAGATGGAATTACTGTTAGATATCTTGCTTCAACAAGATGACTATCTAACAGCAAGTCAATTAGCGCAAATTATTGGTGTTACTGAGAGAAGCATTCGCAATTATGTTCGTAATTTAAATGGCAATCAGTATCAAGAACCATTAATAATTGCGACCAATGCAGGTTATAAAATTCAAAAAGCAATTTATAACGAGAGTGTTAAAAATCAATTGTTAGATAAAGACGTAACCAATATTTTATTTAACATTGCTTTTCTTTTAGCAAATGAAACTGATTTTATCTCATTTGACGAGTTAGCATTGAAGGTCCACTATTCCGTGGAAAGTATTCGCAATCAGGTGCAACAGTTATTTTCAAAAATTAAGGAAGATAACTTTAAGTTAAAAATCAATGCCAGAATTTTTACCGGAATTAAACTCGAAGGAGATGAAGAGCAAAAAAGATTATTTCTAGAAAGTTTGCTGCCAATTGGCCAGATAACAAAAGAATCAATTGAAACGTCAACTTATGTATTATTAGATTCAATAGTTGAAAGAAAGATGATTCAAGAAGAGATCCAGATATTAGATCAAACATTCTCTAAACGAAATGTCTCAATGGATTTTATGGTCTATTCTAAAATACTTTGCCATATGTTAATTCTATTAAATCGTACTCGGTTTGAGTATAGTCTGCCATTTCGTGACGAAGATTTACGAATTAGTGAGTATCCCGAGTACCAATTAGCACAAGAATTGTTGTCTAATCAAACACTTACCATCAACAGCGAATCTGAGCGTGTCTCACTTGCAAATTATCTAATTACTCTACCAATTAACATCCCAACTAACCACACACCATCAATGGACAGTTATCAACAGGCAGCAATCGATAAAACTCTTAAAATGGCAGAGAAATACTATACCATTTCAATTTACGCCAACCAACAGTACCGTCTCCAACTTACGAATCATATTTTACGGCTGTTAAATCCAATTAAAGAAAGTATCCCCATCTTCAATCCCTATTCAAATGAAACAAAACGTGAGTATTTCTTTGCGTATTCTATTGCTTGTTTTTTATACGACAATCTGAAGGAGAGTTTATCCTTAAAAATTCCAGAATCTGAAGTGGCTTACTTAGCGATTAGGGTGCAACTAATTTTGTTAGAAGAAACGAAAGAACCAATTAAAACGTTATTGATTTTCAACGGTAAGTCTGCAGAATCTGCATTATATCGCTATAAGTTACAAACTTATTTCCCAAACATTCAAATTGAGGTGGTAACTTCAATTTTTAAACAACCCAACCTGTCAGCTTACAAGTTAATTATTTTATTGGGGTATGATGGCGATGAAATTCAAGGCGAGAATATTGTGCGTGTATCTCATGCTTTAACAGCGACTGATATCTTACGGATTCAAACCTTTGTTGATTCAATGGGGACGAATTCATTAATTGAAAACTTAGATTACTACCATATTGATGAAACTGAAAGTCATGCGGCGATTCAATTTCTACTTGAGAAATCGGGATATAGCAATTTAGTGCCCTATTTTATTAAGCGGGAGTCAATGTCTGCGACTGATATCGGTAATAAGGTCGCATTGCCGCATCCGTTTTTAAAAGGCTCGGAATCAGCCGCAAAAGTCATTATCGGGATTAATAAGCGGGATATTAATTGGGGTAATCAGAAAGTACGACTAGTAATTGTTTATATTCCAATGGTTGATTTAGGCGTTAATAAGAGTTTTTTTGATGAGGTGTATCAAAGAACAAGTGATATGCCGTTTGTTAATCAATTAATTAAAACAAAAGATAAAGAAGAATTTATTAAAATTTGGAACAAAAAGGGAGATTATTAAAATGTTATATAACATGGTTGATTTATTGAAGGTTGCTTACGAAAATAATTTTGCAGTAGGTTCATATAATGTTGCGAACAGTGAATTTGTCGAAGCAATCATTGCAGCGGCTGAAAAGAAAAATGCACCAGCAATTATTCAAATCCACCCCAATGAATTAGGTTTACTTGGTGAAGATTTCATTGCATATGTTCGTCAAGCAGTTGCTAAAACTAAAATCCCAATGGTCATTCATGTTGATCATGGTGCAGATTTAGAAGATTGTATGAAGGGGATCCATAATGGTTATACATCAGTCATGATTGATGCATCGGCTAAACCTTGGGCAGAAAATATCGCAATTACTAAAAAGGTTGTGGAAGCTGCCCATACTGTTGGCGTTTCAGTTGAAGCGGAATTGGGAACGATTGGTAGCAACGAATTAAGTTCTGAAGGAAACGGTGTTAATACGATTATGTATACGGACCCAGAAGATGTGAAGAAGTTTGTTGCAGAAACAGGTGTTGATACTTTAGCCGTTGCAATCGGGACTCGTCACGGCCATTATTCACATGTTGAGAAACCAGAATTACGAATGGATCTACTTGAAAAAATTCACGAAGCAGTAGATATTCCATTGGTACTACACGGTGGTTCAGATAACAAAGATGAAGAAATCCGCAAGACATATTATCACGGCGTTGCCAAAATCAACTTATCAACTGATATGAAGACAGCCTTCTTTAAACAATTACGACAAAACTTAGCGGATAATCCGGAGGCTTACGAACCTGACCAACTATTCCCGTCTGCTCGTCAAGCAGCGCAAGATTTGATTGAAAGTAAAATGGACTTATTTAATTCTACGGATAAAGCAGATTTATACTAATCTAATTATTTGAATCAGAACGGGTGGTGACGTAATGTATATCGATGAATTAATTGACGTAAAAAATATTAATATTAGTTTAGGCGAAATGAGCAAAGACGAAGTAATTAACGAACTTGTGGGGCTTTTCCATAAGAATGGCTATATTGATTCCGTTGTAGATTATACTACTGCGATTGGGAAACGTGAGGCTGAAATTTCAACAGCGGTTGGCTACGGTGTTGCGATCCCCCATGCGCAGAATCAATCAGTTAAAAAGGCAACTATTGGTATTTTAAGGAATCTTTCCGGGATTCAATGGGGAACGGAAAAAGTTAATCTGGTCTTTATGATTGCAGCAGAAAAGGATGCATCGGATGAACATTTAAAAATGCTATCGAAGATTTCGACGTTCTTAATGGATGACGTCTTTCGGGCAAAACTGCTTGTTGCAGGTAGTACAAAAGAAATTTATGATGTCTTATTACAAGAGGACCAGAAAAAAGAGGCTGAAAATGATCTAACTAAAGTTGAAGCAGATGCCGGTAAGTACTTAATCGGAATTAGTGCTTGTATGACTGGCATCGCGCATACTTTTATGGCCGCGGAAGCACTCTCGAATGAAGCTAAGCAACGTGGGATGCGGGTTAAAATTCAAACGAATGGCTCAACCGGGATTGAGAACCAATTAACCAAAAAAGACGTTGCAGAGGCTAATGCAATCGTGGTTGCGCATGTTGTTTAGGTTGATACGACTATTTTTGGCGATAAAACCTTTGTTGATGTGCCGGTTAAAAAAGCAATTAGTGATGCTGGATCAATGATTGATAAGGCCTTATCGGAGAGTCAGAATAATCACGTACAAGCGGTTGTTAGTGATCAAGATGATGCTGATACAGAAGACGATTTAACAATGGGCGGTAAATTTGCGCGAGCATTCTATACACATGTCATGAGCGGTGTTTCTTATATGATTCCATTTGTAGTGGTTGGTGGGATTTTCATCGCAATCTCGTTTATGTTTGGAATCTATGCTTCAAATCCAGATAGCAGTCAGTATAATATCTGGGCAGCTTTTTTTAATGAAATTGGTGGTAACTCAGCCTTTAAGTTGTATGTTCCTGTTTTAGCTGGTTTTATATCATGGTCAATCGCTGATAAGGCAGGCCTTGCTCCTGGTATGATTGGTGGGATGATGGCTGTTAATGGTGGCTCGGGCTTCTTAGGTGGCATGGTTGCTGGTTTCTTAGGTGGTTATGTGACAAGATTCATTGTTAAACGGACAAGAAAAATTCCACACACTTATCAAGGATTAGTATCAGTTTTATTTACACCCTTGTTAGCAACATTCATTGTTGGATTCGTGATGTTCTTTGTATTGAATACGCCAATGTCAGAATTGATTAACCTGATGACGGGCTGGTTGAAATCGATGAATGGAACGAATGCGGCAATTATGGGTGCTATCTTAGCAGCGATGATGGCTTCCGATATGGGCGGCCCTATTAACAAAACTGCCTCGGCATTTGGACTGGCGATGTTTGCCTCTAAAATATATGGCCCTTCTGCCGCTTTAATGGTCGGTGGGATGGTACCACCACTTGGAATTGCATTAGCGACTTTACTCTTCAAGAATAAGTTTACAATTCAAGAACGTGAAGCGGGGAAGGCTAACTGGGTATTAGGGGCTAGCTTTATTACAGAAGGTGCTATTCCATTTGCGGCCGGGGATCCATTACACATTATTCCTGCAAATATTGTTGGGAGTGCAGTTGGCGGTGCGTTATGTATGGCATTTGGTATTACGTTACAGGCGCCACACGGTGGGATTTTCGTTATTCCAATTGCATGTAATCACCCAATCTTATATATCGGCTGTATTTTAGCTGGGACTGTTGTAACGGCTACAATTCTTGGGTTTACAAAGAAATCGTTGACGAAGGAACAAATGCGAGCTGAAATGGCTGGCGGCATTATTTAAAATAGTTTATGATAGACAGCATTCAGATAGTTAATTGAGTGTTGTCTTTTTTTCGAAACACAAAGATAAAAAAGGAAGATGGTTAGATGGCCGATTTAGCCGATTGTTTATTAGTGATTGATCTCCAAAATGGTGTCTGCAAAAGTGAGCAGCCTGTTGCGCGTCTTAATCAATTAATTAAAGGCGTTAATGCCAGAATTGATGCCTATCAGGCGGAAAGTCGCCCGATTATTTTTGTCCAACATAACGATGAGACTTTGATTGCTGGTCAGTCGACTTGGCAGATAATGCCAGAATTGAATGTGCCTAAAACGGCAATCTTTGTTCAAAAAACGCATGCGGATTCATTTTGGCAGACGAACTTACAAACTTTATTGAGCCAAATGCAAATCAAATCGCTTGAAATTTGTGGTGCACAAACCGAATACTGCGTTGATACAACGATTAAAGTTGCCCACCATTTGAGCTACCAACTCCAAATGGTAGCTGGTCTTTCAACTACAACGGACAACGCCTATATGACGGCTGAACAGACAATTGCCTTTTACGAAAACGTTTGGCAGAACCGTTTTCTAGAATTACTAAAATAAACGGTAATCTCTGGTACAATGGACCTTATCATCACTTAAGAGGAGTATCCATTAATGTCAAAAACAGCTTTAATTACAATGCAACCAACAGACCAGACGACAGGAACAACGATCATTTACGCGCCAGATAACGCGGCCAATCGTGTGTGGGCTGCTAAACAGTCCAACGTACAACTGATTTCGATTCCAGGTTATGTTCGTTTTGGTGATCATATCGTTAATTTTTTCGTTAAAAAAATTGTGAAACAAGGCGATGTTTCGGCATACAGCAATATGTTACAGTTTGTTTATTTTTCACACATGGTGGCTTACAACGTGGCAAATACGCCAGTTGAAAGATTAGTTTTTGCGACGCAAGATCTAGCGACTAAAGTATTGATGCAGTTTGATAATCAAGCACGTTATAATAATCAAATGACAGTCTTAGCCAAATAATATAGAAAAGCCCCGCTCAAATGAGCGGGGCTTTTCTATATTTATAATTATTGATTTAATTGCTGAACATAAGCATGTTGTTCAATCATGAAATTAATGGCAAAAACAGCACATAAAGCGTATAGAATACCATCAATTCCAGTTGGAATATGTGACCAAATAACATGTGGGACAATTAAAATTAAAAAGGAGAGCAAGCCCCAAATCCAACGGTTAATTAAAATTCCGTGCTGATTTAAAAATTTTAATAGGTATTGGCAACCAATTAAGAGTATTAGAAAACCTAAAAATATTAAAATCCAATAGAGCATGCTGAGTTCTCCTTTTATGCAGCTTCTGCCGCTGCTTTAGATTCATCTGCAACCATTTTTTTATCATACGCCTTGATGAATGGGTAGTAAATGATAGTTGCAATGACAAGGTTAACGGCAATTAAAACAACAATCCGCCAGTCATTCCCAGCACTAAGGAAACCACCGATTGGTGCGGGTAATGTCCAAGCTTGGAATGTTGAAAAGCCATTCACAAGATGTAATTTAATTGCGGTGTATGAAACGGTTGTTAAAACAAGTGGTACAACATTGAATGGGATGAAGAGGTATGGGTTAAGAATCATGGGTGCCCCGAAAATCATTGGTTCGTTAATATTGAAAATTCCAGGAATGATTGAGAATCGTCCAACTTCACGCAGGAATTTTGATTTGCAAATTGTGATGAAGAGTGCAGCTACAACGATTGTAGCGCCAGCGCCACCAATTGTAACAGTCCATTGGTAGAATTGTTCGGGTGTCACGTAAGGAAGATGCGTTGCTGATGTACCCGTTGCCAATGCTTTTGCATTATCGTCGAGCATGATGAGCCACATTGGGCGAACAACGGAACCAACAATACTCATTCCGTGAATCCCAAATGACCATAGAATATGAATTAAGAACATTGGGAGTAAAGCACCAAACAAGTTGTTACCAAGTACGCCGGTGATTGGTTTGAATAATGCGAGTAAAGCATTATTTACATCAAAGCCTGCAATGTCGCGAATAATCCATAATGTCACTAAGATAGTTGCGCCAGGAATAAGTGCTTCGAAAGAACGTGCGACAGCAGGTGGAACTTGTTCAGGCATCTTGATTGTAATTTTATGAACGGAGAAGAAGCGATAAACTTCTACAGCAAAAATCATTGCTAAAATCCCAGTAAACATTCCACTAGCACCCAAGCTCCCCATTGGTAAAACGAAGCCGAGTGGTTTGTCTTTAGGTGTAAGAACGTTAACGGGCATTTGTAGCATGAAGAACGCACCAAGGGATAAAATCCCACCAGTAGTTGAGTCTAACTTATATGATTTTGCCAAGTCAGATCCCATTACAAAGGTTGCGTAGATTGCCATTAACCCCATCGTCATTCTAAATGGTAGAGCAATTGTAGCAGCGTAGGGTGTTAGTAAATCGGCTAATGGTTTATACGGAATGTTAACAAAAATTAAGAAGAAACTACCAATTAAGATTAGTGATAAAGTTGAGACAACCCCATTTCTAATGGCTAATAAATGTCGTTGTGTACCGACTTTAGCCATAGGCGGGACGAGTTTTTCCTCAACCCATTTCATAAATTTTTCCATGGTTAAACCTCCAAGATTTTATTTAAAGCGCTTACCATTATATTAGCACATAGAAATAATATTTCAATATATAAAATTAAAAAAAGATAATGAAATATTATTTCAGAGATTTCTTTTGTGTTGTTTTGATAATTTCTGCTGATTTACCGAGTCGTTCAATACTTTGATCGTAGTTATGGCTGACATATTCATAAAAAATAATATCAACAACAGTAAACTGCACAAGTAGGGAATTGGTCGCGGCAATTCGATCTGGAAACTCAATTGGTTGACTTGTGTGAACAGCTATCGTACTTAATTTAGAAACACTATTATTCCCTGATTGAGTAAGAGATAGAATGGGGACGCCAACTTGATTAGCAATTTTTCCAACTTGAATGGCATCTGATGACTCACCAGAGTTAGAAATGATCCAAATTAAATCATTCTGATTGGCGTTTACTAATAAGGGAAGTAAACCATCCAAATCATTAAATGGTGTGACGGCAATCCCGATTCGTCCCCATTTTTGAGCAATGTTTAGTGCAGTTAAGTAGGAGGCGCCAATCCCGAAAACGATTAAATTTCTAACCTTTGATAATTTTCTACTAATCATTTGTAATTGCTGGTCATCGAGTTGAAGAACTGTTTCATTCAATGAGGTTTGAGCATTATAAAGGAGCTTGTCTTTAATTGAATTAACTTGTTCGCCTTTTGTAATATCTGGATGAAAAGTATTTGTGGTTTGTGTTAAGTCAGCAGCTAATTCAATTTTAAGGGGTGTAAAACCATCCACATTAATTTTTTTTCCGAGTCGAATGACGGTGGCAGCGCTAGTTTCAGATTCTGAAGCTAATTGCTGCACAGTCATCTGTAGAACGGAATCCGGTTGATTCATGATATAGCTAGCGACTTTTTTTTCAGCACTTGAGAAAAGGCTGTAATGTTTCTTGATTTTGGCAATAATAGGCATAGTTGTCTCTCATTTCTTTAAGAATGCAGCGATAGCGAGTGCTACGCGGTCATCATTGTTTATTAAAGCAGTAACTGCTGATTGATAATCAACAGTTGCGCTCAGCATCACAATTGCAACTTTTGCAGATTCGTGTGCTTCGAAGTATGCTTTTTCTGCAACAGCAGCTGTTGTACCTGTTGCTTCTTGAATAATTGACTTTGCACGGATTTTTAATTTTTGATTTGTTGGTTTTAAGTCTACCATGAGATTGCCGTAAACTTTCCCACATTTAATCATTGTGGTTGTTGAAAGCATATTGAGCACTAGCTTTTGAGCAGTTCCTGCTTTCATTCGAGTAGAACCGGTAACGACTTCTGGACCAACGATAATTTCAAGTGGTAAATCGGCATGCTGGCTAATGAGTGCATCTTTATTGCAAGCAATTGAAGCTGTTTTAACACCTAAAGAATGGGCGTAATCTAAACCACCAATGACGTAGGGGGTTCGTCCACTAGCAGCGATACCAATTAAGAAGTCACCAGGTTGGAAATGCTGGTTTTTAAGATCCTGGACAGCTAAATCAGCATTGTCTTCTGCACCTTCAACAGCTTCGTACATTGCTTGTTGACCACCAGCTATAAGTGGGACGAAACGATCAGGTGAAACGCCATAAGTTGGTACAATTTCAACAGCATCTAGAACACCTAAACGGCCACTAGTACCAGCACCGATATAAAAAATGCGCCCACCATTTTTAAAGGTAGTGGTCATTTCTACGACAATCTTACTCATTTGTTCCAATAATTCAGGCTGATTGATTGCGTAGGGCACACTTTGATCTTGTTGATTAATTAGGCTCAAGACATCAAGTGTATCGAGCTGATCTATTTTAAGTGTTTCTGGATTACGTTGTTCGGTTGTTGAATACATTATAATCACTCCATTATTTTTTTAAGGGTAACCAAGCGAGTGCTTGGTTTAGTGCTTGGTTCCAAAATAGCCAGTCATGTCGACCTGGGCTAAAGACAACTTTACTAGCGGGGTTTAAAGACACTTTGTCTAGAAAATGTTGATTTTGTTGAAATAAAAAGTCATCAGTCCCAATCGTCCAATAAATAGGTGTTTGAGTTAACTTAAATGGTTTTGTTAATTGATAATTAGTTAAAGGTTCATCTAAGAAAACATGACGATAATCCGGCATCAATGATGGTACGATTTCCAAGTCAACTAGGGGAGATAGGACGACTGCAGCTTGAAAAAAATCAGGATATGTGTTGAGCCATTTGAGGGTTCCAAAGCCGCCCATAGAATTACCCATAATGAAATGATCTTGGGGTTCCGGAGATAATGGTAATAGTTGGCTGAGGTAGGTAGGCAAACTATGCGTCAAAAATGAGAAACAAGCTTGTCCATCTGGTTGATCAATGTACCAACTACGAGGAAGAGAAGGGATGATAGCCGCTACCTGATAATCGGCAACTAATGTTTCAAGGTAAGTTTTTCGTTGCCAAGCACTACCATCATCACCTAGCCCATGAAGGACATAGAGCGATTGCAATGGTCCGGTAATTTTATCCGGTAGCATAATCGTGATTGTTGTTTGATTGTCAAGTATCGTGTCGTTATATTTAAGAGTCATTAGTGCGATAGTAAGGACCACCTTTGCTATGAAATATAAATTCAAATTATATAAAAAGTTGAAATAAAATTTCCGTCTGGTTATAATGTATCCGTATTCATGAAATTAGTCAAGCTCTGAAAGGAGATACTTATTATGCAATATCGAATTGGGATAGATAGTGGTGGCACCCATGTGGAAGCAGAGGCTTGGGCAGAGGATGGGACGTTACTAGGAACAGCAAGTGCTGGACCAGGTAATAGCTTATTAAACTACGAACAGACTTTTGTTAATTTAGAAACAGTTATTGAAACGTTACTTAATCAAAATAAAGTGCATGAATGCCAATTGATTTTAGCGGGCGTTGCAGGTAGTCAGAGTGCAAATAATCAAACAGCAATAGAAGCATATTTACTGAACCGATTCTCAATACCTGTAAGAATAATTTCAGATGCTGATTTAGCAATGTTGAAAGGATTTGGGTACAATTCCGGCATATTAGTGATTGCAGGAACGGGTTCAATTGTCTTAGGACAAGAAGGTCCACAACGATATCGGATTGGTGGCTGGGGGCATCTATTAGGCGATGAAGGTGGTGCATATGACATTGTCAAACGTTGCTATCAACAGATGACACAGGAATTGAATCAGCAGTTAGAAACTGGACCGATGACAACGTTAATCCTAACGGCTTTGAATTATGTATCACCAACGGAAGCGATTAGTGATTTTTATCAAATGTCACGGCAGCAAATTGCTGCACAAGCTCGAATATTAGCGGAACAAGGTCAAAATAATGAACAGTTTAAAAGTGTAATTGAGGTATGTGCTAATCAGTTAGCGCAACAAATTCAATTAATGCGGGAGCGTTTTTTAACTGATAAACCAATCAAAATCGCTTTAACCGGCTCAGTTTTGACGCATAATCAATTATTAAAGCACCATGTAGAGGAACAAGTGGCTCAAAAGAGCACGGTTCAATTTGTAACACTTGAGGGCAGTAATGCGGCTGGTGTAAAAAATTTTATCCTGGAGGATTTCAAATGACTTTTCGGCAACTAGGTTTATCCATTTATCCTGATCACAGCATTCCACAAGAAGACGAAGCGTATTTAAAATTAGGATGCCAATATGGTTTTTCTCGTCTATTCATGAGTATGTTAGAGGTTGGTGATATTGCAGAAACGAAAGCAAAATATCAACATATTATCCAAGTTGCGAAAGATTTGGGTTATCAAACAATGATTGATATTTCACCACGTATTTTTGATCAATTAGGGATTAGCTATCAGGAACTCGGTTTTTTTGCTGAATTAGGTGTTGATGGGATCCGACTAGATCAAGGATTTGATGGGAGTACAGAAGCCCTTATTAGTTATAATCCATATCATTTAATTATTGAGTTGAATATGAGTAATAATGTTGCCTATTTGGATAACATTTTAAGTTATCAAGCAAACGAACCATACATTTTTGGGTGTCATAATTTTTATCCACAAGTGGGAACTGGGTTAACAGTCCCGTTCTTTCTTGCATGTAGTGAGCGATTTAAAAAGCATGGTATTCACACTGCCGCATTTGTTGCAAGTCAAAACGGTGATCAGGGACCATGGAATGTAAATGATGGTTTACCAACACTTGAGAAGGACCGTTATTTACCAATTGATTATCAAGCTAAATGGCTATTTGCAACGGGGTTGATTGATGATGTCATTATCGGTAATGCTTACGCGAGTGAGGCGGAATTGCAAAGTTTAGCAGCGGTTAATCGTTATCAATTAGCTTTTACACCAGAGTTGATGCCAGATATTGCACCGGTTGAAAGGGAAATATTGTTTGGAATGCAACACTTCAGAAGAGGGGATAGTAATGCATTAGTCGCTCGTTCAACACAATCTCGTGTGATTTATAAAACAACGCCTAACGCGCCACATGATTCGGAGGAAACGTTCCAAATTGGTGATATTGTGATAGGTAATGATCAGTTTGGGATTTATAAAAATGAGGTTCAGATTGTCCTTGAACCGCATCAAGATAGCCGCAAAAATAAAGTGGGACGAATTAAACCGGAGGAATTAGATTTATTAGAAATGCTTCAGCCGTGGACAAAATTTAAATTTCAGACTAAATAAATGAATTGATAAAAAGGTTGCTCGTAGGAGTAGCCTTTTTATTTTGGGTAAATCAACAAGAGGTAACGTTTTTAAATAACCGTTTACATTTTACTAAAAGTTTAGTAAAATAAGATTGCAATCTAAAAGAATGCGTTTACAGGATAGTTCTTGTACAGATTGATTTATTTGTATGGTGTAAATAGTAAACGTTTACTAACTAAAAGAGAAAGAAGCGACTAGGATGAACGACAACAAAATTATTATCGATCCAGACCAATTTGCTGCAGCAATTATCGCTGGGAATCCCAAGCAAACGAATGAAGACAATAAGGTTTATATCAAGCGTCAATTGACGTTATATCTAGAATCAGTTTTACTCGCCAACGATTTTAATTCATTGGAAGAAAACCAATTCGGCTCAGCCAAAGAAAAGCAACGCCAAGCGATTTTGGAAAAAATTATCGAACATCGCTATCACTAGAGTGCGTCATCAAGCGGGATAACCCGAGGGTTGTGCTTGATGAAAGCATGTTTACAATGAAGAAACTATCGAAAGGAATCTAAAGAAATGAAAAAACTAAAAGATGTTAAACAGTATAGTTCTTACGCTTTTGGGGCCTTTGGGCATGACGCCTTTTATGCAACACTTAGCACTTATTTTATGATGTTCGTCACGAGTCAATTATTCGATACCAAAAATGCAGGCTTTAATTCAAAAATGATTGCGTATGTCACTTATACAATGATGGTCATTCGGATTGTTGAAATTGCCTTCGATCCGCTGATTGGTGGAGTGGTTGATAATACACGGACGCGTTGGGGGAAATTTAAGCCGTGGTTACTGGCGGGGTCAATTATTAGCTCTGTTGGCTTGGCCATGATTTTTACCAACTTTGGAGGGCTTGCGACAAGTAGCCCTTATCTTTACTTAGTTCTTTTTGCAATCGTTTTCGTCATTTTAGATATCTTCTACTCGTTTAAAGACATCTCGTTCTGGTCAATGTTGCCAGCGCTGAGTGTTGATTCTGAAAAGCGGACAAAATTTGGGGCGATTGCGCGTTTCGGATCCACTTTAGGTGCACAAGGGGTCATTATCGTGATCGTGCCAATGGTGGTTTTCTTCTCGCAACTATTTTCTGGGAGTCATGGGAGTGAACAAACCAGTGCCGGGTGGTTCGGTTTTGCCGTTGTCATTGGCCTTGTTTCATTCTTAGGCGCTTTAGCGACCATCTTAGGAACCAAAGAAGAAAAGAGTGCTATTCGGGAAAATACTGAAAAGGTTCGGTTACGTGACGTTTTCAGTGTGATTGGTAAAAATGACCAATTAATGTGGTTATCTCTTTCATATTTCTTATTTGCCTTTAGTTATGTGATTACGAACTCACTGCTTTTATATTATTTTAGATATGTCATGGGCCGCGCTGCAGCGTTCTCAACGGTTGGTGTGATTACTGCCATCTTAGGGATTGTGTCAGTTGCGTTGTTCCCAACATTGGTTGCTTTAATTCATCGCCGGGCAATCTATATTGGCGGAATCGCAATGATGATGCTTGGTTATATCCTCTTCTTGTTTGCTGGAAGTAACTTGGTCGTAGTCTTAATTGCGGTCGGCTTATTCTTCTTCCCATATCCACTGGTCTTTTTGGCTGCTTTGATGACGATTACCGATAGTGTTGAATACGGACAATTGAAAAGTGGTACACGGAATGAATCTGTAACATTGGCAGTGCGACCTTTATTGGATAAACTAGCCGGGGCTTTTGCAAACGGCGTCGTTGTAACGGCTGCGATTCATGCTGGCATGACTGGGAATGCGAAACCAAGCGATATCACTAACGCGGGGTTGTTGCAATTCAAAATGTACATGTTCTTCATTCCAATGGCGTTATTGGTTATTTCAGCGTTAATCTTCATGGCTAAGATTAAATTAACGGAAGCAAAACATGCTGAAATTGTTAGTGAGTTGGAACGGAAATTAGATTAATAACAAACAAAGCGTAGTTAGTCTATGCTTGAACCAGAGGCTGCATCAAAAGTAATTTTGATGCAGCCGTTTTATGACTGATTAGTTTATGGGCTTAACTTGGCGCTGAGAATGCCGATGACTTCTTGGTTAACAGTGCCCAATTATTTGAACCAGTCGTCGGTCAGTCGGTAGATTGGGTGCTATTCAGAACTAAAATCGAAAGAGCCGGCGGAACGGATTCTGCTTTTGGTTTGACTGAAGATGGTGACTATCAATACAAGACGGCAAAAGGGCTTTTTTAGACTACTATTATCAAAATGTCTTCTTTCAATCATGTAATAAATTGTATCGAAGAGCGATTATTGAAGCTGAAGCATTGCGGTTCGATGAATCGCTGCGTATCGGTGAGGATTTAATTTTCAACTTGCAGTATTTGCAACATTGCCGAGTTGTTAGGCATCGGGCAGCGTTTTTATATGTTTACGAGATAGGGCATGCTGAGGCGGCTACGAGTACCCTAAAGCCGCAGTGGTTCTCAGTTAACTTAACAGCTCTGCACATCATTGAGACGCAATTAGTGGCTGGAATTGCAGAAGTGGATCGCGCAGCTTACACACGATTTTTAAAGCAGTATGTGCGGACCTTTTTTAGAATGTTAATTGTTTTTGATCAGCGCACACTGACTGTTCCTGAGCGACAATTCATTCAGACGCAATTGATCAATTTAGAACGTGGTTTACCAACCGGCACATCCCGGTGGCTACGATGGCTTAATCGGTCGCACTTAGCGCCGGTCATGCTAGTTGGCTTACGTCGGTTAAAGCAAAGGTTAAAATAAAATGCTGTCCGCCAGAATCGAACGATTCAAAAGGGGGACAGCATTTATTGGTTCATATCTAAAAAAGGATGCGGTGGGCGTTTAAACAAAGGGGAATTGACTGTGAAAAAGATCAGTATCGTGATTGTAATCAGTAGTATTGTTGTGATTAGTCTGGCGGCGCTAGGTTTTTATTTGCATCAAGAGGATAAAGCTGTTGATGCGATTAAAACCGGGTCTAGTCGAATTTCAAAACAAATTGATCAGCGAAAGCCAATCTCGTTCCTATTATTAGGCGTTGACACAGGCGCGGATGGGCGCGTTGATCGTGGTCTGTCGGATTCGATGATGGTTGTAACACTTAACCCGGTGTAAGAAGCAACGGTGGTCTACTCTATTCCGCGTGATTCATTGGCAGAGATGGCAGATGACCACGGCGGTAATATTCAGAAAATTAATGCGGCTTATGAAATTGGCAAGGCTAAGATGGCGAAAAAAACAGTCAGTCAGTTTTTAGGGCTCCCGATTGACTACTCGGTGACGGTCGATATGGGCGCACTCAAAGAATTGGTTGATTTTGTCGGGGGGATTACCATCGATACGGTGATTGACGTTAATTTGAATGGACAAGTGATTCCACAAGGCCACCATCATCTCAATGGTGATCAGGCGCTTGCTTATAGTCGGATGCGTTATCAAGATCCGCGCGGGGACTATGGGCGGCAATTGCGGCAACAAGAAGTTTTGAAACAAGTTGCGCAAAAAATTCAAAAGCCAAAATATTTGATGAACATTGGTGACTTAATGACTAAGCTTGGTCAGAAAATTAGCACTGATTTTACAGCCGACCAAGTGAAGCAGTTGATTCGCAACTATCATCAAAGTAGTGGTGAAATTGTCAGCAGCCAATTGCTAGGTAAAACGGCGTGGCTTAACGGCAGTACCTATCAAATCATTAGTACGGAAGATTTGCAGGCTGCTTCGAATCGGCTCCGTGAAAATTTAGCACTGCCGGAACAAACGTTAACCAATACCGAAACGCGACTTAATGATATGAACCCGGTCTTTTTTGATGATGAGTCGCCAACGACATACTTCAACGTGCGCGGGTACAACGTGACACGGTATACAAATAATACGGATTAGTGTTGTGGTTGAAGTGCGTAGGTTTGGGTGGCGATGGCGTTAACGAAGTCAACATCATGCTCGATGAATAGGAGGGTTGGGCGTTGCTCGGCAATTAGGGCTTGAATTTGTTCACGCGTGATGACGTCGAGGTAATTCAACGGTTCATCCCAGAGGTAACAGTCGGCCTCTTCACAGAGCGAACGCGCCAGTGCAGCTTTACGTTTTTGTCCCATGCTCATCGTTTCTAGACGGTGGGTAAATAAATCGCGGTCAAAACCCAGTTTGCGTAACATGCTTAGCAGTTGTTCGTGATCAACCTGTTTCGCAGCAGCGAAGTCGGCCAGTGAGCCGCTCAGTTGATCGAAATCTTGTGGAAGATACGAGAGGGTTAAGTGCGGATTAAGGTGCAGACTACCGCTGGCAATGTGGTCAGTTGCGGGTAATGCAAGTAACGCCTTAATCAGTGTTGATTTACCTGCGCCATTAATCCCAGTTAGGGCGACCTGTTGACCAGCTTCTAAGGTGAATGAGAGTGGTTGACTAAGGATGACGCCGTCTTGTTGTAAGACAAGTTCATCAACACTAAGCACATTTTGACCGGGTTTGAGGGGTCGCTGATTGATGGTCAGTGGTGCAGCAATTTCAACGTTTTTAAAAAGTTGTTGTTTTGCTTCGATTGCTTCTTCCGCGCGGTTGGCAATTGTCGTCGCCCGTTTCATAACCTTAGCGGCGCGATGACTGATGAAGCCCTTATCGAGATTGGCACTTTCAGTTTTGACACTGGCGGCGTTTTTCCCTTTTTCAGCTTCGTGGGACCACTGCGCTTTTTGTTGTGCTGTTTTTGTCAGCCGTTTGATATCGCCCTTGAGTTGTTGATCATAAGCAGCTTGTTGGTCGTGGGCGGTTTGCCAAGTTTGGTAGTTGCCTTGGTGAACGGTGATGTCGGCACGATTAATCGCTAGGACATGGTCGATCACTTGGTTTAAGAAATGGCGGTCATGGCTGACGACAATGAAGCCGGCTTTTTGGCGTAAATAATTGGCAACGACTTGGCGGCCTTCTTGATCCAGGTGATTGGTTGGTTCGTCGATCAGTTGAAAATGATAGTCGTCGATGAATAGTAAGGCGAGTAACATTTTGGTTTGTTCACCAGGACTTAACGAAGCAAATGGTTGCCAGACGATTTCGGGTGCGACTTGTAGGAGCCGCAGTTCCCGCTCGACTTGCCAGAAGGTTGAATTGTCGAGGTTACCTAGCTGCATTAGAATATCGCGTGTGAGTTGCGTAGGTTCTGTAACAGTCTGTGGGAAATATTGAAAATCGAGATTGGTAACCAACTGGCCATCAAATGGTAGTTGGTGTTGAAGTAATTTTAATAACGTTGTTTTACCGCGACCATTGCGCCCGATTAAACCGAGTTTCCAACTGGCGTCGAATTGAAGCGTGACGTGATCGAACAACGGTTGTGTTTGATCTGAATAGTTAAATGTGAGTGCTTTGAATTGAATTGTGCCCATGAATTATCACCTCATTGATTGAATGAGATTGGCCCAGTTGTCGTTAAAAATGCACAAAAAAAGACGCAATAACAGCGTCTTTTAACAAGTCTTTAGGTAACTGACCTGAAAATTAACGCAAGCAATCTCTAACGGCAATCGGAAATAAACGGTCCACGCACGTGCATGAACAGTTCGTACCAATCGAGTTGTCAGAAAAATAGCATGCGATTTTCAATGCCAGTCACATCCTTTGAATAAGTTAAATTTGATTCTAGCAGATTATTTTTAGAAAACAACTTTTAAAATAATCCTTTACAAATAAATGGTTATCCCCTATACTAAGTAACTAATTAATAACAAGGAGGGTCTGTCATGAATTCAATGCAACGTGTTGCCTTTAGCTTTTTCTTTAAGATACCCAGTAATCGACTGGTTGATTAAGGAGAAGGCATTTGAGTTGAAATGACAAACCTTAATGAATTGGAAGATGGCTGGGTAACCCCGAGTCATCTTCCTGGTGGGGCTCACTAGTGAAGACTAGTGGGCTCCTTTTTTTGTTATTAAATGAGTGCGACGAAGCCTGGTTAGATACTGAGTAATAGCATAGTCCAGTGAATAAAGCTGGGTTGTAGCTTTGTTTACTGGACGTAGCTATACGGAAGTATCTGGCTGAGGAGCACGTTAAGAAAGAAGTGCGACTTGAACGATTTGGCTTCGAGCATAACCTAAGAAGCGCAATGGTGGGCGTACGACCGCCATTGTGATTCTGTAGTTAAGCGCAGAAGGCAGTTCAAGGAGCACGTTAAAGAAGTGCGACGAAGCCCGGTAGGCGGCGAGTAATCGCCTAGTCGAGTGCATACAATAAAAATAGGAGTGGTTAAAATGGGATTAATGGCAAAGATGTTACGAAAAGAATCACTGGAACGTTATTTACAACAAGATCAGCGGTTGGCCAAAACATTAACGGCTAAGGATTTAATTGCATTGGGCGTGGGGGCAGTGATTGGGACTGGGATTTTTATCTTACCGGGAACGATTGCGGCGTTACATAGTGGCCCGGCAATCACGATTTCATTTATGATTGCGGCGGTCGTTTGTGCGGTTGCGGCGATGTGTTACGCCGAATTTTCATCGGTATTACCAGTTGCGGGAAGTGCTTACTCATATGGCAATATTATTTTTGGTGAGTTAATCGGTTGGCTGCTTGGCTGGGCTTTATTCTTGGAGTATATGTTGTCAGTTGCGGCGGTTTCAACTGGTTGGTCGGCCTATTTTGTATCATTTATCGAAGGGTTTGGCATCCATATTCCGCATGCAATTACTGGCCCGTTTGATCCGGCACACGGCACTTATGTGAACCTGTTTGCGATGCTGGTAGTGGGTTTGATTGCGACATTATTAATGCGAGGGACTCGTTCATCAACGCGGATTAATAACATCATGGTTTTGATTAAATTAGGCGTAGTGCTACTTTTCATTGGCGTCGGGATTTTCTACGTGAAACCTACTAACTGGCAACCGTTCATGCCGTTTGGGGTAAGTGGGATTTTCAAAGGGGCATCACTCATCTTCTTTGCTTACCTTGGCTTTGACTGTGTGTCAGCATCGGCGGCAGAGGTTAAGAATCCACAAAAAAATCTTCCTATCGGAATTATTGGGACATTAATCATCTGTACGTTGCTTTATATATTAGTGGCGTTTGTCCTCACAGGGATGGTGTCGTACCGCGAATTGGATGTTGCTAATCCGGTCACATTCGCGCTACAAGTCGTCCATCAAAATTGGTTTGCCGGTCTGATTTCACTTGGCGCATTAGCAGGGATGTTCACGATGATGTTGACGATGACTTACAGCAGTTCCCGCCTCATCTATTCAATTGGTCGTGATGGCTTATTACCAAAAGCACTTGGTAAAGTGACTGCAAAACATCAAACTCCAACTAACAGTATCAAAATTGTGGCGGTAGTCATCATGATTCTAGGCGGGTTCGTTTCACTGGATCAATTGACTAATTTGGTAAACATCGGCACATTGGTGGCTTTTTTCTGGATGTCGATTGGGGTCATCCCATTGCGGAAGCGCAAGGACATTCCGAATAAAAATGGGTTTAAAGTCCCATTTTACCCAGTTTTACCGTTAATATCAGGAGCGCTATGTTTATTGATGATGTTTGAATTGCCAAAAGTCACTTGGATTGCAGCGGCAATCTGGTTTGTCATCGGCTTAGTGGTCTACTTTACGTATGGAATTTTCAATAGTCGCTTAAATAATGATTAAATCAGCCTCAAAAAGCTGACGTTCACCCGCAGAAACGCTAGAATAAAACAGAGGTGACGACTGTGGTAAAACATAAACGGCTGTGGATTGGTCTAATAGGAAGTGTCATCTGCGTCCTCGGTGTATTAGGGACGTATTTCGATGCTGGTTTGTATCAGCAACCGATTATTCGGGTAACGCGGGTCCAGACAATTAGCCGTGAGAAACAGACTGATGAGTACCAAAATGAAGATACAGAAGTAGTCCAGCGGGTCACGGGCCAATTTTTGAACACTAAGCAAAAAGGGCAAGTGATTACGCTGCGCAATACGTATACGGCGTCGCAAGCGATGTCGACGCGGTACTATAAAGGACAACAAGTCTTTTTACACCGTGATCAATATTTGAAAAAGTGGACCTTAAACGAGCCTAAGCGCGATACAATCATCGTTGGCTTAACACTGTTGACGTTTAGTCTCCTATTACTAATGATGCTCAAGCGCGGATTGATGACGCTAATCAGTGTCTTGGTCAATCTCGTCGCATTCGTCTTAACACTCCATTTAAACGCGATAACGGGTGGACGGTGGTTATTGCTGATTATGTGTGGCTTAGCGGTCGTTCTAACGGGTTTAACGCTACTTTTAGTATTAGGACCCAACCGCCAGATGCTTGTCTCATATGGCGCGACAATTGGCGCGACGTTCCTAGCACTGTTTCTCAGCATGGCCGTCTTGAAATTAACCGGCGATCAAGGCTTGCATTATGAAACGATGGCCTATGAATTACAGCCGTATAAAACGGTCTTCTTAGCGGAAGTCGTGCTCGGGATTTTAGGCGCTGTGATGGATGAGACGACCGATATTTCATCGTCACTCCAGCAATTAGCGATTGAACGGCCAAACGTTACGAAGACTGAATTGTTTAAATCAGGACTCGCAATTGGTCGCGAAATTATTGGTCCGTTAGTTAATGTGTTGTTCTTTTTAGTCATGGCGGATGCTTTTCCAATTATTTTATTGTATCTACGCAATGGCAACACAATTGCGTATACCTTATCGCGAACTGTCACGTTAAGTTTTACGCAGACGGTGATTAGTGCGATTGGGATTACTTTGGCGGTGCCAGTAACGAGCTTGTTGGCCAGCCGGTTAGTGCGGGTGAGACGCCTATGATGTTGCTAACGGGAATTTTACTGATCTTATTAGTGCTAGTTTGTGGCTGGCAAGGGCTGACGATTTTCTTCAGCCTTGGTTTGAATTTTGTCGTGATTATATTGGCACTGGTGCTTGTAGCTGGCGGGTTTGAACCATTGATTGTCAGTGGTCTGTTGAGTCTGATTTTGTTAGCGACATCCATCTTCATGAATACCAAGCAGCCATTAACGGCCAAGACGGCGTTTGTGACGTCGTTAATCGTGGTGGTGGGCTTGCTGATCATTATTGTGCCCCTCAGCCAGTTAGCAGCTACCTACGGCTTTGGTGCGGAAGATGCGGAAGAGATTGAAGGCTTTGGTCTTGCAATTGGTTTATCGTTCCAAAAAATTAGTATTATGATGATCATTCTGGGCAGTTTAGGGGCAATCGCTGAAACCAGTATTGCGGTTGCCAGTGGTTTAGTGGAAATTCTAGAATACGATGCACAAATGGGCCCCAAGCAACTCTTTAAAGCGGGGATTGCGATCGGTGAAAAGATTATCGCGACGGCTTTTAATACACTGTTCTTTAGTTTCTTCGGTAGCTTCTTGTCATTAACGATGTGGTTCATTCAACTCGGCTATCCAATTAGTAAAATTGTGAACCATAAAATTTTAATTGGTGAGGGACTCGCACTATTAATCGGAGTGATTGGGGTCATAGCAACCGTTCCGCTGACCAGTTGGCTCCTAAACTATTTCAGAAAACCAAAAGACGAATAAAGTTAACTTGAAAAATAAGTCAATTCAGATTAGAATAATAGAATATATGCACGAAAGGAGGAAACGCGCAATGTCACAAAACTTACATGTTAGTGTTTCTGGTAACCGTCGTCCTGTTAACCAAAACAATGCTAAAAAACGTAACGCTGAAACAGCTGCTGTATTGAACTTCTTGAAGGAACGTAAATCAGCTAAATAATTATAATGAATTTTTTCAAAATAATGTTAAAAGACCATCTAAAAGTCGCTTGAAAAGCAGCCTTTGGATGGTCTTTTAATATGGAAAATAAATATATTTCAAACTAAGTTTAACCACAAAAAAAGAGCTACATCCTAAGATGTGGCTCTTTTTAAATACATATTTTTGATTAAAGGACGCGAACTGCGAATGAAGGCATGAAGTAACTTGAGATACTTGCTGTCTTAACTGATTCGCCAGGTTGTGGTGCGTGGACGTATTGGCCACCACCGATGTAGATTGCGTCGTGGTATGAAGCACCAGCGCCACCCCAGAAGAGGATATCGCCAGGTTGTAAGTTATCAAGTGAGACGCGTTGGCCAGCACCTTCTTGAGCAGTTGTGACACGGCCCAATGAAACGCCAGCTTGTGCGTATGCGTATTGCACTAAACCAGAACAGTCAAGACCAACACCAGGTGTTGAGCCTCCCCATACGTAAGGTGTACCAATTTGTGATAAAGCAGCGTTGATAACAGTTTGTGCGTTACCACTTGCTTTTGTCGTTGTATTCGTTTGTGGTGCTTGTTGAGTTGTTGCAGCTTGAGTTGTTTGTTGGCTGCTTTGAGTTGTCGTTGTTGTTTGTGTTTGAGCAGGTTGTGTTGTTGCTGCTGGTGTACTTGTTGTAGCAGCAGGGGTTGTTGCTTCAGTTGTTGCAGCAGGCGCTGGTGTTTCTGTAGCAGGTGCCGGCGTTGTTGCTTGAGGAGCAGTTGGTGCTTGAACTTCAGTTGTAGTGGTTGTTGCAGCAACTGGTGTCACTGCAGGTGCATTTGTAATTGGTGTGACACCATCCAAGTTAGGGTTGTTTAAAACAACGTAGCTAGCAGGAATCCAACCTTTGCTTTCTAATTGGTACCAAGTTGTGCCGTTTAAATCTTTTTGATCAATGACGTTTTTAGTTGTGCCATATGTTAAGTATTCGCCAGTTGGTTGAGCAGCAGTTGTGTCAGCCCAAACAGTTGTTGCACCTGATTGGAAGTTAGCTGTTACTGTGTTCTTAACAGCGGTTGTTGTTGCAGCTGGTTGAGCAGTTGCATCGCCGGCTGTAATGAATTGGCTTGAAACCCATTCGTCATTACCAAGTTTGTACCATGTTTGGCCGTAAACTTGTTTTGTGTCTTGGATTGTTACTTGTTGGTTAGTTGCCAAGTAACGAGCAGGTTTTTGACCTACTGCTGGGCTAGTCCAAACGGTTGTTGCCCCGTCAGCGTAGTTAACCGTACCATTTGTTGCAGCTTGGGCATCATTTGTTTGAAGACCCATCAATACTAAGCCGGCAAGGCCAACCATTCCAGAAGATAAGTAAGTCATTTTTTGTTTTTTCATGTGTTTGTTGTGCTCCTTCGAAAAATTTTTTTAAGTTGTTTGAATTTTGAATTAATTTAGTACGCTGATTAGCATAGCATCTGAAAGTAACAAACATGTTACATAATAGTTAGCGCGCTGTTACATGTTTCTTAAGATATTGGCGATTAAAAGACTAAATGCAAGCGAACGTCAAAAAAGTACGCATATCAAGAAGATAGCGTACTTTTTAGGAAGTGTCTTAAGATTATTGGAGTGTACCGGTTTGTGTCTGATCTGTACCGGTCTGAGTATTACTTTGTGTACCAGTCGTCCCGGTTCCGGTTGTGGTATCCGTTGTCGAAGTCCCCGTCCCAGTTCCAGTTGTTGCACCAGTGCCATTCCCCGTTGCCGTGTTAGCAGCATAGCCTGTCGTAGTTTGTGTATTGGTAGCTGTGTTTTGGTTAGTTGTTGCTTGATTAGCGGTTGTTGTGTTTTGCGTGGTTGCCGCTTGGGTATTGTTAGAGTAAGTGTTGTATTGATTTTCAGCGTTCTTAACATACGCCAAGTACTTTTCTTTAAAGCCGTCATGGGTTGATTTATTAATCAAAGCTCGGACGTAAGGGAAGTCGCTAGCAGATAGGTTAGCTGGAATATGCTTGAGGTTGTCGTCTGTAAATAAGTTCCGGACAGCTGCCATAGCCGCTAATTGATTTTTAGCTTCTTGATAATCAGCAAGTTGTTTGGGGTGGTCGGTATAGTCCGTTTCTTCACCAAGTTGTGCATCGGCTTTGACAATCCCATCTTTATCGAAAAAGGCGCTTGTTTTAACTTTGTTCTTTTTCTTCTTTTTAGCAGGCTTTTCAGAAGCAACACTTTCAGATTCACTAGTTGCTGGTTGCTTACCAGTAATCTTATCTAGATCTTTTTGGGCAGCCTTGTAATCAGCCTTTGCATCAGCGCTAATTCCGCTCATATAAAGGTTGGGCGTGATTTGTTTGTCGAGTTTGTCAGCCGCAGTGATAATTTGGTGTTGTTTATCGGCTGTTAACTTCGCAGGATCTTTACGGGAACCATCACTATAGAGTTGGTTCACTTTTTGGACGTATTGATCAATTTTTTCTTCTGTTTTAGTTGCGGCAGCTGGAATTTCTGTTTTATTCTGACAGCCAGCTAGAATCATGAAACAGCTGGTCATGGTCAGCAACAGAGCAAGTGTTAATTTTTTCATTGAGAAACCACCTTGTTGTTAGTTATTCATCTAATAATATATCATGAAATTAGGAGCGCTAACATGGTCGTTTGACGATAATTCCGAAATCGGAAATTAACGTGAAATCCAATATTGTATAGAAATCGCAATAAATGCGGGGGTTAAAGGAAATTAATCAACAAATCAGGCTATACTTTCGCAAGTGAGAAGCGTACACTATGGATATTAATTATGAGAAAATTTTAATCAAACGTGACCGATGAGTTCAATTAAAGTGGTCATCAGAGGGAGTGCAACTTATGGAATCAGCATGTACATCAATTTTAGTTGGTAAAAACGCATCATTGGACGGATCAACGATGATTGCGCGTAACGACGATACTTTTTTACCTTTAACACCACAACGGTTTCACATCAATCCAGCTGTTAAAGGGCGTAAGGGTGCTAAAATTAAATCTTGGTTAAACGGGTTTGAAGCCGAATTACCTGAGAATGGCTACCGATGGCCCGCTGTTCCGAATGTTGATTACAGACATAATGGTTATTATGATGAAAGTAGTATTAACGAAGTTAACGTGGCAATGAGCTGTACCGAAAGTACATATGGAAATGAAAAAGCCCTCGCTTATGATCCATTGGTGAAAGACGGGTTGGATGAAGATTGCATGCAAGCTATGGTTGCGCCGTACATTAACTCGGCGCGCGAAGGGGTCAGCTATCTCGGTAATTTGATTAAACAATACGGCTCACCCGCCGGCAATAGTGTGCTCTTTAGTGATCACAATGAAGTGTGGTATATGGAAATTGTGACAGGGCATTTATGGCTAGCACAACGGATTCCAGATGATGCTTATGCAGTTGCCGCCAACCAAGTGGCGATTCAACAAGTTGATTTCACGGATGCCGACAATTTTATGTGGGCAGAAGGCATTCAAGAATACGTTGAAGCCCATCATTTGAATCCGGATAAAACGGGCTGGAATTTCCGCCACATTTTTGGCACGATGAATGAAAAAGACCGGCACTATAATACACCACGGGTTTGGTACGCCTATCATTTATTTGATGCTGATTTTGATATGTCACCCGAATCGGCTGAATTACCATTTATTCGGCGTATTGAACATAAAATTAGTGTTGAAGATATTGAAATGTTGTTAGGCTCACATTATAATGAAACGCCATTCGATCCAATGGGGCATGGGACTGATGCCGACAAGTATCGTTACCGCCCAATCGGTTTGAATCGGACGCAAAATGCACATATTTTACAATTACGGAATGATGTGCCAAAGGAACAAGCGGCCATCATGTGGATCACAATGGGGATGCCAACGTATACACCGTTCATTCCATTTTTCACGAATGCGAACGATACGGATCTAAGTTTCAGCGAAACACCAATGAAATGGGATATGAAGAGTGCATATTGGTTATACCGGACAATTTCAGTATTGGTGGAAGGCCATTATAGCCAGCACATTCAAGGCAATGTAGATTACTTAAACCGTTGTAAGCAAGAATTGCGAACGATGATTGAAGCCATTCAAGTGGAAGCACAAAAGTATCAAGGCGCTGCCTTAACGGAGTATTTGACTGAGCAAAACCATGCGATTGTTAAGCAGATGGCGACTGAAGCGACCTCGATGATTGGGGAACTCGTTATGTCGGGCATTAATTTATCGAAATTGACGTTCAATATGGATCGTAACCTATAAGATGTTATTAAAAGAAGTTATTAAGGATGAAAATAATTTTATCTTTAATGACTTCTTTTTATATAGTCACGACAAACTAATATAGTGGGGTGATGATTATATGGTCAATTGAATTGTTGCACATCAAATCTATTTACAGCTATTTAATGAATCGAGTGGTTTCTTTTCTCTCAAAATATGCTAATATATTGATAGCAAAATAAATTAAATCCATTAATTGTTTCTACGCATGACAGATCGGTTAGTAAAGGGAGAAAAGGTTATGACAGCAAAAGCAACAAGCAAGTATTCTGATGATTGGGAAGTAGTAACGCATCTTTCATTGATTTATCGGTGGATTGTCAGCAATTTAAGCGACTTTGTCAGTGGAGAAAGTTTAAATTACAAAGTTTCTTTTGACCAATTTTTAATTATGTACGAAATTTCAACTAACGAAAACTTAACAGGTAGTAAGTTAGCTAAGACGATGAGTGTTAGTCGTTCAGCAATTTCACGCCAATGTCGGTTACTGAAAGAAAATGGGTACGTGGTTGAAGAACATCTTCAAACAGATCAACGGGTTAAATTTTTGAGCTTAACTAAACAAGGTCAAGACGTTTTAGACCGGTTGGTGAGCCGCTATGTTGAAAAATACCGTGAAATCGAAGCACAAATGGGCCGTGATAAAGTCGATGGTTTGATTCGATTCATTGATCAATTCTATTTAGATGTCATTGAACCAAGTGAATACCAAGATAACAAGATGGGCCGTTCATTCCTAAATAAAGTAAAGAAAATGAACGAAGAAAGTGCAGAATAGTTATTATGAAATAGGAAGAACCGCGTGGGGGCGGTTCTTTTTTTATGGATAAAACGTGCTTTTTGGTTGCACCAACTTCCGCTTAATCTAAACTAGCACTTAATCTTAAAATCGAGATTAAGCGCTAGTTTGTATTAATGCTCAGTTGCTGACCGCAACCAAATGCATTCTTCCCTTAAACGTGCTTTCATCAACAACTTCCTGTGCTTTGCTACACTTATCAAATCGGCGATTGCATCGCCAATTCGCTAAGTTAGATAAATGCTCAGAAGTTACCCGTTGATGACGCACTCTGATATAATAGGGCTTGTTTCTTTTTATGAAATTGCTTACAATTAAGCCATGAACGGATTATGAAAGAGTGGGAGTCGATATCATGGAAAAAATTCTGGCTATTAATGCAGGTAGTTCAACACTGAAGTGGCAATTATTTGAAATGCCGTCTGAACGAGTAATCGCTAAAGGAATGATTGATCGGTTAGGCTTATCTGATTCTGTATTCACAGTGAAGTATGGCAATCAGGAAAAGTTTAAACAAGTCCAAGATATTACGACGCACGAACAAGCAGCAACGTTATTATTAACGCGGTTGAAGGAATTAAATATCGTAACCCATCTCGATGAGATTACGGGGGTTGGTCACCGGGTGGTTGCTGGTGGAGAAGCCTTCAAGGACTCTGCAGTAATTAATCCGGTTGGGCTCGATGAGATTAATTGTTTGGCTGAATATGCACCGTTGCATAATCCAACCCAAGCTTATTACATTAAAATTTTCACTGCATTATTGCCAGGCGTACCGGAAGTGGCTGTTTTTGACACGTCATTTTACAGTACGTTACCTGCCGAAAACTATTTATACAGTATTCCGCAAGCGTATTATGAAAAGTATGGGGCCCGTAAATACGGTGCGCATGGGACCAGTCATCGGTTTGTTGCTCATCGAGCGGCTGAAATGCTAGATCAGCCGCTTGAAACGCAAAAAATGATCACGTTGCACTTGGGCAGTGGTGCATCAATTACCGCGATTCAAGACGGGCACGCTGTCGATACATCAATGGGGTTCACACCACTTGCGGGGATTACGATGGGCACGCGATCTGGTGATATTGATGTCTCATTAGTAGCCTTTTTAGCTGAAAAATTAGGTAAGACAATGCCAGAGATGATCACAATTTTGAACCATAAGTCTGGCTTATTAGGGATTTCTGAACTATCACCGGATATGCGTGATTTAGAAGAAACCGCTGACTCACGACCACAATCCCAATTGGCGCTTGATATTTTTGTCAATCGAGTTGTAAAGTATGTCGGTTCTTACGTAGCTTTAATGAATGGAGTAGATACGCTGGTCTTTACTGCCGGTAGTGGTGAGAACGGCAGTGAATTACGGGCTGCCATTTGTGAACAACTCGCTTGTTTTGGTGTAGAATTGGATGAAGATAAAAATAATGTCCGCAGCCAAGAACGCATTATCAGCAGTGATCAATCACGCGTTAGGGTCCTGATTGTGCCAACTAATGAAGAGTTGATGATTGCCAGAGATGTTATGCGGTTAAAATAAGGGAGTTATGTACCATGCCACAAAAACCATTATCAGAATATGAAGTTGAGATTCCCCGATTGAGTGCTCGATTAGAAGATACACCAGCCACAAAAACCTTTTTCGACGCACTAACACCAGGCTATCAACGCGAATGGGCACGTTATGTTTACGGCGCTAAAGCTGAAGAAACACAGCAACGACATTATGTTGAAATGTGTCAAATTTTAGATGCAGGTTATAAATCTAAACGAGGATACGGACAAGCAAAGAAAAAATAAATTAAAAAAAGATAGTGTTTTTTTTAATTAAGCAAAGGTAGACTAAATCAATGTTTAGTCTATTTTTTTAGTAGTCAATAGTTATTGAATGAGAAAATGCTGTTATAGCAAGATTGACAGCGCATACATTTTGATGGTAGTATTGTTTCTGTTAAGTAAACCGGTTTACTAAATTCTCAATTGAAGGTGATGATATGCCAAAAAGGGCAACAATCAAGGATGTTGCAAGATTGGCGGAAGTTTCTGTAACAACGGTTTCTTTGATTTTAAATCATAAAGGTGATCGTTTTAGCAAAGAAACTATCAATCGTGTCCGTACTGCGCAAGCATCACTTGGATATGTACCTGACTATTTTGCACAAGGGATGACTACCAAGGCAACTAAAACCTTAGGTGTATTAGTACCTGATATTACGAATCCGTTCTTTAGTCAATTTAGCCAAGGAGTGGAAGAAGTAGCATCACGCGCTGGCTTTATTCCATTGATTTATAATGTTGGGACGCAGGATACGCGGAGTACAAATTATTTGCAAGAACTTGTACGCCGAACCGTTGATGGCTTTATAATTGCGGCGCCCAATGTTGGATTAGATATTATTCATCAGTATTTGGACCAAGATAAAGTGCCGTATCTATTAATGGATCAATCTGCTTCAGATAGCGGCGATCGAATAATTGCAGGTGATTTTGAGGGTGGTCAAAAGGCAACGCAATATTTATTGGATCATCATCATCGAAAAGTAGCGGTGATTCTACCGCGGCAACATTCAAATAATATTGACAAACGATTAAAAGGCTATCAAAAGGCAATGATTAATGCGGGAATTACGGTTGATTCAGATTGGCTAATCGAACATGAATTAACTAAAAAAGGTGGCTACGAAGCAGCTGCAGAGGTAATTGAGAGTCGGGTCAGTGCTGTTTTTGCAATTAACGATGAAATGGCAATTGGTTTGTACCGTGGCTTGCAAGAACGTGGCAAACGGGTGCCAGAAGATATCTCCATAATTGGTTACGATAATATTGAATGGTGTCAGTATGTTCAGCCGCAGTTAACCACAATTGAACAACCAATTATTGAATTGGGACGAGTCGCAACAGGTCTATTGTTGGACCGTTTAAAAACACCCGATGCAAAACCGCAAACAATTAAAATGGCGACTAAATTGATTGAGCGCGCGAGCGTCATTGATTATCAGGAGGTAGAGCAATGAAGAAAACAACAGTTATTAATTCGAATTTATCAAGAGTAATCGCACAAATGGGGCATTACGATACATTAGGTGTTGGCGATGCAGGTATGCCAGTACCAGTGGGAACTGAAAAAATTGATCTAGCTGTTACAAATGGACTACCTAGTTTTGTTGATGTTGTAAAAAATATTCTAAGTGAGTTGCAACTTCAAGAGGTTTATTTGGCTGAAGAAATCAAGACAGAAAATCCTCAACAATTAGCGGCTATTAAAGAAATAATTGACGTACCGATTAAATTTATACCACACGATAAAATGAAAGCGGATTTATCAAACGCTAAAGCTTTTGTTAGGACGGGTGAAATGACACCATATGCTAATATCATTTTGGTAAGTGGTGTAACGTTCTAGCTATTTAATATTGAAGGAGGGATGGAAAAGATGGAAGTTCAAATGAAAGGCATTAAAAAAGCTTTCGGAAAAAACCGCGTTCTTGAAGGGGTCGATGTGACCGTTAAAGCTGGACAGGTGCATGCTTTAATGGGCGAAAATGGCGCAGGTAAATCGACATTGATGAATATCTTAACGGGCTTGTATAAGCGTGATGCTGGACAGATTTTAATTGATGGCGAAGAGACTTACTATGAAAACCCCCTTGACGCTGAGAAGCACGGTATCAGTTTTATTCATCAAGAGATGAATAATTTCGCTGAAATGACAGTTTTAGACAATATGTTTTTAAACCGTGAGATTAAAGGTCCCTTGGGAATTCTTAAGCAAGCCGAGATGCGCAAGATTGCGAAGGAGAATCTTGCCAAGTTAGGGACTGATATTGATTTAGATGTACCGGTCGGATCGTTAAGTGTTGGGCGTCAACAAATGATTGAAATTGCAAAGTCACTAATGTCTGATGCTAAAGTATTGATTATGGATGAACCAACTGCAGCTTTGACCGAAAAGGAGATTGAAAAGTTATTTGATGTTATTCGGAGTTTAAAAGAGCGAGGAGTAGGTATTATTTATATTTCTCATCGCATGGAAGAAATTATGAAAATTTGTGACCACATTACGGTAATGCGTGATGGGATTTCAGTTAATAGTTATCCAACTGGCGAAACGAATATGGCACAGATTGTACGGGACATGGTTGGGCGTGAAATGAGAGATTTTTATCCGGAAAGAAGTACGCAACCAGGTGATATTGCATTAAAAGTAACTGATATTGAACGAAAAGGTGTTTTTGACCATATTAATTTTGAAGTTCATGCTGGTGAAATTTTAGCGTTCTCTGGATTGATGGGTGCTGGGCGAACCGAAATTATGCGTGCCATTTTTGGTATCGATAAGTTAGACAGTGGTCAGATTCAGATGAATGGAACGACCATCAGTAATAAGACTCCGGGAGAGGCAATTAAAAATAATATTGGCTTTTTAACGGAGAATCGTAAAGATGAAGGACTGATTCTAAACGATAGTATTGCAGATAACATTGCATTACCAAGTATTGGCGGTTTCGTGAAACACGGGTTGGTGGATGACAAAGCCGTGGCAGATTTTGTCGCACTTTTAATGAAGCGGTTACATGTCAAGGCAACTGGACCATCTGAATCGGCAGGTAGTTTATCTGGTGGGAATCAGCAAAAAGTTGTTTTAGCTAAATGGATTGGTAGTGGTACTCAAGTCCTAATACTAGATGAACCGACTCGGGGAGTTGATGTTGGTGCCCGGCGGGAAATCTATGACTTAATGAATGAATTAACGAATCGTGGTGTGGCCATCATTATGGTTTCAAGTGATTTGGATGAAGTGCTTGGAATGAGTGATCGAATTGCAGTTGTATATGAAGGTCATATTACAGGAATTATTCCTACAAAAACGGCGACTCAAGAATCTGTAATGACTTTAGCAACAGGAGGACAAGTTAATGAATGATGTAGCAAAAAAAGGTGAAAAGTTTTCAGCCCAGAAGTTCATCTCAAAACTAGGGCCGGTGTTAGCGTTACTAGTATTGGTTGTAGCAGTAAGTGTTATGAATATGAGCTTTTTAGCACCATCTAATTTACTGAACTTATTACGACAAGTTTCGATTAATGCGTTAATCGCCTTTGGAATGACGTTTGTTATTTTAACTGGTGGGATTGATTTATCTGTTGGTTCAATTTTAGCTTTGAGTGGCGCTATTTCGGCCTATATGATTCAGGCAGGTGTATCACCAGCTATTTCGATTGCTATCGGTATGCTAACTGGAGCGTTGTTTGGGTTAATTAATGGGATTCTGGTAGCTTATGGGAAAGCAGCATCATTTATTGCGACATTAGCAACAATGACGATTTTCCGTGGTGGCACCTATGTATTTACTAACGGGAATCCAATTACTGGGACAAAAATTAATGAAAGTTTCCTCTTTCAGTTTATGGGTCGTGGCTATCTATTTGGCATTCCATTCCCAATTATTATCATGTTAATCGCTTTTGGAATCTTATACGTTGTGTTACACAAGACAACATTTGGTCGGAAAACGTACGCATTAGGCGGGAACGAAGAAGCCGCATACGTTGCTGGTGTGAATACTAAAAAAGTAACAATGATTATTTATACACTTTCAGGATTAATGGCATCAGTTGCCGGCGTTATTTTAACTTCTAGATTGAGCTCTGCACAACCAGATGCAGGGACATCTTATGAAATGGATGCTATTGCCGCCGTTGTTTTAGGTGGAACAAGTCTTGCTGGTGGTAAGGGAAGAATCTTTGGAACATTAATCGGGGCCTTAATCATTGGTACTTTGAATAATGGGATGAATCTATTGGGGATTTCTAGTTTCTATCAACAAATCGTCAAAGGGATTGTCATCATCGTTGCCGTATTACTTGATCGTCGAGAATCAAAAAAATAATTAACTGGAGGTTTTATCATGCAAAAGAAGTTTAAGGTATTAGTTGGCGTTATGGCTGTTACATTATTAAGTGCAACATTGGCTGGTTGTGGCGGTGCTAGCTTAGGTGGTAATGATGGCGGTAGTGAAAAAACAACGAAAAAAGCTGCTGATAAAGTTAAAATTGGGGCATCAATTTCAACTTTGAATAATCCATTCTTTGTTTCAGTTAAAAAAGGAATTAACGATGCTGCTAAAAAGAAGAGTAATGTTCAAATTTTTGATGCTCAAAATGATACCGCTAAACAATCAAATGATATTGAAGACATGATTCAAAAGAAAGTGGATGTGTTGATTATTAACCCAGTTGATTCATCAGCTATCTCGTCATCAGTTAAAGATGCTAACGACGCTGGGATTCCCGTTATCACAGTTGATCGTAGCAGTGACAGTGGTAAAGTGTTAACTTTAGTATCTTCTAACAGTACAAAGGGTGGGCAAATGGCCGCTAAATATATGTTAGAAAAATTAGGTAATGGTGCGAAGATTGCTGAATTACAGGGTGTGCCAGGCGCATCTGCAACGCGTGAACGTGGTAAAGGATTTGAAAATGCAGTTAAAGGTAAATTAGATATTACCGCAAAACAAACTGCTAGTTTCGATCGCGCTAAAGGTTTAACAGTTACAGAAAATATTTTACAAGGAAATCCTGAAATTAAAGGGTTATTCTCACAAAACGATGAAATGGCATTAGGTGCTGCGCAAGCTGCTAAGAGTGCTAATAAGGATTTGATGATTGTTGGTTTTGACGGTGAAGCTGATGGGCTAAAAGCTGTCAAAAATGGTGAAATGGCAGCAACTGTAGCACAACAACCCGAAGAAATGGGTCGATTAGCTGTTAAAGCAGCATATGATCACTTCAATGGTAAAAAAGTAAAAGCGAAGATTGATTCACCTTTAGAATTAGTAACAACGGATTCGTTAAAGAAATAAGCAAGTCGTTGAAAAGCATTAAACGGCGCTGTCCGTTTGATGCTTTTCTATTGGATTGAAATTTTAAAATCCCGATGCAATAGCATGTTGTATGCGTTATAATGAAACGATTATAATGGGACTAAGGAGGAATTGTTTTGGTAAAAGTCACAGTATTAGGATCGATTAATGTTGATAGAATATTACAAATACCACGGTTACCGTTACCTGGAGAAACTTTAGCAATGGGTGGGCAATCATCTGCTGGCGGTGGTAAAGGAGCTAATCAAGCTATTGCGGCAGTACGAATGGGTGCAAAAACGAATTTCATTGGAAAAGTAGGTCGTGAAGGTGCAGCGGATTTCATGCTTGATACGTTTAAAAAAGATGGTATGAATATCGAGCATGTGACTTATTCTGAAACAGCTGGAACTGGACAAGCTTATATTATGGTTGATGAACATGGTCAAAATAGTATTTTGATTTATGGGGGAGCTAATCAAGCGATTACGGTGGAAGATATTCAGTCAGCTAAAGATGCAATTAAAACGGCTGATCGTATTGTTGCACAATTTGAGGTACCAATCCCTGTCATCATTGAAGCTTTTAAAATCGCTAGAGAAAATGGTGTTCAGACAATTCTTAATCCAGCGCCAGCAATTAAGGATATTCCTACTGAGCTGTTAGCTGTGACGGATATGATTATTCCCAATGAAACAGAAGCAGAGATTATTACGAGCATTAAAGTTACTGATGAGGCATCGATGAAAGCAAATGCAGAAGCAATGTTTAAGCTGGGGATTAAAGTAGTTATTATTACGGTTGGTGACAAAGGTTCATTTTATGCAACTGCGGATAAGGACGGTTTTATCCCTGCTTTTAAAGTTCAGGCGGTTGATACAACAGCTGCTGGTGATACCTTTATCGGTGCATTAAGTACGAAATTATCTTTGGATTATAGTAATTTGAAAGAAGCGATGACTTTTGCTAATAAAGCTTCTTCAATTACTGTTCAAACCCAAGGCGCGCAAAATTCAATTCCTTATGAAAAAGATGTTCATTTATAATGACATCTCAATGTACACCCCTAAATCCATAAAAGCGTGATCCGCATGAAGCCTTGTTATCAGGCAACTTATGCGGATCATGCTTTTTTAATTTGTCTAAAAATGAAAAAAGGCTTGTAAATATGTCGGAAAGAACTATACTTAATAAGTCTTAAAGACCTGTCTAAAAGACTGATTAAAGAGAGAGGTTATGCGTTTATGTATGAATTGCTGATGTTATCCGCCTTAATGAGCCGGAATATGTCGGGCTATAAGTTGCGGATTATCTTGGAAAATGCGATGGTACCCAGACGGAAAATTTCAAATGGGGTTTTGTATCCGTTGTTAGATAAATTGGAAAGCAAAGGCTGCATTGGGTTTGAGGAAGCTGATCAGGATTCACGTGGTACGAAGATTGCGCACATTACTGAAGAGGGACGGCGCTATTTTGCTGAATTAATGGCTAAACCAGTCGTTCATGATGCGAAGTGGGATGATGCTTATCGTTTTAAGATGCGGGGGATGCACTACATTGATGCAGCAGAACAAGTCAGCATTTTACAAGATTTCTACAGTGAGTTGGCTGAAGATTTACATGTTTATAGCGGTGTGGAAAAACATCTAACTGAATTAAAAGATGCGGATGAGACAATGACGGATTATTATTATTGGCAGATTCGTTCAACCGATTTCGTAATCACAACGATCAAAGCCAAAATGGATTGGCTACAAGCACAAATAAATGAGATAGAGAAAATGGAGATAGTAAAATGAAAAAAACAACCAACCGCTGGATAGCGCTGGTCGCGATGAGTCTGGGTGTCTTTATGGGATTGCTAGACGTAACTGTCGTCAATGTCGCTTTACCAAGTATGGCGATTGATTTTAAAACAACTTTTAGCAACTTACAATGGGTTTTGAACGCCTATACATTGATGTATGCGGTCAGCTTGTTGACTGTTTCCAAATTAGGGGACATGTTCGGGCGCAAAACAATTTTTGTCATGAGTATGATTTTATTCACAGCGGCCTCTGTCGTTAACGGGCTGGCACCAAATTTATTGGTATTAGATATTGGTCGCGCGGTCCAAGCGATTGGTGGCTCGGGTATGATGAGTTTATCGATGGCACTAGTGGCATCGAACTTTGAAGGGCGCGAACGGGGGACTGCACTGGGGATTTTAGGCTCCGTGATTGGTTTTTCAACTGCTATTGGACCCTTAGTAGGGGGCTTTTTAGTCGAAAACTTCGGCTGGCCATCCATCTTTTTCGTCAATTTACCAGTCGGGATTATTTCAGTTTACTTAGTGATTCGCAATGTTAAAGAAACACCAGCTTATGGCGCGGGCGAATCAATCGATTTTATGGGGATGATCTTGTCAGCAATTAGTTTATTCTCCGGGATTTATGGGTTGATTCAAAAAGAACAACATATGCACTGGGCTTGGACAGATATGCGCATTATGGGGTGGTTAGTCGCTTCCGTTTTAATTTTAGCGCTTTTCGTCTTTGTGGAATTGAAAGCAAAAGCACCAATGATGAACTTGACGTTACTTACGAATCGCCATTTCGTGGGTGTTGTGATTTTAGCTTTCTCATTAGGCGCTGGCATTTTTGCCTTAGCCGCTTATCAAACGAGTTTGATGCAAAATTACATGGGTTACTCAGCCTTTTCAACCGGTGTGCATCAACTGCCAATGAGTTTATGGTCCCTTGTTTTAGGACCATTCACGGGTGTTCTAGGCTATAAATTCGGTAAAAAATGGTTGATTGCTTTTGGATTTACTGTTTCTGCCCTTGGTTTATTAATTTTTAGACAAGTGACAACGACTGATTTTACTTATATGCAACTCTTACCATTGCTTGCGCTAACTGGGTTAGGCAATGCGATTATCAATCCAATGATCAATACAGCGGCGATGGATAATATTAATCCTCAAGAAATCGGAATGGCATCCGGTTTATTGAATGTTTTCCGCCAAATTGGAATTACCGTCGGTGTTGTGATTCTCGGTTTATCACAAACGAATGCCTACGAAACGAGTTTGAAGACTGGCTTTAGTGGTAGCTCAATCCCGAAGGCGGCAGCAACTGGCATTCAGCAAGCATTGGTTGAAGCAGGTGCTTTTTCAGGACATGCAATCGCGTGGGGGCAACAATTAGTGAAGACACCGTATGCCGCAAAGGTCCAACAAATTGTTGTCACGGCTTTTGATAAAGGGATGATCGCTGTTGTAACGACGTCGCTAGTGCTCATGGTGATTGCCATCTTGGCGGCGCTTTTCTTATTGAAAGAAACGAAAACGACTGATCGAGCATAAAAAAAGAAGGTTCATTATTTTCTGAAAAGATAAGACTGTAAATTGTGTAGCAAACAGTGTAAAATGAACAGAGTAAAAATAAAAAAAGTGAGGTTACTTACACATGGCTAAATTAGTTTTTATTCGTCACGGACAAAGTGAATGGAACTTATCAAACCAATTCACTGGTTGGGTTGATGTTAACTTAAGCGAAGAAGGCGTACGCCAAGCTCAAAACGCTGGTGCTTTATTGAAAAAAGAAGGCATCCTTTTTGACCAAGCTTACACATCAGTATTGACTCGTGCCATCAAGACATTACACTATGCACTTGAAGGTTCAGATCAATTATGGGTTCCAGAAATGAAATCATGGCGCTTAAACGAACGTCATTATGGTGCATTACAAGGCCAAAACAAAGCTGAAGCAGCTGAAAAATGGGGCGACGAACAAGTTCACATCTGGCGTCGTTCATACGACACACTTCCTCCACTATTGGATGCAAGTGATGAAGGTTCAGCAGCAAACGACCGTCGTTACGCACACTTAGATCCAAAAGCAATTCCTGGTGGCGAAAACTTGAAGGTTACTTTGGAACGTGTTATCCCATTCTGGGAAGACGAAATTGCTCCAAAATTAATCGACGGCCAAAACATCATTGTTGCAGCTCACGGTAACTCACTACGCGCCTTAACAAAATACATTGAAAACATCTCTGATGAAGACATCATGGACGTTGAAATGGCAACAGGCGAACCAGTTGTTTATGATTTAGACGAAAACTTGAATGTTGTAAGCAAGAAGAAATTAAACTAATTATTAAAGAGTGTGTTTAAAGCGGGTTGATTCTGAGCATTAGCCTAAATTCGTGAATAATCGACGTTAGTCGATTGTTTGCGGATTGTAGCTAAGCGCAGGAGTCAGCTTTAAAAAGCATGTTTAATAAGCTTACTCAAATAGGCTAGTCCCGCAGGGGATTAGCCTATTTTTTTTGCATAAAAATGGCACGTTAGGGCGCTACTAGGGCACTTTGACTAAATTTGATGATTTTAATAGCCATTTTCAATTGCACCACTTCCATCACTATCGCCACTAAATTATGACGATTAAATCTAGCGTATCTTTGTTTTATGATGTGGTATATAGTATAAACGGTAGATTGTAAAATTAATCCGAACGCTGTTCGGACAAAAAAGATCAGCTTCC
>ENA-UOZA01000046-UOZA01000046.1-food-metagenome-genome-assembly--contig:-NODE-46-length-49979-cov-8.805484_pt1 | contig 49979 bp, 77 predicted proteins | sample MGYA00249867_ERZ772721 | MGnify/ENA primary metagenome ERZ772721 (study PRJEB29005, sample SAMN08379453) | food metagenome | isolation source: cheese spiked with Escherichia coli O103 | study: EMG produced...
AGTTATCAGGGCGGCGCGCTCGGCCTCAAGGCCATCAGCTTTTTCGGCTGCAGCTTTTGCGTCAGCCTTTAACGCCTCAATATGATCAGCAACGGCCTTTGGAACATCAAATTCTACCGCGCCATCAAGTTTAATTTTTACTGTCATTTCCTCATCTCCTTTGTCATTTAGAATCTCGTCACTATACGGAAAATCCTGTTCACTATCAAGATTTAATTTTGCAATGCCAGCACGACCACGAAAGACAAGCGCAATGTGATTAACACGGATATTTGTCTGAATGGCGTCAAATTTTACCCAGTCAGGAGAGTCAGGCTTCCAGTCTTCTTTAATGTCTTCCTCAAATAAGTAATCACCAGTTTTATTGTTTCCCCATCCTGGTTTATCAATATCAATTGATGTGTAACCAACTGAAATTTCAGCCGTATCTTTCTTTTTTGCGCTCTCAATTGCTCGCTTTGAGTAAATGCTTAACGGAACTTCAACACCAACACCATTTGGAACACCAGCACCAGCGCATGAACCAACAACAACCTGATCCGCATTATCTGGCGTCACTGTGACGTGACCGATAGTGATCGGCTTGCCTGCGAACGTAGCAAGCGAATCAGCCTTAAACACCTCTGACGCTGGTCGGAACTCTCGTCTGATTCCATACGGTGTGCGGTACTCCTGCAAGCCAATTCTCGCCACAATTGGGCGATCCACTAAAAAGCCATTATCATCAAAATGCGCCTTAACCTGGACGCTATCAAATCTTTGTTTTGCCTTCATTAATTACTCTCCTTTATTATTCCAATCTGGAATTGCCCAGCAACGGCAACCCCACGGATCACCAGGGAAATCATGAATTGCATCAAGCGCTATTCTTTTTCCTTCCCATAATACATGTTGCAAACGCTCTCTGTCATCTAACATTCCATGCCAGAAATAATGAGTTACCTTAGCATCATAAAGACGCTGGCGCATCAGGCGACTATTCCACGCTCCGATAATGTTTTCTGATCTCGTCTTACCCCAGGAGCTATAAACAGCAAATCTCTTTTCTGCAAGATCATTAACCTGTTTATCATTGCTTCCGCGAAAGTTTGCATTGCGAATGTTTGTTGACCAGTCAGACACAATATTTGTGAATAACTTCCTTAGCGATGATTCTGTGAGCCCGTGCCATTGCCCGTAAAGCGTCTGATACCATTCCTCGTTAGCGTTAGCTCCAACCGCGATCAAAACAATTACCGCCGTGTTATCCTTTCCACCAGTTGACTTGGCAACATTGATAAACTGCTTCGCATTGAATTTATAGATGGTCAACGCGATTGCAGGAAGAGTGGAAACAATGCCAGCTATAAGGTCAGTTGCTAGGCTGTTAATTTCATCTTCTGCGCTGTTGATCTCATTATCTGTTGCGTCAAACTTCATCGCTTTTGTTCGCTTGCGCATTAGAATTACAAGATCTCTGATTGCCTCCTGAATTGAGCGGCTAAGTTGCCGCTCGCTTGCTTCAGGAAAGCGCCATTGTTTAACGACGCCCTTCACTTTCATTACTCATTCCCCTGTGTGCCTGGCTCCGGCTCCGCTGGCTCCGGCAGCTTGATTTTATTAGTGTCCTTTAGTTTAACGCTTGGGGCGATTGCTCGCAACGTGTCTCGCGCTTCTTCAACATCAAGGAACTGACCATCAATAGCCTTGCTGATTGAGTCGATATTCTTATTCAGAATTTCAGCCTGATCTTTATCGCTAGGCACGCTCAATGGTGAAAACTCAATGCTCCACTCCTGCTCACTAATGATGAACGGCAATAGAAATTCAAGGATGGGCTTGTAATCCTCAACGCGCTTTCGTTCAATCAGCTTATAGAATGTTTCAAGCGCCGTGTTTTGGCTTGCGCTAACGCCGCCAACGTTTTTATTTTTCAGGATGATTTCATGAATGCCTGAAAGGGAAACGATGCGATCCATTTTCTTTTCCAAGAAAGAATCAACGCCGCTGATGTCAGAATTAAGAACATCATATTCCTCATCCTCAGCATCAATACCAATTGCTTTTCCAACACCGCCCTCGTCGTCAACCTGCGCAAGTCTCAGGCGTGCCGCGCTAACACCTTCCTCATCATCGCACAAGTCAGCGAGTCCTTTAGCCTTCCATACCGCCTGTTGCTTCCGCCGCAATAATTGCGTTGCCAATGTTTCACAATAGTTATAATCAACAATAGCCTCAACAAGTCGCTTGTTAAGAACTGACTCACCCCAGCCATCATTGCTGCGTCGCTTTGCGTTAGGTATCCGCTCACCGTCGATAATGCAAACGCGCGTGTAGTGTACCTGGTATTCCGGCAAGTCTCCGCCTGGCGTTACAGTGTAAAGCACTGGCTCACCATAGCGAACCTTGCGGGGATTTGTTTCTCGCGCTTCAACGCGAATCTGATAACGATCGTAAACGCGCACATCCTCCAACATGGCACCAGTCTTTACAGGTGATTTGAGCGCTCGCCCATCCTGAACAAGAGCAATGATTGCAGATCCGCCAAACAAACGCGACCAGCAAAGCGCATCAATGATTTTTGCATTCAATCGCTTCTCATCCCACAAAGAACGGAATGCTGCCTCGTCTGCAACGCCGTCAACAGTAAAGCCAGGGGAAACCATTTCCTCTGGTACTACGTCAATAACCCTTTTTGCCAGGCCATCTTTTTCGTAAAAGTCAGCAAGAGTCTTGTATGGCATTGATTGCATGTAGAATGGTTGCTCTACTCGCGATTTGCAATTCTCGCCTTTAAAGATCTCATTATAGCCGTCAGCCTTAACGATTCGTGATTTACTCATTATCTTTCCTCCAATAAAAAAGGCTGGATTTACCAGCCTTTGATTATACTTTCTTTTAGCAATTCGTGCTATTTCTTGCCGTGGTTTTCGTGATAACCAAGTTCAAACTCCGCTCGCTTTCTGGCGCAAACGGCATCAAACCAGTCAGAATAATAGCCAAGTGATTTGCGAGTTCCTTTTGCTACGTTACCTATAAACGCCCACCATTTTTCTCGCGACGCATACCAATAAACCCCAACACATCCGCTGGTATTTCTGATTGATTTTTTCGTGTTTTGCCCGTTCTGCTCATGCGTTACAATCCTTAAATTGTCTCGCTTGTTGTTTGTTCTTACGTGGTCTATGTGGTCAATTTGCATTCCTTCCGGTATTGGGCCATTGTCCCATTCCCAAGCAAACCGATGCGCTAACACTGACTGTCTGAACAACGCGATCCTGATATATCCGTCTCCGTCCACTGTTCCAGCAATATCTCCAGGATGGAATCGGCTTTTCTTAATGTGAACCTTCCATCTGACGAACTCGCCATCGTAGTAAAGGTAATCTTTGGCTATATCATAGATCGCGTTTCTCATTTATTTACTCCTCAATCCAGCGAGACGCTTCATTCGACCAACGGCATCATCAGCAAGGTTAAGCTCAATGTTTACAGCGTCAATTATAGTATCCACAATATCATCGTGTGGCGCTGAATCATCATAAGCAAAAGCCGCAACCTCCGCAAGTATTTCAGCCAGCATAGGATGCGATTCTGGAAGTGCAACTCGTCCGGCTCGCATTACTGGCGCTGCGTCCATTGCACGAGTAACCTTGTCTTTATCGCGCTGAACGGGATTGATCTTGATCATGATTTTTTTCGCTGCACTCTGAATCAAACCAGTGCCAGATGATTTATCTTCAACATGAATCCTTCGCAACGTTCCGCATTCTTTATTGCGCTTCCAGCACTGATTAACAAATGCAACAAAATTCGTCTCAAGGTCAGGCGCTTCCCATTTTCCGCGAACACCATCAATGAAGTAAACGCGATCTTTATACATCCCCCAATAACAGATCACGGAGTAGTCGTTAAGCTCACCTGTTTTCTGCGCGGTATCAACCGTGATAAATGTATATTCAAAGCGATCCGGTTTTGGTAGCGTGCATTTCTCGCTGCTGCCGTAATACTGGAACCACTCTGTTTTAAACACGTTGCCGCCAAGCGCAACAGGCTGTTGCTGATACTGACTAGCGAACGTGTACGGATCAGCATTTCGAAGTGCAAGTAATTCCTCCGCGCTTTCCTTAGCAGGCCAGAATGAATAATGAGCAACGCCATCAATCATCACTGGCTTACTGGACAAAACATCGCGATCAAACTCAGGCTTTAACCAATCAGGAAGCGTTTCGCGATATTCCTTGGTAACGAGCGCCGGAATACTAACCACTTTAAACTGGATGCCGCCCATGCCGCCGTTTGTCATGAACCATGTTGAATCATTGACGTGTAGACGCTGCTGAACCATCACAATTGGCGTGGTGTCCTTCATTCGACGTGATCGCACCGTGTTCTTTAGGCGCATGTGTCCGGCTTCGCGCTTCACCTTAGAAAGCATATCATCCGGCTTGTCTGGATCGTCAAGAACCAGCATACCAGTAAATCCATCGTCCATGTAGCCGCCACGCAGACCAGTAACCTGACCACCGATAGAACGCGAGTTAACTTGCAATTTAACCTTTCCGCCATCGGTTACAATCAAATCCTTTGCGCTCGCCTTTACCAGCTTTCCAGGCCATAGCTCCTGCCATTCTGGAGAACCAATAATCTCCTTAATTCGGTTGCTATTCTGCTGGACAAGGCCATCACTAAACGAAAGATTAAGATTTCGCACCTTCTTACTTTTCAATGACGCATAAGGTGACATGTGGATCGAGAATATCTCTGTTTTACCACTGCCTGGCGTTATGTTGAAAATTACATTCTGTGACTCGCCTTTGATGATTTTTTCAACTTCGCTGCATAGGTAACTGAAATGCCAGTTTCCTAAGAACCTTTGCCCCTGGAGAAGTTGAAACCAAATGCGGATCATCTTTTCGAATGAATATTCGCTCATTTCCTTAACGGCGCGTTTTTGCGCCGCTGTTAAGTCTTCCCAAATCAGCATTATATCTTCTCCAGAATGTCAATTACTGCCTCTTTGACTTCCTCCGCCGTTACAGCGTCAACGCTGGCGCTTGTGTTATTCTCAATGGTAACGGTAGCTGGCTTTTCAATGCCGATCTCCTTACCAATGAATCCGGCGTTAACGATATTGTTTGCGGCAAGCTGGAATTTTTGCTCGTAAACAACGCCGTCGATAAAGTCCATAACCTCGCTGAATCCCGGCTCACGTCGCCATTTTTCAAGTACGGAAGCAGAAAGGCCAGCGAATAATCGGAATCCGTTTAAGGTGAACACTCGCGGCTTGTGAATCTTGCTTTCGTATACGTCACCCTGAAAGGATGCCGTTTCCGCAGCCTGTATATGATTTTCCTCGGCCCACGTAAAGTAACGAACAGCAAGATCAAATACCTGTTCCGGCGTGTACTTGTGCGCCTTTGTCATTTTTGCTATATCGCCATATTGCTTATTATATAGTTTTTTAAAATTGCAAGCCTTTACGGCTGGCTCAACGTTTTTAGCCATAATGCGCCCTCCTTTATAACAAAGCATCATTATAGACAAATTGCAGGCAATAAAAAACCCGCCATTTGGCGGGTAGTTGTTCAACGCTTGTATTTTACTTTTTCATCTTCTTGATTCTTCAGATGCTGATGAATTTTGCTACCGATCGTCAGATAGTGACCGCGCACATCCCATCGCTGCATCTTGTTATTCCATGTCGCGCTTGCAAACTTCCCGTTCTTAGCAAGAAATTTGCAAATCTTTTCCGACGCTATAAGCAAAATAATTACAGCAAAAACAAAACCAAAAACAAAGGCAGAAATTAAGTTTAACATTATATTTTCCTCACTAAATTAACTGAAAACTGGTGCGTTTCTTGATTGGCTCTGGAGTAATCTTTTGCCAGTCTTACTGCCATCTCGGCGCTACATGCCGTAACAGTTGTTTCAAATTCTTGTTTACATGTTGCGCAGTTCCTGCCCATTTTTCGTATGGTAAGGATAACTTTCCACTTCATTCTTTATCCTCATAAAAAGGCGATACGTCTTACGGTAAAAACCTGCATATCGCCGTTGTTGCGTGGCAACCGCGCCACCCGTTCGGCACTAACGCCGCTCTTATGTAAACACCGAAGATGTTAACCAATCAGGAAATTGTTGTCAATCATTCGCGGTCAAATGCGTTTCCCCATCGCCCACGAAGATAACCACACAACCAGATGAATTGGGTAATTGTCAGCATTGGCGCAACTGGCTGATAATGTTCGGCAATAATGCCCTTCATAACTTCATCAACATACTTTCCGCGCTTTTCAACATCCGCCTTCATTGCCTCGCCGCACTTCTTGGCCTGGCGTTTTGCAGCGTTGAATTGTGCCTCGTTCATTCCAAACATTACAGACCTCTACCCTTCCACAAGTTGTACATTTCGAAATAGTGCATTGCCGTTTCAGTGTCGCCGCGTTCTAATGCTTCCTCTTGCTTCTGTGCGCACCACTGCGACGGTTTTATGTAGTTATCCATTGAATCACCTTACCTAAAAAATGCCTCGTCAAAATGCGTCCTGTTCGCTGTATGAGGCATTCAATTTTAATTAAAAATCGTCGAGCAACTCACGAAAGTTGTTAAGCGTTGCAACTTTAGCGCAATCCCACTCCGTCGATCCGGCTTCTTCCCACGGAGAACCAGGCCCGTGATTCGTCATGTCGTCGATTAGTGATGAAATTTCATCAACAACAATCTCTTTCAAATGCTCTCGGTGCTCTATGTCTTCCACTGGCTCAAAAGCCTGAATTACACCGCCTAAAACCTGTTGCTGGGCCTTTGCCTTGCCCAAATCATCATGAATGAAACGATGCTCTTTCTTGTTCTCGTTTGTCCCGATCTGGTAGCAGTGAATGTAAATCATAATCCAGCATCCTCCTCCGTCTCGTTTTTGCGCTTCCAGTCTTCAATCTGCTGATCTCTGTATCCGTTCTCACCGAACCATGCGGCAGTTTCCGCTTGCTCAGTCCCAGCCGGATCAAATGCGTGTTCTAGCTGGCGGAAAACTTCGCGCGCCACTGGCTCATAAATTTTAACCGTTGCCTGAATGCAGTCATTATCTCGCCAACCGAAGGCCGCTAACATAATGCGCGCTTGCTGCTCTGACAGGTTAATCGTGATCATTCTTCTACAACCTCATATTCACCTTCGTTAACGCTCAATTCATCGCCAGCCTTGATGCAACCATCATCGGTATCTCGTGGCGCTTGAATGCTCAAAGTTCCATCGCGATATTGTCCGGTAACTTCGAACATATCGCCAACCTCGATCCCACACTGCTCAAGGCTTAATTCGTCAGTATCAAACGGGCTAGTTGATTCAATATTGGTAATTCGAATTTTCATTGCGCTTTCCTCTGTTTAGCTTCAATGAGGACACTTTAACAAATGCCCTCGCGGAAGTTTTAACAAAAAGTGCTGTTAGCTCATGTAATAGATTTCATCGCGCACAAAATCGTCAAAATCAGATTGCGTTAATGGTCGACCCTCTAATGCGGCCTGCTCAATCATTTCAACCAGGGCGCAATCCATACCAAGGTAATGCGCATCAAGATCATACCATGAAGCCATTTGACGCGCCCATGATCGGCAATTCTTGAATCCGTAACGGCGGATACAGTTTGCCGCGTGAAATGAGTCATTCCAACCACGCTCAAGCGCTGCCTTTTCGAATGCGTTAATCAACATTTTACGATTGCTTTTAGCCATTTTGTTTCCTCCTTTTAGCGCCACCGAAGCGGCGCGGTTAACATTACTTCTTTTTTCCGGTCAGCATGTAACGCTTTCCGTTTTCGAATCCATCACAATAGCCAGCATACCCACCAGCCATGAAGATAATCAACCCGCCGATTGACTCAACAATGCCGCTATAATTATAAGACAGGTAGCAACCAGCGATAAGGGCAATAAAAATGATAATTACTCTTTTCATTCGTGATCCCACACATCGCATTTTTTGACAACCAGCAAACGCAGCTTGTAAGGTCGGAACTTGTGCAACTTTTTAGCGTATTCACGCGCTTCGCTGTAGCTATTGAACTCCATAGCCCAAAAGCCGTAAGCATCATCCGTCAGATATTCCCAATCCCCACTAATAACGCGGCGGCGTTGCAGGTAATAAATCTTGCATTCTGTGCAAGCAACGATCCGGTATTCAGGTTTAAAGATTCGTTTTAGTGCATTAAAAACCATATTGCGGCCCTCACTGAATAAACAACTAAGAGAATCAATAATAACACAATCATGATTTCATGAAAATCAAATGGCGGCTTTGGGTTGGTTGCGTTGTTGTTATTTTCCAGCATTTCGCGCAATCCCTTTGTACATTCGGTAAAAGTTACCACCATGCTTCTTGAACTTGATCGCATTTCGAGCGAGTCGGCGCATCCGTCGCGCATCGTATCGCGATCGCTGAGATGGTATCTTCGTTGTTTTGACATGACAGCCGCGATGATCGCTGATTCGCTGAAGCTCAATCAAAACTCCTTGAGTCGCCACTACGCAATAACACTCAAAGCCAAAACGTCGAGTAATGATATAGCCATTCTTGATGCGTGGTCGGCGAAAGTCTTTGCTGCATCCGCGATAAATACTATCCACCGTAACAACCTGACCCTTGCTAACTCCGCAATATTTATCTGCCCAGGTTACGCGAAATTTTGTTCCAACGCGAATGTCGTTTAACTCTACCATGATGATTTCCTCTCGTTGATTGGTGTTTGCATTATAGCGAGGCATTGCGCCCCGCTTTTAGCAATTCGTGCTATTCAATCTTAATGTGTTTCCACTGGACAGTTTTGATGATCTCGTCAACAGTCTTTTCTGGCTCGCCATCAGTCATTGTGAAGTCGTAATGCTTGACTCGGTGATGGTATCCGCTCAGGTCAATATAGTTTCGCGAATCTCCATCAAACGTGAATCCCTCGCAATGCAGTCGGCAAATGTGCACTTCATGGCCTGCCTTAACGAGCGGCTTGATTTCTTCAGGAAATCCGCCATCACTAATTACAACAGCCAAATCTCTGTACATCTCGTGTACTTGCTCAACCATGCGATTCCCAAAATATTGCTCGCCAAAAGCTGGCTTCATAACTTCTTCGCTAATCCAGATCATGAACTGGCGAGGAGACTTGCCTTGCAAGATTGCTTGAGGCTTTTCTTTCTGCTCGCGGTCGTTATACAAATCAATGAACTCGTCATATCGGTAAACGCCAAGCATGGAAAACGCAATATCAAACATAGGCTGTTTAAACGACGCTTTAACCGCTGCGTAACGATGGCCCGTTAAGTATGCCGCAAGCGTATCCTTGCCAACTCCTGGCGGTCCGTTAAGGATGATAATGTCTCTTTTCATTTGTTCTTCTCCTCTATCACTTGCGCCCCATTTTGCGAAGCTGGCGACTTGTTAGTTTGCGCGGATCGACTACGTGGCTGGCAACAATTCGGCCTCCTGCAACCAATACTTTATTCCAATGGTTATGGTTGCTTTGTTCTGTTGCATACCATCTGAACATGAAGAACGCAGGAGAAATTCTGCCACGCAGAGAAGGTTTGCACTTCCCGCGAGCGTCGCGATACATCGCAATTGATGTGTAGCCTTGATGGTTTACGTGGTAAAGTTGAACTCCCATCTCGTTGGTGAATTTATAAATCGCATTACGAACTAACATGATGTTTTCCTTTTTCGTTGTCGATGGGCTTACTATACAGCAAGCCCGACAATCTGTTTTTGCAAAAAGTGCTATTTACGAACGCATAACGCTGTTACATCTTTCCCGCTGTCTGACATGTTGAGAACAACTTGCTTTCGTGCTTCCTGACATCTTGATTCGCCGTGGAACTCATGCGATTCAATAGCGGCGGAGTTGTAACTTGTGACAAAGATTAAAAGTAACCAGGTCATTTCAAACCCTCCACGCCGCAACGCAAACATTTACCATCAACCACACTAAAACAGTGCTCGCCTTCGCATTCTATTTTTGGCTTCAATTCATCCACGCCGTGCGATTGGATGTGATTATGTGGCTTGTCGTATTCCGTGACCTGATAGGTTGTGATCCCCAAGCTGCGGAAGTGCTTAACCACGCTCGGCGAATCGTCAAAGGCGCAAACAATGTTGTCCAGGCCAATAGCGCGCAAGGCTTCTTCTTTAATAACAGTATCCTTTCGGTTGTCCTCCTGGCGGCGCATGATGATTTCGTCAAACTTCACGCCGTTCTCATTCAACCATTTGCAGGTTTCATAGCGAACCTCGTCGCTGCGTCCGGTCAAGATGACGATGGCAAATCCCGACACCCATAAACCGTTAATAACCGCGATAGTGCTTTTAATCGGTGAATCTCCGGCGGCGGCCCTGTTAAACTCGCGCCACGATTCCGTAAGGTGCAAGTTTTCAGTTGGCAGCAAATGCAAACGATGCGATCCGTCCGATAGCGTGCCGTCGAGATCGCACACAACAATCGGCTTGCTGGTGATTAATTCGTACTTCTTGCCCCACAGTTCGAAAGTGTATTTTTTCATTGCATCGCCTCAATCTTTGCCGCCAGTTTATTTAACACGTTCGCCATGCGTCGCGCGCTCTCTGCCGAAAGTATTCCCCGAAAGTCTGGCATCCGGCCATATTCGAAAGTGCCATCTATAAAGATCTGATTCCCACGCTGATAAACGTCGATAGTGTCTCCGTAGTCGTCAGTGAATTTATATTTTGCTGCTTTGTTCTGATCCATGATTATTTCACTTCCTCAAATTCAGCCATTACCATAGCGTGTGCCATAACCTTAGTGCCTTCGCCGCCGTTCAGGAACATGCGATGCCCCTTACTATTGCTCACGTAAAAGGATCCGGTTGATGATTTCAGTTTTTGCGCCGTATAGATTTCGCCAGGCTTGAACATGCCAGAGCAAGCATAGTTAACGGAAACGCATTTCATCTTCTTTTTAATGTACATCGTTTTATCTCCTTCGTTGAAAGTGAGGCCATTATACCTGGCCCCACATTTGAGTTTTAACAAAAAGTGCTATTTAATATCTGTTGTGACTTGCTGGTGCATTACGTTCTTTCCGCTGTTGTGCGTGCTATTCGTTGCGCCTTTGCAATTGGTGTAATAGATCGCGCGACCGTTATCATAGAATCTGTATGCTGTGCATCCGTCAACAGTGAACAGGCGACCGACTTTGAAATCTGACTCCACGCCTACGACAACCGTTGATTCCGATGCCTTTTCGCATCCTGTCAGGGTAGCGATTGCAATCAAAACTCCAATTAATGCCTTACTCATCCTCTTTTCCTCCAGCGAGTTTACGGATCATATCCTGGTAGCGCCCGATAGCCTCACACGCTCCAGCAAGTTTGTCGCCTTCCAGGTCTGTGATATTTGGCATTACGCTTACCAGGTGATTAAGAATTTTGCTTACCGCCTTCTCTGCGCGCTTTTCTGCGATCTCGTCGATTTCTTCACCAGTCAGAACGCGTGGCTTGCTTTTGGATTCTGTGAGCGTAAACACAAAGCCATCACCTTCATCAGTCACCTTTCGCTTAATGCTGATCACGCCTTTTTGCTTCACTTCTGGTACACGGTTGACCACCTGGCGCATGTACGATGCAGTAATTGCGTCGCCGTTCTCCACGTTAGCGCACAAGAAAAGTGCTGGCATGAATACATTATTACGTTCACCGCTACCAATTGCCGCGCCCAGGCTGCGAAGCATATCGCAGAACTCACTACGCGACATGGCGCTAATATTTTCTTCGCTCATGGTATCTACTCCTTTTGTTGCGTTTAAACTGGACGCATTATTGCCTTGCCTTTCCTACATGTCAATATATTTTGTGTTTTAATAACGATTTTTGGCATGTGGCGCGTTTAAAGATAACAAAATGCACCAGTTAAGTTATTGGTTTAACAGCTAAAAGTGACCTTGTTGACCTGGTTGACGGAGGATTGCCGCTACCCCATATATATACATACAAAAATCACCCCGCATTACCACTGATTAAAAAGTATACAACCACACATACATATCACCACAAACAATGCCACACCACCATATACCCATAGAACAAGCACAACAGTAAATAACAAATATAAATACATATATAACTAACTTATTGATTTTATGGGTATATATATAAATTTTATTTTGTTCTTTTTGTTGATGAACGCTGATTGTGTTATCTCAAAGTGCGGAGGCTTGATTGAGATAACGCAGGGAACAGAAATAACAGTTGCGCGCGCCAGGATTGCCGGAAAGGACGCAAGAGGACCGCGTTTCTCTATCCCCTCCACACAAAAAGTTAATCACCTGATTAAAATTGATCAAACTCAAGATCTCACAATCCAGGTGATCTCGAATGGCTTATTCCTGTTATTCCTGATTAATGGAATAGATGGAATAATCGCCAGTTGAGAAATAGCACTTTTTGTTAAAATTTAATCATCCTGATCGGGTACATTACACACATCGAAACGAACCGCTCAGGAGATAGCAATGAACATCAGCAAAACCACTTTCAACTTTGCAAAGCGTCACGGTCTAGATCTGACTGTTGAGGATTTCGGTGATGTTCTGCAACTCTGCATTTGGGAAGCGGATAACGATTGCGAGCGACTTTGCTCTTACCGCATCAACTACGATTGCTTAACCTGGCACGGCAACATTTACCTGCCGCAAGAAGTGAAAGAAGAATTGCCAGCGACCATCAACAACGAGGTATTTTTGCGCAAGGTATTGAAGTTTATCGCTGAGGAGATCAAGAAATGATTAATGAAGTGGATTTTGAACTTGCAGAGGCCCAAGTAAGGGCCAAAAAGATGGGGTTGCGGATCTTGACGCAAACAGTCGATTTCCCGTCGATGCCGTTCGCATCATTCCATAAAGTCACTGTATTCAGTCGCAAACTCGAGTGTAACGCTCTAATACCTGTTGGTGATGATAAGCGCATGGCTAAATTCATTAACGAGTCATGTGATGTTCTGAGGGCCGTTAAACATGGTTAAGCACGAAGCATTAAGCAACGCGCTTGAGCGCGCATATAAAAACGGATTTAGCGTACAGCGAGATCACCTTGCAGATCGTTACGGATGCGGGCGACACATGACCCGCGTCATTGTTACCAGGCTTGATGATCCAGATCATTACGGTGAATATTTGATTGAAACGTCTGACTGTGATGAACAGGCAAGATGTATTGACTTTGAGGTTGATAACTATACCCCGCTTGATTTTGGAGTTGATGATTACGATCCGCTTGAAGATGATGAGTGAGGAGAAATAAAGATGGCGAGAATCAATGCACCTATTCCAGTTAAGCGCAAAGCACGCTTGCTCAATAACGGATGTTACTCCCTGCGGCCTGATTTTAAAAACCGTGATTTCCCTGTTGTCGTCAACGTGTCGCACATTAGCCGTAGCGGAAACCTGGTATTCGTTGAAGGCGCTGACCTGGCGGCGCTGGGATTCTATGGCGGCATATTCAATGAACCGCTTGCATTTTGGGCCAAGCATCCATCAACCGGATTGCCAGAAATTGAACTTATCGACTAAAAAGCACTTTTTGTTAAAACCGATGTGCGCCTGAATGGTATATTACACCCATCGACAACAAGCGAGGATTTAAAGATGGAAAATCAGGTTGATGTTAAAGTTGTTAAGCGCGACAAGTCTAACGAAAAAGGTTTGTTTAAGAAAGGCGCTGAAATCACCATTGACCTTGATGATATGGAGGCGTACCACTCAGGGCTAACTTGGAACGTGCGCAAATGTGAAAACGGCCTGTTCAAGTTAAATGGCTTTGAAACATACATGGAGATCATTTAATGGCATACGAAAAGAATGATTTCAATAGCGCAAGAGAAAAAATCAAGGCTGCGCGAATTAAACAGCGCGCCTTTAGATTCTGGCTGGACTATCGCGATCTAAGAAAAGAGATGGATACGCTTATTAAGACTGGTGGCGCATTCTGCTCTAATAGAACGGTTTGGCGAAATATGAATGCGCAGTACGGCCAGGGTAAAATTCGTGTATTTGGCGGCGCTGTTGATGCTTATGTATTTAGCGCAACAAAGGCTGTAAGTTTTAACGTAACTTGGATCGCATAATGGCAAAGCAATTAAAACTTAAATGCGTAGAAACCTATAATTCAACATGGACATTTACGCCAGGAAAAGAATATCCACTAATGGGTTATCTCAAAGACGACCCTCATGTAATTTCAGATAATGGCTTTTACCTTTATTTAAAGAAATACAAAGATGGATATGTTGGTACTGGTTTTCCAGGCCATAAATTCAAGATGAAAAATAAGAAATGAGGCTATTTATTTTCAAAAACGCTTGGATGGTGGCGGTTGCAAATGACCATTACGGCGGCGACGGAAAAAGAGCGCCACGTCATTCATATTTCAATTGAGGATATTTAAATGAAAGCAAAAGTTTTAAACATTATGGCAACTATTGACGCTCATCACCGCGTGGCTGTAAAACTTGATAAGTCCTGCGGAATTAGCCAAATCACTATCACCGAGGGCAAAGGTGGCTATCTTATTGGTATCCATCCAGGCGGTAAGGTGCGCAAATACAATAAAGATCAGGTAAAAGAATTACTGGAAGAAAACGCTTTCTATATTCAAAGTTGGCGCGCTCTTTAATTAATCTGGCGGCGTTTTGCCGCCTTTTAAATGAGGTAAAAAATGATAGATAAAGCTATTGATTTCTTTTTTTATTCGATTATTGGCGCGGTTGGATTTTTGGTTACTGCTGCTGGCCTGGCTATTATCTTGGCTGTTATTAAGGGAGTTATGCGATGAGTCAGGACGGTTTTTTTGAGCGCCTTCAAATGGCAGAAGATGCCGGACTAAATAAAGAGGCGGCGCTTGAAGTGGCATATAAAATTAAGACTCTTGATGAGGCTTTAGGTGATATGGATATGGATCTTGAATCAAGCGCAATATTTGCAGATCCCAATATGATTGTTAATGATTGTGGATGCGATTTCGATCCTAGTTGTCCGCGCTGTTTTCCGTTTTGAGGTGATGAATGAATTGGCACGATTACTTTACATACAATCCAGAAACCGGAAAGCTGTTCTGGAAAGAAAGAAAAGATATTCACCAATCAAGAGTTAAACAATGGAATGCTTGTAATGCTGGTAATGAGGTTGGCTCTTTGGGTAGTGGTGGCAGATATTTAGAAACCGCACTTACTGTAAACGGAAAACGTTATAACCTGAAAGTTCATAGAATATGCTATGAAATGCACTATGGGCCTATACCGGAAGGAATGGAGGTTGATCACGTAAATCACATTACGACTGATAACAGAGCAATAAACTTTGAGTTAAAAGATCACAAAGGAAATATGCGAAACACATCAAAGCAGAAAAACAATACAAGTGGCATACCAGGTGTGCATAAAAATAAACATGGCAAGTGGATTGTAAGGGTTGGAAGCGGAAAGCGAGGAAGTAGGATTTATATAGGTTGTTTCTCCAGTTTTGGAGATGCTGTTGCCGCAAAACGTAAAGCCGAGAATGAATTGGGGTATCATAAAAATCATGGGAAATAAAGTTGCTTACTCAATGTTTGATGGATCTGGAATCATGTTGCTTGAATATGCGAAGGCTGGTTATCAATGCTATTGCTTTAACGCTGACGAAGGCAATCACGGAGAATATTTCATCAAAATGAAGCATGAAAATCTGCATTATGTGAATATGTGGATTGATGAAAATTTCATTGAAAACATCATTAAGATGGATATTCCAAAACCTGATATTGTATTTGGCTTTCCAGACTGCACCATGTTCGCCCAATCAGGAAGTAAGCATGTGCGCAGCGAAGACGATATTCATATCGCGCTCCAAAATGCAATCATGGTTGAAAAAGTCGGAAATCATTTCGGTGTTCCCTGGATGGCTGAGAATCCGGTAGGCCGACTATCAACGCTATGGTGCAAGCCGGATTTTTATTTCAATCCGCGCGATTTTGGTAACTACTTGGACGAATCCGATGGGTCATTTCACCCCAAAATGCCGCTAAAGGATGGCTACACTAAAAGGACGGCTATCTGGTGCGGCAACGGATTTACCGAACCGGAACGCAAGCCGTTATCCAATGATGAGGGCGTAATGTTCTTTTGGGGTTGGAAGTTTTTAGGCGGTAAGTCTGCCAGAACAAAGCAACTACGCTCCCTCACCCCGCGCGGTTTTGCCCGCGCAGTCTTTGAAGCTAACGCAAAATAGCACTTTTTGTTAAAAGCCAGGTGTAAAAGCCTGGCATAATCACCTCACCAAAACGAAAGGAGAAATAAACGATGAAAGTTATCTGCAATAAAACCAACGTTTTGATGAACGGTCGTTATAAAGCTGTATACGAAAAAATTGCTGGTAGCGATGATGTGATCGAGTTGGAGCAATTCCAGGTAAAGAGCATTACAAATGGTAGCAAGTGGCAAAACGCTGTTGAGTCTGACTATCGTCATATCAAGACAAAAACAATTAAATGCACCTTTGTAGATCACAAGATCCCGTGCAAAAAGCATTTCAAAGAAGGAAAGCGTTACCAGATTGAGCAAGGACGAGCGCTTGGTGCTGTTGCTGGTTATGTTTTTGATGAAGCTGGCGACCGCTGGACGCTATACCGCGAAGAAGTAGGATTTTCCGCTGGTGGCTGTCATTTGTTTAAGGCTATGTATAAGTGATCAAGGCTGAATATCGCTATAAGGTGACTCATTCGGCAACAAAAACCTTTAAGCCTGGCGATATAGTCAGGCCAATAAAGAAAACAATGGTTGGATGGCTGATTGGTCTTTCTTACCACAAATCACTTTATTTTGATTTTGCTGATTCCATAACCGCGCATTGCCATAGCGCAAGGGAACCAGAAAAAATCTTAGTTAGCATAGAGCGGATCAAATAGCATTTTTTGTTAAATGCGGGTAGCATTGGTGCGGTATTATTGCCGCATCAAAAAAGGAGTTATCATCAATGAATTTTTCGTTTGAAACCAATAAACTAACACCAAAACAAATTATCGAATTAGCTGATGCACAAGGATTGTCTCCGGTGCGCGTGTCCATTCAGGCAAACGGATACCGTCAATCGTCCAGCTTTTGGGGTGAGGTTAATGATGTTAATAACGGAAACGATCGCTACCCTGTAATTTCTCTTGGCAATGATGTTGATATTGTTGGCAAGTTGGCGCGCAACATTGCTCGATCAGTTCAGTTCCCTGAATCATCGGCATATATGCATTTTATCGGCTGCGTGTCTGCTGCAATGCTTGGACGCTTCACTGTTGAGTATCACGGAACGGATCAGCCGACCGCTCTTTATGTTGTCACAAGCCAGCCTCCTTCAACTGGTAAATCTGCCGTTAACAGCCTGGCACTTGCTCCAATGGTTGCAGAAGTGGAAAGAATTAACGATCAGCGAAAGAAGGAAAGAAAAAAGATTCAGGCAAAGTTGGCAGGTCTTGCAAAAGAGATGAAAAGCGAGCGCTCCGGCGCTGATATGGAATCTCTGTACCAGGAGAAAGAAGATCTGGAAGAAAAACTGGAAAAGATGTGTGACATCGTTTTCCCTGTGTCCGACACCACGCCGGAAGGACTTGCAAGAATCAACAATCGCCAGGGTAACTTTGCTGTGATTTCAGACGAGGCAACGAGTATTAACAGCCTTTTAGGTCTGACATATGCCAATAGCGAACGTAAAACCAACAGCGAACTTGTATTAAAAGCATGGGATCACGGTCATGTTTCTATAGCTCGCGCAAACGCAGACAATAACATGAGTTTTAAAGCTCTTGGCTGTATGGCGGTAATTGCCCAGGATGAAACAATCAATGCCATCATGGATGCAGGATCGCGCGGTATCGGTGTAAGTGAGCGTTATTTGCTTGTGCGTGAGGAATCATTTTTAGGCCGTAGAAAGTTTGTTGATGATAACGGTGATTCGACTTATGAGCCTGTTGATGGAGAACTGAAAAGCCAATATTTTAAGCTGATCCATAACATCATGAGCGAATCAAACATCCAGCTTAAGATCAGCAAATCAGCAATGCGAGTGCTTAACATGGCTCGTCAGGAGATGGAACCGCACCTTGCTGATGGTGGAAAGTATTCTCATACAATGCTGCGCGGAGCGCTTGGCAAAATGGATAAGCAGGTGATCAGGATTGCTTCAGTTTTGCACACTATCCGCAACTGGTTTAATCCTGGTGGATACCCTCAGAAGTCGAAAGAAATTGAGGTTGAAACCGTTCAAGAGGCGTTGCTGATGTTTAGCGAGTTGAGCAAAACATACATTAGCGCCGCCAACGCTTCTGGCTACGCTGGTGATGATGCTGAAATGGGTAAACTAATCGAGATTATCACTCGACACGGCAAGGCTAATAAGGGAATCTTGAATGTTCGCGCCATATATGAGGCTGCACGAAAAGTTAAGCCGTTTGTTGGTCAGGCTGGCGTAATGAAGCGTATGGAAACGCAGCTGCTGCCGATGCTTGAAGAAAGAAATTATATTTGTGTGATTAATGGCGTTGTTTTTGTAAATCCAACATTGCTGGGGTGATTATGTTTCTTCTGGATCTGTATCGATGGTGTGAGTCATTCGAATGGTTTACACGTCAACATATAGCGAAATTTATATTTCAGCATAGAGAATGTGAGCGGCTCGCAAGGGCCGCAGGATTTACGCCGAGAATGTTTGCGACTGCCGTTTCAAAAGAGTTTTGCGCAAGAATGATGACCGCTGGTTATCTTGATGGAGTTGGTGGAAAGTTCTGGTGTAAGAAAGGATCCGCAAATCGCCCTTTCTCGTTTGAACTTTACAGCCTGGAAGGTATGCAAAACGAATGGGTAAGGGATGTTTTAAGGATCGGAGAAATGAGCGATGAAGAATTGTTTGCGTCAAATGCTAATAGACAAAATATTGAAGTTCTGCGCCGTAAGTTCAATCTCACATGAAGACTTCATGCACGCAATGTTAACGCTAATTCATTCTGACATGCGAGCGTTTAACATATCAGAGCATAATTTGTGTGATGAGGACGGCGTTTTGTTGGTTACTGTAAAGAGAATTGAATAACAAAGGAGGCGTTAAGCCTCCTTTTTGTTGCCTTTGCGGTAGGAAAAGTAAGTCATTAACAAAAGACCACTAAAAATTGCAGCGCAATAGATTATAGGATCGTACCACTTCCTTTGTTCACCCTGCACAACCTGGATTTTATCAGCCTTGATGGTGTTAGCCTGAATGGTTGACGTAGTGAAACCCTTCTTGCTGGAAGTGTCCACCTTATCAACCGCAGATTCCTTTATTGTGGTTTCCTGTTTTGTGCTGGTGTCCTGCTTTGCGGTAACGCCAACGGTCTGCTTTACGTTCTCCGATCCTGCCTGTGCTGTGATTTCCGGCTTACTACCGATTAATCCGGTCAGTGGAGTAACGCTTGAACATCCAGACAAAATAACAGCTATAGCGATTGCCGATAACTTTCTCATAATTACAGATCCTTAATGCAATATTTAAATTCCACGGCGCGGCGGTTGCGCAGTCCTTTAGACGTTTCTTTCTTTCCTGTTTTTGGGTTGGTGTATTTTGTCCATCGCCATAACTGATTGCACGCTTCCATATAACGACCGTTATTAATCAGCTTAAGCATGGTTGAATTTCTGAAAGCACCAGTGCCAGCATTGTATGTGAATGAATACATCGCCGCGCGCATTGTATCAGGAATCTCAACCTTCACACGTTTATCAACTTCATCCTTTGCGATCTTGATATGCTTTACCAGTAGCGCATCACACTCTCTCTGTGTGTACGTTTTACCTGGTATTACGTCAGGTCCAGTTATTCCGGCGCAAACCGTCCATATCCCAGCAATATCTTTGTACGGCTTATGTTTTACTCCTTCTATTTCCTCAAGTAGCGGAGAAGTAAGGGCAAGAGCAACGCCAAAAGCCGCAGCGGTCACTCTTTGTTTTATGCTCATTATTTACCTCTGATCTCAATAGCTTTCTTAATATCACCGCATTCAAGCGCGTCACGTAGCGCCTTACTATCACGCCAACGAAGATAAGCGCCCCACATACCAAATGCAGCCATCAAAACCAAGCTGGCTATTGCAATAGTTGTTTGACCAGTTACCGCGCCAGTGATTGACGCTCCGCCAGTGCCGGAAGTTGCAGCGTTTAAAAAATCTTTCATGATTAGATCTCCTGTAGATAAAAGTCAACAATTAATTGATTGTATCCTAACCATTGAACGCACAAAAAGGAATAAAAAAAGGGCGAAGCAAAATGCCTCGCCCAATTAAATTTATGATTTATATTGGTATTTTAATTATTAAAAGTTCAATCAGCCATTTCTGGATAATGCATAAATCGCCCCACTTCTCCGTATTCTTTATCGTAAACAATAACAGCCGCACGGCGACGGGAACGCCATCCACCGCGCGCCGCATATGCATCTTTTGCCGCCATAGTGCTATGTACTTCAACAATGCCCAGGCTTGTTTCAGTTACTGTCTGATGATGCCAGTGCCCTACGTGAGCATACATCATTTTTGAATTGCCGAAGTCTTCGCGCCAGTCTGCCGCGCACATCATGAGCAATGTTTCAGGCTTGCGTATAGTGTGCCCGTGATGGTATGCTAGGAACGTTTTGCCATATTGTGTGTGATGAACTACTCGCGGAGACACATCAACATGCACTCGTGGCTCATTCTCATATGCTGCCGCCATTGCTGCGCGCAACCAGATCATGCCGCTTTGGTCGTGGTTGCCTTCAATTATCTGAATCTCGACGTTTTTGTGTTTTGATAACAGCTTTGCTATTGCTCGACGCACTGACCGGATAGCAACATAAACAAGTTTTGCATATCGACTATCTTGATCCAATACGTGACCGCTTGCAGGCGTCACCGCTTCCAGTCCGTCGCTGTGAAGCATATCACCACCAATCAGCAAGACAGCTTTTTCACTATCAGGTGCGCACTGGATGGAATAATCAATGAAATTATTCATTACGCGTTCTGCTGTTGCTGTATCCCAATTCTCGCCGCATTCATGCTTATGCGCCATTGCGCCAAGGTGCATATCAAAGATCGGATACAGTGATAACGTCTCGCTATAATCCTTTTGTGATTCTTGCTGCGGATTAAGTCGCGGGACTTCTTCGCTAAATGCATCAATAGCTGCTTGCATTAATGCTTCTAACTGCTCTCGGTCCTTGCTTGTCTTAATCCATGTCATAACCACATTGCCATCTTTATCAATTAGCTTTGATTCTCCAGTAACGCCAAAGCCAGGTGATCCGATGGTTGTAACTTTACCTTGCTTTGCAAGTCGTGCTGCGCGGCGCTCAATGCTGCGAACATTCATACCATACTCATTAGCGATCTGCTTATATGTCTTTCCCTGCTTGCGCTCATTGATAAATTGTTCATCTGTGATTTTGATTTGCTTCATCAAAAATTCTCCTTATCTCATTATGACAACGTATACAATAGAGATCGCCATCATAACAGGTAAGGGCAAAAGTAACAAACGCCACATGATAATAATCCTCATTTGTAGTATTTGCGCGGCTCGCGAATTTTCGCCATAGCCTCTTTGAAATCAATCTTTGTTGGTATTGCAGGTACGCGATGCATCTTGCGCGGGCGTTCATTGAGAAAAGTCATTTTGTCGCCGCTTATAATGCTTATGTCAGCAATATCAAAATATTTTGCTATCCTGGCTATGTCTTCAGAGATCCCACATTCCTTTGCGTGATCCCATACTGCCTGCCTACCTTGTTCAACCTTCATGCTTATAATATGCCTCCGCTGTTTCAATTGGCGCGTGACCATATGCAACCTTAAGCAAGGTCATTGCTGCCGACCAATCAAACTGATAGCCGTTAACCGAACCGCCAGCAACAGATTCGCGTGAAACTTCTTGAGCAATTTTAAAAGCGCGCGGATCGTAAACAACCATTTTGTTTTCCTCTTGTTCGTTTTGATGAAATAATTATGCCCGACACAATGCCGGGCGTTTTAACAAAAAGTGCTATTAGTGGATCATTCCGTTTTGAAAATTCCACGAATCGACAAATTCTTGCATGTCATTTCTGATTTGTTCGTGCCATTTTTCAAGCGGGAGTTTTTTTGTCTCCTCAAAGCTCATATCTAATGCGCTTGAAAATTCCCACGGATCGCAATCAATCATCTTTTTCACATTAGGGTTTTTATCAAGTGCATCGCATACCATAGCGCGATACAAAAGAAACTCGCCATCTTCATTAAGTAAAACGCTTCTTTCTTTTTGCATGGTTTTAGCTCCGTTTCCGTGCGCGACGGTCTGCCACCGAAGGACAAATGTCGCTGATTTTAACGTATCGCGTTTTCTGCTGCTCACCTTCTTTAAGTTCGCGCATGATGAAAATAACGCTGCCTTTGTTGTTTCCCTGAACTGGTTTACCTGTAAGCGCTGAAGTGAACGCCAGGCGTCCGGTGCGGGAATATTCTGTTCCGTCCTCCTGGTAAACTTCTCCAGTGATCCAGATTATTTCCGCTGCGTGCTGTTGCGCCTCATAAAACCATCCTGTTGATGTGTCGCAAGGTAGCAGAATGTCGATCTGGTTGTTGTGCTCCATTTGCTCAATCGCCTTCTTAACAAATGGAGTAATATTGCTGTATGGCGGATTCAGCCATATATGCTTGTTACTACCCCACCAACGCTTTAAGCAATTTGTTTCCTTGCTGTAGAATTTTTCACATACAGCATTTTCTTTGCTTGCCGCCGCGTCGATGTCATAATCACCGTATTCACTTTCCATCCATGCGACAAGCTCATACGGAGTAGACCACAAATCGCGCACAATGTCCGGCGTATTGCTGCCGTTATAGCGGTTGCCAGTCACTTTGAAATATTGATTTGGTTTAACAGCCTGGTAATGACCACCAGTAGCAAGAGCATTGCCAATGAATGTTTCTCGTTCTATTTGTTCAAATGTCACTTCAGTTTCTTTACTCATTTCTTAATTACCTGTTGTTTGTTGAACTGGTGTTATTATGGCGCAATCCTTCGCGCCTGTTTTAACAAAAAGTGCTATTTCATCATGTATTCTACCGCGATCATGAATTGCTTATATCCGTATGTTACGGCAGCGAATCCGCCAAGCTCACGCACGCGACGCAAGAAGGCTTTTTGATCCTTGCTGACTGGTGAAGCCTTCCCCTTTCCTGACTTATTGACGCGCTTCATCTCTATTGCCGCGAACGGGTAACGGCCTTTTAATCCAATCAGGATGATAAAATCACTTACGCCCTTAACGAGTCCGGCTTGCTGATCCATCATTGCGGTGGCGATCCCCTTGTCGCCCTCGTTTTTCGTATGCCATGCCAGCAATTCAGGGTAAGCATAAGTCAACCATTGAAACGCCCCGATCTGGTGCGATTCCTCTTTTAGCGTATCTGTCGGGTCTCTTTCGTAAAACTCCAGATAATCGCCTTTATCAGTCATTGCCATAATTAAATTCTTTCTTGTACAAATTATCTTCGCCCTTGCTAGTCTTGCGGTGAGTCACACGCGATGGTGGCATAATGTGATTCACATACTGCATTATTTTTCGTGCATTACGATAGCTCGCGACCATGCCAGCGACACGGCGATCTGGTATGTGCTTAAGGGCAACACTTCGCCATTTTGCGCGGCAAATTTGGCTCTCAGATTCAGGGAAAAATATCTCTCTCGCCTTGAAAGTATCTATGCCATCGGAAAGCTCATAATTAAATATTATACCTTTCTGGTTTTTCGTCATGTCAACCGAGAAAGATTGCACCTGGAACCAGTCGTTTTTTGTGTAGTGCTTTCCGCTTAACTTCTCGTTAGGGTCAATCAATGACATGTCGCAATGTCTGCATACCCTGGCCGCAATATCATTCTTCGTTCCGCAACCGCGATGAATAATCTTTTTAGTGCGAGGGTCAATCTGATCATCACATGTCCTGAATTTAAAGAACCACTCGCACCTGTTGCCGTTTTCGTCTACGTGCATACAACGACGAGCATAATAGCTGTTAAGAGTTCCGCAAACAGGACAAGGCTTCGGATCTTTACCATTTCTGAATCGCTTCTGGTGCTGCGCCTGTTCCAGTATCGGATCAAAATAAAGCTCCCCTAGCTCGTCCATCGTTCCTGAAAAATCCATGACTAGATGATCATCTTTCTGGAATCCTTGCTCCTTATGCCACTTCTTAAGTAGTCGCATTCCGCGCCCTAAAAGCTGAATCAGCAACGTAATAGATCCAATCTTACGCAGAATAACAGACGTATCCCAAAACGGCACGTTAACGCCAGTAGTTAGCGCCTGAACCTGAAAGATGTATTTTACCTTCCCTTCGTATGCTTCCTTCAACCACTCCTTGCGCTGGTTGTCGCCAGTCTTACCAGTAATGATCCTGTAAGTCGTTCCAGGTGGCAACGCCGCCGCTGCCTCTTTGCAATGCCTTTCTCCTGCGCATGTCACAAGTACGCCGTTACGGTTTTTACAGATCTCGTGAACTTTCGCCATGATGCGCTTTGTCATGGTCGCTTCTTCATGAATTTTTTGTTCCATCCTGCGAAGCGTTTTAGCGTCAAAGTCTGCGACGCCATCCTCGCTGGATGCCTCAAACTCTGAAAGGTCATACCCTAGATCGCCAACGTCGCCAAAATTTGTTGGCACAACAGAACCGAATTTGATCAGGTAGTTGGTGTCAATATTAGTAACCTGTTCACGCCAGAATCCTTTCTGTTTTTTGTCTTCTACCAGGATCGGGACTACTCCGCGAAACTCCGAACCAGTCATACCAAAGATGCGCAGTTCATGACCATATGCTTTCCTGCAACGTCGCATCATTTCCATGATAATGACAGTGTATTGCGTGCGGCCTGTTCCCTCCATTGGTAAGCCATCCTCACCAATCAGGAACTCTTCGCATTCGTTATCGCTCGTTATGTCATAATCTGGATTTGGTACTTTTTCGCCTTTCTTCGTTGTCATTTGTAAAAATGATTCGTCTTTCTCTATGGCGTCGGCAAGGTCTTCCCAATCCACCTGGTGACACTCGTCAATCCCGATAACGTGCGGAACATAGTCGCCAAGCGCTTTAAACAGCCCATTAACTACAGTGCCCTCAGAACCAACAACAATCGGAAAGTATGCGCTTTTTGTCTTCAGTCCTGCACAATAGATTGAGTTCGGCACGCCAAGATTTGTTATCTCTTCAGAATCCTGATCCACAATCTCAGCCTGGCGAGCAAGGACCATCATTTTTAATCCCATTTTCCGGCACTGGTGAGCAACCATTGCAAACATCAATGTTTTGCCAGCCGATACGGACGCTTTAACAAAGAATGGATGCTCATAATTTTTCATACGCTTTGCGATCTCAGCGTATGCAACGCACTGGTAAGGGTAAGGCACAATCTCGCCAACAGTGAATCGCTCCTGAATGGATTTAATTACCGCTTCACCAAGTGCTGATATTTGCTTTTCAATGTTTGGAATCATTCTAAAACCTTTGAGTAATGCCATTTTGCGTGTATAATACACAATCATTAAATCATCGTTTAACAAAAAATGCTATTGGAGAATGAATAATGAAAGAGCAACGAATCGCAGTATCAACAGGCAAGATTGACAAGCGCACAATTAATGGCAATAACGGAACAAGACGAGGCAAGGATAAGAAGAAGCGCAAGCGACCGACAGGTTATTATGTTCTAAAAGATGAGGTGCGCGCCGGGCTAAAAGCGCGACTTGATATCCTTATTGAGTATTACGGAAGTGTGTCAGCAATGGCAAAACGTCTTAACGTTAGCCAGCAAACTGTAAATCAGTGGCGTGTTCGCGGTATGATTTCAGCCGCTGGCGCTCAAAAGGTGCATAACGATTACAAAAAATATGGATGTCAAGGCTATCGCGCATCATTTTGCCGTCCAGACCTGCGATTTGATTCCAATGGCAAACCGCTCACAAAGAGATGTGATAAGCGTGAAATGTTGCGAGTGGTAAGAATGTCAGATTATGAACCTGGCGGATTCCTGTATAAACCTGAAAGCACTAATTGCTAAAAACAATGCCTGGCATGATGTTATCATCTGTCAGGCTTTTTTGTTTGAGGTGCATATGAACAACGAAAACTTTATGGTTTATCAAAAGGAAGATGTTCTCCCATATATGCAGGGACTATGGCGTGAGGCGCTACAAAGTATTTGCGGTCTTCCAAATGAAGTTTTTAACGGCAAGCATCAATCTTGCCCCCACTGCGGCGGAAAGGATCGCTTTAGATGGACGGATAAACTTGGAGATAAAAAAGGCGACGGCGGCGCTATCTGCAACGTGTGCGGTAATGATACTGGAATTGGTTGGATCATGAAGCTAACAGGAGAACCTTACAGCGAAGTGATCAATATTTTGGGCCGCTTTCTTGGAAAAGTTCCGCAGGACTATAGAATCAAGGCAAATAAGCGAGTATCTCGTGATTCTGGTTATTCGTTTGGGAAACAGGCAAGCCATGAATGCTGCGAGCGCGTTATGTCAAAAACACTAAAATTTGATCGCACGCCGTTAAGTACCTATGAAGGTATATATCCTCCTGAAGATGGTCATTATGAATGCGGCGTTAAAGATGGTCGATACATTCACGCGTTACCATGCTACCTGGTGCATTCCGATGATATTGATGATGAAATGTGCAATGTGCTTTTCATTGATGAAGAAGGTAAACAGTCTTTTCTCGCAAAGGACTACACGCGAGGGTCTATTGTTAGAACCGGAAGTACAGATAAGACGATCTATCTCTGCGTTGACTGGATTGATTCGCAACATATTCACCTTGCAACTGGTCAAGAGGTATGGGCCTGTTTTGATACAACCAATCTTGAGATTGTAGCTTACAGGTATAAAGGCAACAGAAGAATGCGAGTTGTCTGTAAGAGTACAGACCGTGACGCAATCATTGCTGCTGAGGAAAGAGGTCTTGAAATTATGATGCCGATTAATGATAATTACAGGCAAGGGATAGAGAGGAAGGTTTACAAACCTGAATCTCTTCTCTAAATGTCACTGCTACTTTTACCCCGCATTGCGGGGTTTTTTTTTGCCTTAGCAAATGCTATTATCTGCATTGACATTAACATGCAACATGGGAGAAAACGCATGGCAATTTACAGAACCGGACAAGCGTCAATGGACGCTCAAGGTTATATCACTGGATACGACACGAAATGGCGAGAGCAACTTTCATTAATCCGCCCTGGTGCAACAATCTTTTTTATTGATGCGCCTTTTCAAGCGGCTGTGATCAGTGAAGTTATCAGCGATACACAAATCCGTGCTATCACAACTGGAGGCGCTGAAATTGGGAGAAGCAACTACATTATTTTGCTGCATGACTCAATCACTGTTGACGGCCTAGCGCAAGATGTTGCGGAAACGCTGCGTTACTATCAAAGCAAAGAAACTCAGATCGAGGAAGCTATTGAATTTTTCAAAAACTTTGACCTTAAAGCGTTACAAGATCAGGTAAACCAGGTTAAAGATGCCGCAGAAAAAACCGCAGCCGATCGCGCAGCAACTGAACAACTGAAGAATGAAACAAATCAGATTAAATCTGACACGAACACCATTAAGCAACAAACACAAGAAATAAAAGACTCTGCATTAACCGAAATTAATAGCGCAAGAGATCAGGGAGTCCTGGCGGTAAACCAGACTAAAGATCAGGCTATTGCAGAAATGAATCAGATAAAGGGTGATGTTTCGAATCTGAAAAACGAAACTATTTCAGCAAGAGATTCCGCGCAGCAATATATGGCTGGCGCTCAGGCTGCAAATATCGCCGCTGAAACTGCAAAAGACGGAGCTGTTACTGCTCGCAATGAGGCTGAAGAATTTGCTAAAAGCCTTAATGCTGAAAATCTGCTTAGAAAAGACGCTAACCTTTCAGATCTATCTAACGTTGAAGCTGCTCGTAAAAACTTAAAAGTACAGGCCGTTTATAGTAAAGATCAAGCGACTAATTCAGAGCCAGGGGACTATAATTCTTTCAGAAATCCAAATGAGTCATACGAGTTACGAATATCAAATAACGGCGATTGGTTAGTGGCTAATAATCAAGATGATTCAGTTTATGCGCTATCTGTTGAGGCGGGTGGCACTGGAGCGACAAATGCTTCTGGCGCAAGGAAAAATATTGGATTAAGCGATACAGATACTGTTTCGTTTCAAGGAGTTAACGCGCCATCAGGTTTCTCTTGTACCGTTAATCCTAGCCCGTGGGAAGTAGGATATGACAACGCCGCGTTTTCAGGTGGATTGCTATTCAATAACGATAATGCTTACATCCCTATAATTTACGGTGGAACACAATCCACAGCAGGTTACAGATTAAGGATGGGTATGGGCGTACTTCCCAGCGGTACGAGCGGTTGGCCTTTGGGAATGATTCAACTCATCGGAGACGACAAATACTGGCGCACGTTTGCGCTAGGTTACGATGGGAATTTTCAAACATGGACGTCAGAAACTGGCGGATGGACTGGTTCTTACGATTTTGCAAAAAATCCAACGTCTGACAGAGATCTGAAAAAAGACATCGTTTATACGGATGGAAAAGAAAGTTATGATCGCGTCATGCAATGGCTTCCGACAATGTTTAAGTATAAGCGAGATGATGTCCAGCGTTACGGACTGATTGCTCAAGACCTGTTAAAAATCGATCCTCAATATGTGAAACTTGTACAAGGCTCACCAGTATTTGAGGATGTGATCGGGGTTGATGAAAATGGTGAGGAATACATTGATCGACAGATTGAAACTGACAGAAATGATGATACCTTAGCGCTAGATAGCAACGTTATGCTAACTGATATGGCTTGCGCTATGGTTTACATGGGAGGAATGATCGAAAACCAGCAAAAGGAGATAGACGAATTAAAGGCGGCTGTTTCTGCACTGATCAATAAATAACAATATTTTTAACTCAAGCGCGGCTCATGCTGCGCTTTTTTTCGTCTTTATGCCAGTTGCTTACATGTCGCTTACAAATGGTTTATATCTATTCCTGGTGATTGGGCGCATACTCTTTGTCGTAACATAAATGTTGCAAACTTTTTTAATTTTTTAACGTCAAAGAGGAATTTACTATGTCAGATATGACTTTACTCCCTACTGGTGGTGGTTTTGGTGGCGAAGCTGGCGCGGCTGGTCTTGGCGGTGCTGTTGGCGGCCTGATTGGGTCATGGTTTGGTAACGGCTTTAATGGTCGCGTAGGTTATGGTGGTGATGGTGCTGCTGTTGCTGTCGGAGCTAACGCTGTTCTTGATGGTATTAATAACATCCAGACAGGAGTAAACAATCTGGGGCTGCAAACTCTGCAAGGCCAAAACTCCACAAACCTTGCCGTTGAGCGCTCCGCCGCATCAACCTTTAACGGCATTACCAGCCAGAATACGCAAAACCTGCTTGCATCGGTGCAAGGTTTCGCCGGACTGAATACCGCGATTGTTAGCGGTACTAACCAGACGGTTGCTGCGATTAATGCTGCTGATGTTAATGCTCTTGAGCGTTCCTATCAGGCACAGATTGCAGCAGATAGATGTTGCTGCGAGACTAACCTGAACATTGAGCGACAAGGTAACGCAACGCGAGATCTGATTCGCCAACAGTTTGCTGATTCTCAGGCTGTTTTGATTTGCGATATGAAAGCTCAGTTGCAGGAAGCGCGTTTTGCTCTATCTCAGGCAAACCAGACCGCCGCACTGAATTGCAAAATCAACCAGGTAGAGCAATTGGTAAACTTCAAGTTGCCTACTCCTCAGACTCCGCCTACTGGCTGTTGCGGCTGATAATAAATCAAGCGCCTTTCGGGGCGCTTTTCATTAAGAGGGCGAGATAATGAAGATCCGTTATGCTGGCTATAAAATACCGCGCATTCATTTGCCGCGAGTTTCAATCGGGAGTGATGATCATGATGATGATTATGAGCGAGATAGCAAACATGATTCAGTTATGGGAAGTGTTATGGAAAGAACTAAGCACTATCCTAAGACCTGGGACGCGCACATTGACAAGCCAGGCGGCTTAATGTCGATTGTAGAAATGGAATACAAAGAGCTAATGACCGAAAAGGCCGACGGCTCGAATCATGGCATTGAGAAAGAATTAACCGATCTTGCTGCCGCTTGCATCTGCGCGTTGCGTAAAATGAAATCAATGTAACAAGGTGATCCGATATGCAAAACATTAATCAAAATGGGGCTGGCGTGACTCAATTCGACGGAATGAGGCCGAAACAAATCATTGAGATTGGAGGCGTTAAATGGTCGTTGCGTCGTGATGCTACTGATTCATCAATGGCGTTCCCTCACCAAAAAGTAAACTGGCTTAACGCTGGATGTGAACCGCTTGATGGCAATATTCATTATTGTTGGATAATGGGCGTAATTGCGCCAAATATGGGGACTCTTGAGCGTCCGGCAAATGTGATGTATATCGGTTTTCACCAACAGCGAATTATGATCGCACCAAATAGCGTTACAGTTGCAGATCTTGACAGAATGCATGTTTATGTAAGCGATAGTTCAAATTTTGTTGGTGAGTTTGTAGGAAAGTTTTTAGGCATTGAGCCTGAAAAACCAGTAGCAGAAAGGGAATCAATTAGCCCGTGGCCTGTAATGCCAGAACAGCAATCAACTCCTGAAGGAAAAGTAAATGACGAAAAGTGAAGGAATTGATCAGGTAGTTAAAGACCTGTCAGAGAGAGCGCACAAAATATCTGATGAAGGTCATTCACCAATATCAATAATGAAATCGGCAATGACTGATTTTAACGGACTGGGTAGCATGAGCGGCATGCTGTCAATAATGACTACCGGAAAATTAAATGCGCATCAAACTGAACTCGCAAAGAGAATTGCTGTTAAGGTGATTGCCGTGCTTGGGATGGCTGAAAGTGAAAAAGGGGCGTAATGCCCCTTTGTTGATCAGAAAGGAATGTCGTCGTCAAAGTCCATAGGAGGTTGATTGCTTTGTCTTGGCTGTTGCGGTTGTTGCGGTTGATTCTGTTGTTGTGGTTGGCCCCATCCTCCTTGCGTTCGCTGCTGATATTGTTGCTGGCTTTCCCCGCGCTGACTGAAGATAAGATTTGCAAATCCTCCTGGCATTAAACTTGAATACATCTTTCCGTTATATTCACGAGTTTCAATGCGCAGCGTGTCGCAAGATACAGAAATAACCTTGCCAACCTGGAACGCCTCATCATACCAACCCTTAAGACCTTCTGTTTTAGCATTAAAAAAGAAACTGTAGTTTGTATATTGCCAGTTTCCATCTTTATCTTTGTATCTCTCTGAAAGTTCAACCACATAAAGTGTGCTTCCGTTAGGCATTTGCTTTACTCGCGGCTCTTTTCGGATCTCACCAGTAATAATATGCATTATTTATTCTCCTGTAAGAAAGGGGCGCAAGCGCCCCATGTCAATTATTCAAAGTCAGTTATGCTTTGTGATTTTACTTGCTCGTCGTTTTTTGTGTCAACGTCTTGAGCGGCAAGATTTTGTTTTGGTTGCGCTGGATTAAATCCTCGTGCTTTTCCGATCTCAAGTTCTGCCTTGCGCTTTTCGTAATGCTCTTTAATTACCTGCTTGCTTGCCGGATCGCTTGCCTTCCATGCTGATTTGAGAACTTCTTGTAATTCGTTTACGCTTTCGCATTTCTCAATGTCACGCTTCCAGTCGTTTGCAGATTTAACTGCAATCTGTGCGTCATCGTCTGCCTGGCTTAATCCAAATGCTGCTGCGGCTGCATAACGACGAGCATATGTGAATGCAGATCCGACGCCTTGAGGATCGTTTTTAACTATTGGTAATTCAGCATAGAATTTAACCCACTGACCGGAAACATGCAGGACTGTAGTTTCAACCTTGATTCGGTTAGGTTGTTCGCTTTCAATCATATCCTGCATCAACATTAGCTCGTTATCGTTGAGTGCTGGAGTGATTGCATCAAGAACGGAATCAAGTGTCGCGTAACGGTTTTTTAAGTGTGTATTTTGCTTATCCTTCTTCACCTTTACAAACAAACTGCGCGCTTTATGCAGTGCTGGTAAAACCTTGTCGAATTGCTCTGATAGTTTCATGATTAATTCCCGTAATTAATGGCGGCTTTCGCCGCCTTATTGCTGTTGGTGCTTTGTTTCTTCTTTGGTGTGTAATTTGATCAGATTTTCCATCATGCGATCAGAACTTTCTTTTACCGCCTTGATTGCTTCCTCGTTGTCTTCGCTCATTGTTGCAACAAGTACGACGTTATCGACTGCATCCATTACTTTTCTGATGTACTCCATTTCTTCTTCGCCTGCAGTTGGATCAAGTGGCGCCACAAAGTCACGAAGAAACATAGCCATGCCAGTTGCAAAATTGTTGATATGAACTGCCACCTCTGACACTTGCTTGTTTTCCATGTTTATTTCCTCACGCTTGTTGTTAACTTATGCGGTGAATTATAACACCGCATTTTTCATTTGTTTAGCTATTTGTGCTGTTTAAATAAGATATTGCTTAAACTGGCGGCGCACCCAATCAGGAGTATCAAGGCAAACCTCAGGCTCACCGTTTGAATACGAAGGCCAAACGTCATGTTGCTGGCACATGGCAAACTGGTTAATCACGCTCATGTACTGAATGCGCCCGATCTTCAACTGCTCGCTATTCATGCGGAAAGCCAACGGCAAATAAGGCTCTTTCTTCTCTTGCGCTAACAGTCGCACAACTATAGGTCGCTTTTCTTCTGGATACGCTTTTCTGAATAAATCACATTGCAACGCCATTTTCAAATAATAGCCGTGATTGTAAGCCAGGCGCATAAACTCAGCCGGATTCGCGCTCATTGTAGTTTTGTAGTCTGTGATCACAATGGCCTCTGGATAAATAATATCGCGGCAAATCGGCTGGCCTTTTTCATCGTAACCATCAATCAGCGTTGCGGTGACGTTCTTTGTTACGTCAACGTGATCGCATCGCACTTTGACTTTTACGCCGTTAATTTCACCGAACAACGATAATTCACGCTGTGCCGTCTTGCTATTCATACATGCGTTATGTTCCGGTATTGATTCCAGAACCTGGCGCATTGCCACGCACGAATCGTAATCTTTAGCCTCGATTAACTGAACCCCATCGGCCCTGGCCTGACTTTCTGCGATCATGTCGATTAACCACATGACGTTAAGGTCTTCTCCGCAGTCAACCATCATTTTTATAAGTTCGGGGTAAGTCTTTCCGGTTGTACCTTTCAGGCCAAATGATTTCAGCTTTGCAGCAAGCGCCGTTTGGCTGGTTATCAGATCCTTAAAGTCTTCTGGCGCTGGCGCACGGCGATAAGTTTTTTCGAAAAGCTCCTTGCTTTCAAAGTTGGTATGCGACTGCGTACCAAAAACTAGCGCCTTGCTCTTGTCGTCACGCGGCTTGAACTTCCACGCTGCCGGGCATGTGCTGTAAATCTCTGCCAGGCTTGAACCGCTAACATAATCAGCCGTCCACGCTTCTGGATCGTGATAAAGCTCGTTGCTCATTTCTTCGCTGGTGTACGCCATAAACTTATTCATGATTTTCCCTCGTTGGTTTGTATGTCTGCATTTTAGCTATTTAATGCGTTTAGTCAATAGTTATTTTGTTTTTTCTGTTCTAACAACGTTCTCACAAACTTTGATAACAAAACCTACATGTAAGTGATTGATAAATATCTTTGTTGTATTTTTGTTATCTTGTTCCTAAATTTGCGCCGGATATAGATATATAGACACACACAAACACTGACACATACACAACCACATAAAAATCACCGGACACGCAAAATAACGCAAAACACAGATAACAAGAAAAACAAATATAAATATATATACTACTAACTTATTGATTTATATGTATGTATATATATTTATCTGTATGTATTGCGCTCTATTGTTGTTCACTTTTTGAGCTAAATTTAAGACTCCGCAGATTTGAGAACGACGGATAACAAAAAGAACAGAATAGCACTTTTTGCTAAACGCCTAACGTAAGATCGTGTATAGTTGCAACCAAAACAACGAAGGAGACACCAACATGAAAAAGTTAATCTCTGCTTTTATTGCCACCATTGCCCTGACTGGTTGTTCCCAGAATCTTAAAAATGGCGACTGTGTTACTTACACTTACGGATCTTGCATGATGCGATTCGTTGATGATCATAAGGTTCCGGCCGGCGAAATCGATATGCGATTCAAAGGTCTGTCATCTGATGACGACCAGGGAAACTTTAGCGGCAAGGTATCAATCAAAACTAAAGAGTGGTAATTATGGGGAAAGGAATATATATAAACCTAAATGACGGTCGTCCGGCAATGGAGATAACATCAGGACTTCGCGCCCCGTCATGGTGCGGACCAATACAAGCTGACGGGGTTGATTCATCTGGATCGGTTTTTGATTTTGGTCTGCAAATGAGTCCAGGATCTACCGCTTTTTGCCTTCCATCTCAGGCTATCTACATAGACGACATGGATTATATCCCTGAGGTGTATTATTTAACCAGCTTCCAGAAGGTTAATGATTCAACTGGACGGATAACGGTAGGTAATTTTAACGGGCACGGTGGAAGGAGGATGAGATTTTATGGCAACTGTTACGAGATACTACCCGCCCAGGCTGGAAATCAGGGGATGCTTGTTAACGATTCAACCAACTTTGCAGCGATACCGAATAACGCAAGGTTGATGAGCGCGGCATTTGTTGGAGGCATCCAGGTTAACGGTCAGGCTCAGTTGCCAGTCCAAGGTGTTCCTTTCGGAATGTGGGATAACCCAAACGTAACTCTGGAATCTGACGGCAACACGATATGGTGCAGAGATGCAAACTATAACGGCATTGATGACGTTGGCGCGAGCGTATACGTGCAACTCGTAATATTTAATAACACTCCACCACCTCCAGGACCAGGAATCACTATGAGTAATCCCGCTGGTCAGATAGTTTTCTCAAGCGTTAGACGTCCTTTTGTTCTTGGCGGGACTATGGCGATAAATGATGGTTGGCAGTGGTGCGGGGGATTTTTCCCAATACTGAGAACAGGTACAATATGTAGAGTTACGGGTGGATATAATAACATTCGATACAAGGGAGTATGCATGAGTGGTGGCAACGTAAGAAGTACCCCAGGAACAAGGGTAGGTAACTATTCTACTCAGAGCGGCGCTCAATTTCCATTTAATATAAATATTTCAATGCCTATACCATTCACTCCAAATATGTATTAAAAAAGGGGGCAAAAGCCCCCTTTGCATTACCAAACACCAACAACAACGCGACCGCCATTAGGAAGGTTTACAGTTATACCATTGTTATTTATAACAACTGTATTGTTAGTACCATTAAAAGAAAAATTTCCGTTTGATGCGTAAAGTGAACCTCTAACTGTTGCGTTCATTAGATACGCATCGCCATTTTTATTTATGTGCCAACCATTGTTACCATCCCAATTATTTGACTGAATAAAGTTTCCAATCTTCGCATTGTTTATTGATCCATCCTTAACTAACAAGCTATTGATGAATACTTGGTTATTTTCGACCACAAAAGGCAATGTATACAACCCTCCAGTTGAACTTGTCATGATGGCGAACCTGTTCGCATCAAACAAAATCTGCGAAATAAGGCCGGATGAACCCTGCGAAAGTTGCATCACCATCCCAGCGCTGTACTTCTGCCCGTTGTATGTCAATCCAAGTTTCATTGCGTACTGTGCGCCAACTCCATTAACGCCAGCCCACGAATCAAGTTTTTCAGTCAGCGCCGATTCAACATCTCCAAACTTCGCTGTTAATGCTGTATCAGCCGAAACGCGCGCCTCTGTTTCGTTTGCAATCGCTTCCTCAACCCGCGTTAATTGCCCCTGAATATCATCATCAATCTGTGATTTCAATTCCTCAATGGCTGTTGCTCGCGTTTCCGATTCTGTTGCAATTGCCTGATCGAGCCTCGTTACTTCGCTGGTTATTTCCTCGTCAAATTCAGCCTTGAGTTGTGTCATCGCGGTAACTCGCGCTTCAGTTTCATCTGCGATCAACTGTATTGATTGCCTGAATTCGGCTTTGCGCTTGCCGTTTTCCTTCATCATAATCCTAACATCCGCATCATTAGCCAATGCGTTTTGAATGATGCTTTGCGCCTGATCCTTGATTTTGTTTGCGCTATCAATGGCATTCTCTTTCAGATCCTTCCCTGCTTCGGTATCAAAAATCTTATCAAGAATATTGCCTAAAACAGCCTCCACATCATCTGAAGCCATGCCTCTAACAAAATCAGTCCATCCGGAAACGTTGCCGATTCTGTCAACACTGCGGATTCTATACCATACAACATGACCAGCCGGAAGCGTACCGTGCCAGTATTCATATTGTGGATATGGGATCAGAGTTAACAGGCTTGAGTTTTCAGCCGTTCCATCCGGCGACTTATGAAGCTCAATGTATGCCGTGTCTCCGCTGCCTTCTGGCATCCCCCACTTAACACGAATGCCAAACACCTCATTGTCGGATGCAGTTAAGTTAACTGGCGCGCCTGGCTCTCCTACCTTACCAGTCAGTGAAGCTGTTACAATTCTGGACCACGGCGACGTCGAACCTGAAGCAGAAACAGATCTAACCCTTACCTGGTAGTTTCCTGAATAAATACCTTCAACCTCAATTTCTTTGTTTGCAGTCTGTGGTGTATTCAGCCAGTTGCCATCACCTTTTCGCCACTGCATTTCATACAGCGATGCGTAAGGTACTTTATCCCACGACACAACCATTGTTTCAACGCTTGCACCCTGGACAATTCGCGAGTAGGAGGATATTTGCACATTTTCAGGCGCTGCCATTGTGTCAGGCTGGACAATTGAAGTTGGCCTGTCGTCAATGTTTACTCCATAATCAATCTCGTCGTATTTGTTCGGGTCATATTCAACAGCCGTGATGGAGTATGTAAATTCATCATCATCATCACCTTTGCCGATACTCGTTACAACGTATTGCTGCAATGCAATATCAGTGCGGTCGATTGCAAAAACCGTGTCAGGTTTAACCTCAAATCCAAACCCAATATTTAGCTCAATGGTTTTTCCGTCACCGCTTACTTTTGAGATTGTGCGCTTAACTGGCTTCCCGTCTGGCTTGTTGATGATAATGAAATCACCTGGTCGCGCGTCAATCTTAAACGGAGCGAACACCTGCAAGCCTGAAACTTCCATCACGCGCCCTGATAGGTTTAACTTAAGGTTGCTGCTGTGAAAGTTGTCAGCAATAGCAATCACATCACCTATTGATGGGATCATGCCTTCCAGTCCAGTAGCAAAGTTTACCGTAGTGCTGCGCAAGTTAGTTTTTAGTATCCATCGACCGCGCCGATTAGCCTCACTCCTGCGTGTACATCCAATCGCTGTTATGCTTGTAGGATTGTATCCAAATCGCAATGCTGCCTCGGTGTCGAATACGCCCTCTACGTCCTGTTGGTACATGTTTTGTTCGTCGTCGAACGTCACGTTGCACTGCGTGTACATGCTCTTTTCGCTTGCTGTTGTGTACTGAAAATCACCATCAACAACGTTGTCATTGGTGAAGATGTACGACGGATCGCGCGGCTTATCAATGACGATTGACAAGCTCTCGCCATTCCAAAAGCTCATGCCTCGGAAGATTGAGCAAATATCACGAATAAGCTGATAAGCCTCAATCTGGCTTTGAATCACAACGTCGCATAGATAACGCGGCTCTGTACCGCCTTTTCCATCCGGCACTTTCTGATCGCAGTATTGCGCCGCTTCGTAAAGACTCCATTTGTCAACCTGCACGCCAAGTTCTCGCTGATCTAATCCGTATCGCTGGTTTGTGATAATGTCATAAAGAACCCACGCCGGATTGTTCGACCACGCTTTCTTGAAAGTACCATCCCATGAACCGTGATACTCTCGCATTACCGGATCGTAATTGCTCGGAACATTAATTAACTTCCATTTCTTCTTGATTGAAATGTTAGGGATCTGGTTAGGGAACAACTCACTGTCAAATTCAACGTATACAAGACCAGTCAGAGGATAACGGAATTTTGCATCAATAACCTCAGCGTAACTTTGTAGCTTAATCAGATCAGTAACGCGAGAGGATGCGCTGTCTGCCGTAACCCTTCTAACCCTAAGCAATACGCGATCATTAAATGCCGGAATGTCAATCCTTCGGCTTCTGTCGTAACCGGAACGCGTTTTACCTTCGATGGTGTCTAGCAATACTTCTTTGTAAGAGTCTCCGTCAACAGCCATATCAACAGCATAAGTGACCTTAACACCTACAAGATCGCCGTTATCCTCTTGCTTGATTCCTGTTGGCATTAGCATTTTTATTCTGATAGCCGATAATGTTTTGTTGGTTACAGAAATTACATAAGGATTTGTCGTCGTAATGTCACGCGCCAGCGTCACTTCGCTTGATGTGTCAGTAAACCCCTGGATGTAATCTTGCGTCTGCGTTCCAGGTCGAAATTCAGCTTTCACACCCTGATAGTTAACAGTTCCATCATCTGCAATTACCGGAACATCATCGAGATACAGATCGCGAAGTGTAAAATCTGGATCGCACTCACCATCTGAAACGGCAAGAAGGATTTTGATTTTGTTGATTGAGATCAGGTTATCTTCCATCTCTTTCGGAACATAAGGTTTTGATGATCCGCCCTTACTGCCCGTTATCATATTTTCAGCCATGCTTTTTCACCTTTTGTGCTATTTAATTTGTTGAATTATACGGGCAAAAAAAAAGCCGCGCAACGCGCGACTCTTTTATATTAAGCCTTATCCTCTGCATAGCTTCCAGCCGACCAGATAGCTCCTCCAACTGTCCTTTGACCATATGGCAATGGTATTGGGTATCCTGCTGCCGTTGTGTTAACAGCTCCACCGAAAGCATAAGACGGCTTGTTTTCTGCTGACTGTGAGGACAATCTTGATCCTCCTTGCTGCGGTGAAATCATTTGCATTACGCCGCCAAGCACCATAGCACCACCCATCATGAAAGCAGACGATGCAAAAGCACCCATCAAAGCAAGTGAAGAGCCGCCAGTGAAAAATGCAGTCGCCATAATAACCGCGCCAAGAACAACCTGAAACAACCCGCCAGACTTTGAACCTGTTGGTATTGGAATAATCCTCACTTCCTTTGCGCATTGCCACGCTTTTTCATCGTGCTGTCCTACATTATTACCGTCAACAAATACAGCGTAACGCATTCTCGATCCAACTTCGCTTTGCATGTAGTCCTTGAATCCTTCCACCTGCGAAGATAGCGCACGGATTGCTTCAGGGTATGAGTCAACAGCCAGCTTATGAAATACACCAAATCTTCGCCCTAAAGATCCAGACAATTTAATTACCTTCAAAGTCATATTTCAGATCCTTATGTCTACAAACCATTTTTGCATGTTCCTGATACCATCCAGAATACAAATCAACCCTTGACAACTTACCAAAGGCATGATGAAGCAACTGATTGTTGCCAAGATAAATGCCTGCATGATTCCACACTGGCGCGGAAAGCTGAAAGATAACCATATCACCAGGTTTTGGCGGCTCTCCTGTTTCAACAAAACCCTCTTTCAGATAATTTTCCTGGTAAAGATTTTCCCCGTGCTCAGGCTTCCACCATTCATATGGTTTCCTGAAATCATTCAGGATAACGCCATGTTGCTTGTGCCATGCCATAATAAGCCCCCAGCAATCATACGCCCCAAGCGACCACGGGCGACCAATCAGAGGACGAGATTCAGGCTCAATGATTCTCATATCACCTTCTGGCCATGACACAATAACCCATGAAACACCCATTTCATCACACATGCATGTATCATGGGTGCTTGGAATTGTACTTGCCCCGTCTCCAGTGTGGCTATGCACAACAGCAATAAGCTCGCCACTTTCACATGCTTCAACGTATTCAATTGCGTCCATCTCAAAATGATTTTCAGGATCATCATGCACGTTGGTTATGCGGTGGTATTTTTGCACGCGTGATTTTTGAGTGATAACACCGCACGCCTCGCGCGGGTATTCATCTTTTACGTGCTGCATTATTTCAAGTTTTATTTTTGCACTAATCATCACTGATTTCTCCTTAACAGGCTTGCTACTGGCGCACCGCCAAAATCAAGCTGCTGATCTGCACCAAAACGAAGTTTGCACGCTGTTACAGTTCCTGCGCAAAAGTCTTGAGATGGATCGGTTACAGGATTGTTGTCTTTGTCAAACATTCGCGATCCATTGTATCCGCAACCTTTTCCGCTGCGATACCATCCACGCTGCGCCCAATAACAAACGCTTTGAGTTATTCGCGGAGGAATCATTATTCCATCCATATCATAAGGCGATGTCAGATCAAATTTTGCCATCATCCTATTGTAATGGCTTGGGCGCTCAATGTAGTAAACCAGCTTTCTTGAGGCTCCATCTTTAATGCTGCCATCTTTCCCCATTAATTCCGCTGGCGTGATCCAGATTGTAACCTTAGCTTGCATCATGCCGTTAAAGTTGCGAATCATCGCGCTCACCTGGCTATCAAGGTTTGATAGTATCAATTGTGGCTTATCAGCCTTTCCGTTGCTTGTGAAGTTGATTCCAGATATTCCGAACGGGCGCGCGCCGTAAACCTCGCCACGGAATGTAATCTCTTTCGGCGGAAGAACTCCAGTTTCTCGCGCCTGCAATAATTCTTCCGCAGTGTATGAGATGTTCTCATTGTGTATGCGGTAAATGTTTGCGCCAAACTTTGTTCCGTCAATTTCAATTAGCGTGATAATCTCGCCAGGGTAAAGGCTTTGCAGACAGTTTTCAAGATCTGCGCGACCTGTTGTTTCATTAGCCATAATTGCACCTCCTTTCGTGCATTGTATCATCAATAAAAAAGCCGCACAAAGGCGGCTTGAATTATTGCATTGATGTAAATTGCTCAGTAAATGTTGCTTTCACTTCCTGAACGGTTGCTGATATTGGAGTTAATCCAACGCTACCAGATTTTACCCTGAATAGACCAGGTTGACCGTCAGGCATAAACCATAAAAACGGCTTCAGCCTGTGTCCATTCAGGAAGTGGACAACTTCTCTGTAATCCTTGCCAACATAGACAATGGAAAACTCCCTGCGTACCGTGTTAAACCCTCCTGACGCAACCTGTGTGTAACCATTACCAAATGAGATTTCCCTGTCGTTATTTGATGTGGTCATAGTGCCGCCGCCTCCTTGCGTTTGCGTACACCATTTGAATTGCTCAAGTTTCACTATCACCCCCGCTTAGACATAACAAATTCGTAAACTTCCCCACCCTGCGTACAGGAACGCTTAATCATATCAGTGAAAATCATTTTTACGCCAGTCTCCAACCCTTTCGGATCGCTTCCGTTGTTAATATCAACGCTGATCCCGCCAATATTAAGATTTGTTGCTCCAGATGAAACTCCGCCGCCAGTGTATGAAGTGCCGCCAACAACGCCGCCATTTGCATAACCGCGCATCATTTTATAAAGGTTTCCAACTCCGATCCGCTTCGTGGCCTCCTTCGTCATGACAAACTCTCCTTTATGGACAACACCTGCTGGCTCATACTTCCCGCCGTCGCCAGTGTATCCACCAGTTGCAAATCCAACATTTTTAAGAAGGCTTCCAATCGTCCAAGTGTCACCGCCAATCGCACCAGATATGGCATTAAAGATAACCATCTTCGTGATCATCTGGATAATCATTTGGATGATTGACGTTGCGAAGCTCTTAAAGTTTGCCTTGCCTGTTGCAAGGAATGTAGCCATTTGGTTGGTTAGACCGTTGAGTGCCTCGCTTGCAATATCTTGCACGTTGCCGTACATATCCATTGCATCTTGTCCGTAAACCTCCCATGCGTTTTTTGCTCCTGCAATCCAGTTATTTCTAAGCTGATCCTCAGTGGCGTAATACTCCTTCAGCTTTGCTTCCATCTGCTGATAAATTTCATCGTCGACACTACCGCCGCCAGAAACATAATCAGTTCGCAACTTCTTCAACTCAAGCTCTCGCTTGATTTGCAGATCTGTAGCTCCAGACTGTCGCAAGTTCATAGCATCAATGGCATCTGAAGTTTGCTGAATGAACTTTATCCCTTCCTGGTATTGCTTGTTCTTTCTCTGTTGCAAAACAATCTGATCGCCTATCTCAGCCTTTTCTTTTGCCATAGTAAGAACTGTTTTTTGCTCGTTTAGTAACGCCTGTTCCGCTTTTGTCAGCTTACGTTTGCTTTGCGCTTCCTCCAGGATCTGAATCTGCTTTTCAATGCTCCACAAAGATTGCCTCTGGCGTGAAATAACATCATTTACAGTCCTGTGCTCTTTTAGTGTTTCAAGTTGCGCTTTGAGGACATATAATTCCTTTTCAAGCTGCTCTGTTGGTGCTTTTACAACTACACCAACTTTTTCCTTTTGCTGCTGTGCCTTCTTCGCCTCTTCAAGCTCTTTTCGCCTGAACTCAACGTTCTCAGCCGCTCGTTTTTTCAACTCTTCGTCTGCTGTCCTTGCTACGTTCTTCTGATCCTCTATGGCTTTGTTTAAAGCCTCTTGCGCCGCTCGAACTCTGTTTAAGGAAAGGTTTTCTCTGTCGATGCGTGCTGCTCGTTCCGCCATATCCTTATTCGCATCTTTTACAATCTTTCCTATGTCCTCATAGGTGTTCTTCGCAAATTGCAGCATTGGATTCACATAACCAAGCTCTTTCCCCAACAGCCCGCCGGACGGTGAAGCATAATCACGCTTTGCTTTTAAGACCGCATACCATGAATCGCCAAGCTCAAGAACTTTGTTTTTATGATCGGCAATCTCATTGTTAAGACTTACAAAACTTGATGCGTTTTTATATTCGTTTACTTTTGCCTTTGCTTCGTCATAGGTAAGTCCAACATCGACGAGTTTTTGTATAGCCTCACTTGCTCCATCCTTAGTGCTTATGTAAGCCTTTGCTATATTGTCGGCGCTCTCTCCTGTCTTGTCAGATAGCGCCTGGATTCCAGTTGCAATCCGATCCGCAAAATCACCAGAAAGACCAGTCACCTCCTGAACGGTTTTTGTGATCTCCTTCAGTTGTGCATTTGTTTTGTATGCATTATATGCAGCATAACCAAGAGCACCAGTCAGCGCCGTCATTCCTACACTTAACGGCGTGACAAATGTCATTAGTGCTTTGAACGTATTCGCAACACCACCAAATGAGTCCTTGATCTGTCCACCCTGCTGGATTGCTACCAGCCATACTGGCATTCCTGAAGCAAGAGAAGTAACAACGTCAGTGATCTGCATTGGTAATTGCGCCATTGCTTGCTTGTACTGCCCCATAGAAACGCCAAGTTTTGAGGCTTGTTTTTCCTGCTCCTTCATTTTTGCAATAAATGGCGCTGCCTCAGCACTAACCCCAAGTTGTGCGGCTCTCATTTCTACAAGCTCTGATTTTGTTTTTTCCGCTGCGTCTGCTTGTGCCTGTAATGCCGCAATGAACTTTCTGGCCTCAGCCTCTGCCCTGGCTTTATTCTTTGCTTCCTCAATCGCCGCTCGGCCTTCTTCTGTTAGCGCCTTTTTCGTTGCGATCAGTTTGTTTTGCTGTGTCTCAAGAATTGAACCTAATTCAAAGAATGTATCATCCGGCACAATTCCTTTTTTCCATAGTGCATCAAGCTGTGTCGCAGCCTGGCGCAACTTATCCATCTTGCTGGCTGTTGGATCTATTGCCGACTGAATTGCTTTAAATTCCTGTTTCTGCTTCGCCAATTCCTCAGCCAATTGTTTAGCTCTTTGCCTTGCAACAACCTCTGAATCAACAAAGCTCTCAACGCTTCCCTTTGCGTCGTCGTTTGCCTTTTTGAATTGCTGCAAAGACTTTACAGCATTGTTGAGTTGAGATACATCAACCCCAAGCGTCAAGCCTGCGTATTGTTCTGACATTATTAATCCTCCAGGTAATAAAAAAGCGCCCGTAGGCGCTTATTTTGAATGCATCATTTTAAGTGCTTTTTGCTCCATGATTCGCAAGTCGTTTAGCGCCATCTCGCGATCCTCAACCTTGTAAATCTCAAAAAGCATAGGCAAGACATTATAATCAAATCCGTAAGCGCCACCGCCCGAACATCTCCATTGCGTTTGCATTGCGCAAAATATATCCCATGATTGCATCATGCTTTCATCAAATATAATCTCTGGCGGATCTTCTCCTTCATAGTCTGCCCTTGTAAGGCCAACAGCCTCAAGCTCTGCATCTGTCGGCGGTTTCTGATAAAACAGGTAAACCGCCCTTTTTAGTTTTTTACTCGCTGCCCCGCAAGCGCTTTCATGTATGCGCTAGTTAATCCGATTGCTGTTGCTGGGTAGTAATCAAGAAGCTGTTTAATATTTTCTTCGTTAAATTCATCGTCAAGATTCCAACCAGAAGCAAGGAAGGTGATCATTTCAACATCGCTCATTGGAGTATCTGACGTGTAGCGCTCGTGAATCTCACTTGTTTTGCGGTGGCGAACTGTGAAGATAATTGTTTGATCTTCTCCGTTAGGCATTGCAAATTTCACTGGTAATTTAAAGTCAGGAAGCGGCCCAATCGTCAATTTCATTTTTGACATTTCTTTCTCCTTGATAGCACTTTTTGTTAAAAGAATTGATTATGAATCGTGTATCATGATTGTACAGTAACAAAAAAAGGGGCGCAACGCCCCTTGTTATTACTCTACTTGAGAAGGTAGAAAGGTGAATCGACCTTTCAGTGATACAGAAAGGGAAACAGTTTCCATTTCGTTAACTGTGGTCTGCGGGATTTCGTTAAACGAAAGCACACCAGCCCAGCAACGCATCTCTTTTGCTTTTGGTACATACATTCGAAGAGCGGTTACTTCGCCTGATTCATCTGCTGAACGCAATAGCGGATAGATCGCGTTATCGTATTCGTGCGCAAAAGTGTAGGTAAGAGAAACGGCGCTCTTATAGGTAGGTAACTGCTGCTCCTGATCGTCTGCCAAACACTGATAAGTATAGTATTGCTGTTCGCCTCCGTCCTGCGACAAATCTTGAACGCATGGGATCTCCGTCCACGCATCAATCTTGGCAAAAGATGCAGTACCGCCAGACGGGAACACGTTCTGATCAGTAGTGTCAATACCTTCAAGAGTTACGCTTGTTTCTTCACCGTTAGTCTTTACACGCATAACGCGATCAATCAGCTTACCCCAAGAAGACGCAGTGATGATCACATAATCACCTTTCTTGTACGCAGTACCACCAGATTCAACTGTGAATACAGGATCTTTAGCGTTTGACACTGCCGTTGCTTGGATTTCGCTGCCGCGATTGCTCTCAACGAAAATTTGCGATCCATTTGGTAAATGCATAATTTTTACTCCTTTGTTTCAATTCGAACATAAAACCTTATTGGGAGAATCCAACCGCTTTCACTCTTGAGCGGCTTGTGAACTCTTGCACCCTCATATATATAACCATGCTCCAGTATTTTACCATCGTAAAAGAATTGCGCAATCTCTTTAGCGAGAACGCGCGGCCTGTCAGTTCCGTAACCTGGTGGGAACACAATGCCAACCTGAATCATTCCGATATAAGAAACGCATTTTCGATCCAATGACAAGTATTCTGTGTCAACTTCGGCATAGTCAAACTTCAACCACGGCGAACCGTCACCAGGTGGCGTAAACTCTACGTTTTCATAAGCGATCATGAATCTACTCTCGTATTCAGTCGCCAGCGCCTTACGCGCCGATAGCATTAATTCATAGTGCATTTTTAGCCCTCGACTCTTTTATTGCTTCAGCCATATAAGATCTCAACTTAACCTCTACAATCCCAAGTACACCCGCTGGCGCTTGTTTTGAATGACCGTACTCAAGCGCGTTAGCGTAAATAAGCATATTTGAAAAATAAATGGCCATTACTGCGCCGCCGCCTCGTAATATTGCGTATATGGCTCGCTTGCCTTCCGCGATAGTTTTGTCGCCGTGCTTATCGTACTGGTTAAGCGCATACAATGGCGGCTTGTTTGCTGTTACCTGCCAGTTTGCACGGTAACGACCAGTATCAACCGGAGAACGCTTAACAAGATCTGTATGCACTTTTTCGGCGAACAACTCAACGCAATCTTTCAGACCACTATCAACGGCGTTTATCCACGCATCAATGTTGCCGTGAAATTCCCTTATCGTGTAGTTTTTAGCCATGTACGGAAACCCTTCTCAAAATAGGCCGATAAGCAACAGTGACATTGGTTTGTCTGATTGGTCTTGCTTCAACTACAACATATAATTCACCATCAACATCAATATGATACCCGTTCTTAATTTCAACTTTATTGTTAAAAACTCCCAACTTATCGGTTGCTCGTATTGTCTCGCCGTCAACCTCGCGTAATTTTGGGGATCGAATTAAACCTTTAATCATTACGCTAATCTCTGGCTTTTCTACTTCTTCGCCTCCGATGATTTCAACGCTTCCTCGCTGCGTTATGCACTTAAACTCACCGTTGTCATCACTGAAGAAGTTTATTCCTTCAGTTGCTATTCTTGCGATCTCGTTATAGTTCATTTGCAACGTCTCCGAAATCCAGTCACAAGGCCAAATCCACCGCCTTTCTTACGATTTAGCGTTTCATACATTTTACCCCACGGAGTTTGCCTGATCTCTTTTCCGCCAGAGTCTCCTGACACTCGATCAAAGGTCTGGCTAAATTCACCAGTCAGGGAAAATGACGCCACGCGCCGCGAATAACTTTCTACGCTTTCCCCTTCTTGCTTCATGGCTCCATCAAGCGTCATAAGGTGCAACGTATAAAGAGCAACCGCTTTGGGATATGATTCTTTAAACCGCTTCTTGCAAACAAATTCCTTTGCAAGATCAATCCATGCCACCATTAAATCTGGATCAATCTGCTTCATCGGTGGCGCTAATTTCACGATTTGCTGCGTGATTTCTGCGTCAGTGAAAAATTCATCAACCATTGTGTTTCCTCCAGATATGACAAAGGGCGCTATAAGCGCCCTCTTTATTAATAGATGCCGCCGTCTTCAAGTTCGGCTTTGCTCTTGCCCTCTCGCGGGTCTTTTTTACGTTTGCTTGCTGCGCTCTGTTTGATTTCTTCGTTCAATGCGAAGTTGTCTTTAACCTCCAGATCGCCCTTTGCAATTAGATATTCAAACGCACTTGTTTTCAATTTTGATTCTTCTACGTCAAATTCTTTGCCTGGATGATAATGCTCGCCATCAACAATGATAAGGCACACACCGGAAACCTTTAACGTTACAGTTTTTTCTTTAGCCATTTATAACCTCCAATAAAAAAGGGAATCCAATTAAGGATTCCCAAATGTTATACGATTAACCGGATTTTTTCAAGCCAGTAATAAGCACCAGCGTAAATGGACGGTAAATAGTCAGGCCAGTACATTTTGAAGTGCACGGAACTTTGAAATGCAGATCTTTTGGTTGCGCCGGAAGCATGTTAAATGCTTCTGGAATTTCGATCGACATATTCATCGGGTCTTTCTCATATACCAGGCAACCTTTCGTTCCAGTGCCATCAATATCCTCAAGCTCTGCGATTGAGTCGATGGTGATTCCGCTGTTTTGTTTCTGGAAGTATTCCAGATAACTTTCAGTGGTGTTTTCCATTCGAACGGAAAGAACCTTGCGCATAGACGGCGGAATCAGGATGTTGGTTGCTCGGTGCTGACCATTGGTGATCTTCTCGATAGTTTCAATAGCATTTTCAAGATCGCCCGAAGCCGTCTCAGGGAACTTGGTGTTTTCATCAGAACTTAACCAGCCAGTTGACACGATCTTTGTCAGGTTAGGGTGTTCAAACACAGAAAGAATCTTATGCGGCTTTGAACCCTTAAACACCAGGCGGTTAACTTCCTGATCATGAGCGTTTTGCGCTGCATTTGCCTTGCGAGTGGAAAGGCTCTTACCAGTGCGCTGACCAGCCTTGATTTCGTCAATGGAGATCAAGAACGCGTTACCCAAGCGGAACACTTTACCAAATTCGCTGGACATCAGCGCGTCAACGGTTGGCAAGTCGTCGGTGTAATCAGCGATAATTTTTGCGTAACCAACCTTGTCAAACATCTGATATTCAAAAGTCTTATCAGTATCAGAAAGCTCATTAGTTACAGGGAATACACGAAGCGCTGAACCTGCCGGATATTCTTTCTCGTAAGCAGTTGAGCGGATCTTGTGAAGCTCTTGCGCCGTCCAGATACCCATATCAGAAGCATCGCCCTTAACGCCGCGAGTAGCCAGATAGCTAGAAACAATATCCGCATCTAGCTGATCAAATTTTTCTTTTTCCATTTTCTTCCTCCATATATAAAGGCTGTTAGTATGTAACGCCCCAATGATAGCATTTTTTGTTAAACGTGCAACATAATTTTGTGTTATGCGCTAATGCTTACCCCGACAATATATGAATCGTGATCAATCTTTACATGTTCGCCAGTAAAAATCCAACCGCTCAGTAAGTCGCCTTCACTGTATGCCGCATCTCCATCTTGCGTTACAAATACTTTATCTCCATATTCTGGCGCTTCGCTCTCAGAAGTTAAGCACCACACAATACCTCGACTAACAACACTAACTGGATCACCATCCTCATATATGCACGAGTACAGCGGCCTTACTGCCACGCCAATAACAAGATCCCCATTAATACTGGCTATTTTGTATCCATTTGTTATATGTGATAGTCGAACAATCTTACCTGGCGCAATAAATTCATCTCCGCACACGAAAGATCCGTTAATCACCATTATTGAAGAATCGACCATGCACCCTGGCGACTCAACGCCAACAATGACTGAATAATCACTCATGAGAAACTCCAAATATAAAAAAGGCGCTCAGTGAGCGCCATATTTATTAACCTGCTGAAACTGCCGGAACTTTTTGCACCTTAACCTCTACCAGCTTCAAGCCTTGAAACTCGGTAAAGTCACCAGTTGCGATCCAGTTTGTTTCGATAGTGCCAGACCCTGTATCAACCTGACCATCATCAGACAGCTTGATTGTAGTGCCGAACGCTGGCGCGGAAGCGTCTTTAGCCAACATCCAAACACGCCCTTCAGTCATTACGTTGATTCCGCCGCCAGATTCATAAATCATTCGACCGTCAGCAGAAGTCGTCTGGAAGTGGGATCGAATTGCAACGCCGTAAGCCTTGCCGCTTGCCGCCATCGGCTTAATTAGCTTATTGCCCATAGCATCAACGCCGCCATGCTGGACCGCCACACCAACAAAAACAGGCTGATTCTGATTTCCTGCCGCATTCTCAAGAACACAAGCGCCATCAATATTATAAGCTGAAGTGTCAGAAACCTGACCAGGTAACGCACGAGACATTACAGCAAAATAACTTGCTCCAATCGTAGCCATGTTTATTTCTCCTTATTTAAGTTTTTTCAAACGCGCAGTCGGATCAAGGGAGTCGGTTTTTTCACTCTTGCCAGATTCGAAAGAATCGCCCTTAACAGATTTACGCTGCGCCGCCATTTTATCAGACTGCTTCGCAAGGTCAAAAGCTGTTTCAATATATGCATCTGCTTTTTCTGAAATATCAGCGCCAGTGACCTCTTTTACATAAGCAACCTTGATCGCTTTAGCGTCCAAGCCGTCACACTTGATACCAATTTCAGTTGCATCAGCAACCAGCTTGGCATGTTCTTCTGCGTCAGTCTTTGCCTTCTTAACAGCTTCTGCAATCTGCGCCGGAATGCCATCGACTTTAGTTTTCAGGGCGTCGCGCTCGGCCTCAAGGCCATCAGCTTTTTCGGTTGCAGCTTTTGCGTCTGCCTTTAACGCCTCAATATGATCAGCAACGGCCTTTGGAACATCAAATTCTACC
>ENA-UOZA01000063-UOZA01000063.1-food-metagenome-genome-assembly--contig:-NODE-63-length-39335-cov-7.164257_pt1 | contig 39335 bp, 45 predicted proteins | sample MGYA00249867_ERZ772721 | MGnify/ENA primary metagenome ERZ772721 (study PRJEB29005, sample SAMN08379453) | food metagenome | isolation source: cheese spiked with Escherichia coli O103 | study: EMG produced...
AAGCTGATCTTTTTTGTCCGAACAGCGTTCGGATTAATTTTACAATCTACCAATTAGCAATTATTTCTTTGGAGGTGACTGATATGTTTTTATTTCAAAATATTTCAGGAATGGATTGGCTAGTTTGGGGACTAGTGGTTATTGCATTAATGGTTTTAAATGAAGCAGCTCGGGCTAACAAGTGGATTGGATTAATTCTCTTTGTTGGGTTGCCAGTCGTTTTAACGCTCTTTGTTTGGCCAACGACGGCTGGTCCTGGTAGCAGTACCGGGACTTGGTTCCACTGGGTTAAAGTGTACTCAGCATTAGCAGGTTGTTTAGGGTTTATGGCGCTGCGCTTTATCCCTAAGTTACAACATAACAAGTGGGCATTGATTTTCCCACCCGCAATTTTAGCGTTTAATATTATGGAAGCTGTGATTCGTGATTTTCAAGTTTCACACCTACATGGATTAGTCGACGGTGTGATCATGAATGGTGGCGCGTGGAATATCATGAATGGGATTGCTGGGATTATTAACATCATCACAATCTCAGGCTGGTTCGGCATTATTACCAGTCATGACAAACAAAAAGACATGATCTGGCCCGATCAAATCTGGCCTTGGATTATCGCCTATGATGTTTGAAACTTCGCCTATGTTTACAATTGTGTTGGTGATCACTCATTCTATGCGGGCGCTGCATTATTAATTTCATGTACATTAGCAGCATTCCTGGTTAAAAAAGGGAGCTGGCTACAAGCTCGTGCGCAAACATTGGCTTTTTGGATGATGTTTACAATGAGTTATCCTGCTTTTGTAACGGATTCACAATTCTCAGTGCAAAGTACGCACAGTAGTGCCGCTTTGATGACAATCAGTGGTTTAGCACTGGCCATTAATGTGGTAGTTTTAATTCTCCACATTTACCGTGTCATGAAGTATAAACGCAACATCCTAACTGACGAAGTCTATGCTGGTACAAAGGCCTATGACCAAGTCGTGGCAGAAAACACGCCGGAAGGTAAATAAAACGAGGCTCAATGAAGGCGCAGTTCAATTTGAACTGCGTCTTTTTTTGCATTTTATAGTATGATAGATCCTATAAAGGTGGGATCAACATGACAACTTTTTATTTTGTACGGCATGGTGAAACGATGGTTAATCGAGCACAGTGTTTCAATGGTGGTGGGACGAATTCAACATTAACTGAGGCGGGGCAAGCGGCTGCTAAACGACTAGGTAGTTTATTAGCGGACCAGTCTTTTGATGCGTTACTGACGTCACCATTAACACGTGCGGTTGAAACAATGGATGCGATAGTGTCGCAGACTAATCAATCACAACCGGCAATCATGGTCGTGGATGATTTAAAAGAAATGGCACTTGGTGATTGGGAAGGCCAACCTGGTGCTAGTTTGACGAACCATCCACAATATGAAAATTACTTCCATCATCCAGAGCTGTTTGATGCCAAACAGATTCACGCGGAGTCCTACCAGGCGGTCTTAGAACGTGGGATGCTCGCGATTAAGACTGCTCAAACGGCGTATCCTGATGGTGATGTATTAGTTGTTGCGCATGGGATTATTTTATTGTTTGTTATCAACACACTACTAGGGATTCCGTTTGAGGAAATTCGATCACAAAAAATGGTTGCTAATGCAAGTTTATCCGTACTAAAAAGTAATGGCACGCAGTTTGAAAAGGTTGTGTGGAACAAAACGGTTTAGGAAGGATTTTTGGATGACGATAATTATGATTCTTTTGATCGTTGCGTTGGGCGCTTTTACCAGAACGGTATTTGGGTTTGGTGAGGCATTAGTAACGATGCCATTATTGGCCCTAGTAGCGATTGATTTAAAAAAGCGGCAACGGCTTTGATTGGCGCGCTGGGACTAATTGTGGCGATTCCGGCAGTGATTCGCCACCGCCAACAGATTGATATAGCGGTTGTCAGGCGACTAGTGATTGGTTCATTATTGGGTGTGCCAGTCGGGATAGCGCTGATGACGTATGTGCCAACGACGATTGTGTTGAGAACGTTAGCTGGTTTTTTAATCCTTTATGGCAGCTATAATCGCTATCAGTTACACCGACATCACGTGCAGCAGCAACATTTACAGTCACATCATTGGGATTATTTAGCTGGGATAATATCAGGCGTGATGGGCAGTGCCTACAATAGTCATGGTGTGCCAGTGGTGATTTATGGGACATTAAAAAAATGGCCAGTAGCATCGTTAAGGGGCATTCTACAGGCCCATTTTATTTGTGTTGGGACAATCGTGGTAATCAGTCATATTTTAGCGGGCTTTTGGACCATCCAAGTATTGCAACTATTGGGACTTAGCTTACCATTATTGTTAGTTGTGATTCCGTTGGGCAATTGGGTGAGCACTCGAATTGATAGTCGAACGATGGTGCGGTATATTTATGACTTATTAATCGTTTTTGGTTGTTTGTTGCTGTATAAAACGTTGTAAAAGGTCATTAATAGGTGGTTGGTTTATTAAATGATGTAAAGCTGATGGACAACGCCGCAGATAGTATACTAAAACGATAGTGTATAAAGTTTAAATACTAAGGGGCGGAAATTAATGAGTAAAGTATTAGTTGTTAAGGTGCATCCACTTGCTACAGAACAGTCACGGGCGTTAACGATTTTGGCGCAGTTCATGCAAGTTTATCAAAAACAAAATCCAGCTGATGAAATCAGTTGGTTGGACTTGTACCAATCTGACTTACCAGAAATTGATCAAGAACTAATGACGGCATGGGCGGCGTTAAAAAAGGGCAAGCTATGGCCACCTTAAGCGCTAGTCAGCAAGAGAAGGTCGCTCGGTTTAATCGCTATACCGACCAGTTCTTAGCAACCGATAAGTTTGTGATTGCTAATCCGCTTTGGAATTTAAATGTACCGACGAAACTTAAAGCGTGGATTGACACAGTGATGGTGGCTGGAAAAACATTTAGACATACTGAAACAGCTCCGCAGCCCTTAGCAACTGGGAAAAAAGCAGTTCATATTCAGTCAGCCGGAAACGTTTATGCTGGCCAAGATTTTGCAACACAATACGTTAAAACAATTCTTGGCTTTGCCGGTGTTGACGAAGTCATTAAAATTAGTATCGAAGGAATTGATCATTCGCCAGAAAAAGCTAACGTGATTATGCAGGAAGCTATTGAAACAGCTAAACAAACGGCACAAGTTTTTTAGAGGCGATATAGTGGAGGGATAACCATGGATTTTGAATTACCGATATATCCAGAAAATCAGGCGGCAATGAAGAAATACATGCAGAGTCAATTTGAATTTAACGGTGTTAAAGCACCGGACCGCCATTTAATTGAACGCGAATTGTGGCAGTCTGTGAAACAATTGCCACCAGCAGAAATAATGCAGTTCATTGAGACCTTATATGCTCGACCAACGCGTGAGTATCAATATGTTGCCATCGAGATGGCATTGCGTTCAGTACGTTGGTGGGAACCGGCTGATATGGAACATTTATTAACGTTGGTGTTGGAAAAAGTTTGGTGGGACAGCATCGATGCTTGGCGAAAAGTATTTGGAGAGTACATCAGACTGCATCCTGAACAGTTTGATTGGGTTGCACAGCATTTTATAGGTGCTGAGAATTTCTGGCTGCGCCGGATTGCGATTACGCTACAACTCAGTTTTTACGAAAAAACGAATGTGGCGTTTTTGGAAGAAGCCATTCTGGCAGATATTGACACAGATGAGTTCTTTATCCAAAAAGCAATTGGCTGGGCTTTACGTAACTATAGTAAGGAAAACCCTGAGTGGGTGATGACGTTTGTTGAAGAACACGAACTAACAATCTTCGCCCAACGTGAAGCCTTAAAGAAAATCAAACAAAACAAAATGTTTCACAGGAAACATACAAAAAGCAGCACCCATGATAACTAATCAAGGGTACTGCTTTTTAATAACTTAATTTAAGAGGGTAACAGCTAATAACAAGTATTAATGGTACTAGGATAAGCTAATTTATTATTTATCTAAACCCGCCAGAACTTTAGCCGGAATTTGATTCTTGGACACAGTATTAGGCCCTTTTAAGACGCGTTTTGAATTAAATTCAACTTTGACATAGCTGTTGGGAGTGAGTGGCGTTGGATTTTCGCCAGTAACTTCGACAGGGACCACTTGGTGGCTACCATCTTCTTTCACCACATTTAGTTGATAGTGATAGCTATACATATTAGTCACTGTTTTACCTGAATCATCTTTGGTGGCTTCTTTAGCTGGAGATTGAGCAGCAACTTTGGCGTAGCCTACTTCGCCGACATACGTATTTTTGTATTAACGGTAGCCAGCAAATCCGACGATGATGAGGGCGATTACCGCAATAATGCTAATTGTTTTTTTCATTGAATGAGAACTCCTTATTCCGAATTGATAAAGTTATCATACGATGTTAAGCGTAAAAAAGCGACGATTTTAAGATCAGATGACAAAAGTGTTAGCCGAGTTAAGGCCATTGTCACCTAATGTTTAAATTGGCGGTATTGTGCTTCTAAAATAGCGCTATCTAAGATGTGACCGCGCATTGCCGCTGTCATTTGATTTAGGTAAAAGCCAGGCTGTAAATCGAGCGTGGTATCAAGTGCAAATACTTTAAGTGTATAAGTGTGATCGCGGTTAGGGGGTGTCATCCCGCCGTAGCAAGCACTTGCTTCTGTTGATAAATGGTCTGTTTTGGGACTGTGCCAAGTATTAACACCTTGGATGAAATCGGGCGCTTGTTGGCTAGCATTAGCCGCGACAGTGGTCGTTTTTAAATTGGCAAGTGTCCAGTGAATCCAAGGAAACCCTTGCGTCACTTCGTAGGCATCTAGATCGTAGAAAACGGCAGCATAACTGACTGTATCGCTAGGTGCGTCTTGAATGTTAAACGGAATGGAATAAGTTGGCACACCTTCCGCGTTAAATTGAGTGCCATGACCGCCGTAGAGGTCGTCGAAGTAGCCGTGATGAATGCCAGAACTGATAATTTGCATGTTGAATCTCTTTTCTATTTTAGATTTTAGTCCAGTCGTCAATTGAGCGACCATTTGTGTCGCATAGTTCGAGCCAACTATTGGTGCCACCAAAGTACAAGAAGAGGCCGATTTCATTCACGCTCTTGAAAATAATGTCTTCAGTCGTTTGATTGTCTTGAATTTGCGCTGCATGTTCGTTGCGCAAGTGAGTGCCCATTTTAGCAGCAAAGTCAAACGAGCCATCCTTATTAAGTGGCGCGGTTGGCCACAATTGTGCCCCCGCTTTCAATAACATCTCTTTGCGCTTTTGCCAGATGGCTGTTCCTTGTGCTTCGCGCGTAGCAACAGTGAATTCGATTTGGCTGACGGCTTTTGTCCATCGATGACGTGTTTTAGCCGGTTTTGCTTTGACTGGTGCGCTTTTGGTCAGGGGATAACCAAAGCGGCTGAGGACCAAGATGATGGCTTCAACGGCTGGAGCTAAGGTTGTTCGGAAATTTTGAGGGACGTTGGACGGAAGCGAGGTGCTCGTTATCGGTGGTTGATTTTGTTCGGCTAATAGCTGCCCTACGTAGCCAATTTGTTCAGTCCACTCAGGATCCATGGTAATCCAGATACCCGTGTCAACTTGATCAGTCGAGGCTGTTTCAAGTGGGGAGAGTTGTTCAATTTGTTGCAGTTGTTGCTGCGCAAAACCGAGGAATAAAGCGGGGTGTGCGAATGCGGTTGTATTAGCCGGTGTTTGTTCAATTAAAAGCTGAGTAACGGGTTGTTCGATTAAATCGACGATCTTTTGGGTAGCCGTTAATGTTGCATTAATTTCCAAGGTCATAGGAAGCCTCCTGACAGTCTTTGATGCTTCTAATTAAACACTAAATCGCTGGTTTTGTCAGCCAGTAAGAATTGATTGAAGGAATGCTTGAAACTGAGATTCAATTAACCGGAATTAACGAATCTTTGTTATGATAGAAGGTAGGAATTTTAACGGGTGGGAGAAATGGCATGCAAGCACAAGCGGTACTAAAAGAAAAATTTGGTTATGATCACTTTAGAGAAGGTCAAGCAGATGTGATCGAATCATTGTTGGCAGGCACTAATGTCTTGGCGATTATGCCAACTGGTGGCGGGAAGTCATTGTGTTATCAAATACCAGCATTGATGCTACCCGGTTTAACGTTGGTGGTATCACCGTTGATTTCTTTGATGAAGGATCAAGTCGATGCGCTTAATGAAAATGGGATTCCAGCCACGTTTATCAATAGTACGCTAACGCAGGGGGAAGTCCAAGAACGCTTTAACCAAGCTGCGCGTGGTGAAGTGAAATTACTATATGTTTCGCCGGAACGCTTGGATTCGGATTACTTTTTAGCTGATTTAGCTGAATTAACGATTGATTTGATTGCGGTCGATGAAGTGCATTGTATTTCGCAATGGGGCCACGATTTTCGGCCAAGTTATCTACGCCTGACGGATACGATTCAGAGTATGCGCCAACGACCAACGATTGTGGCTTTAACCGCTACGGCAACCTCACAAGTGGCAGCTGACATCATGCAACGGTTGAACATTCAGCACGAAGTTAAGACGGGGTTTTCACGGCAGAATCTTGCGTTTCAAGTAGTTAAAAATCAAAATAGTGATTGCTACTTAATCGATTATTTAAAGGTCAACAAACAAAAATCCGGGATTATTTACGCCAGCACACGGAAAGAAGTTGAACGGCTCACGAAGCTGATTGAAAAGGCTAAGTTAGATGTGACAATGTATCATGGCGGATTAAACGAAACGGTGCGTCGTCAGAATCAAGAGGATTTTCTCTATGATCGCAAACCGATAATGGTCGCGACTAATGCGTTTGGCATGGGCATTGATAAAAGTAATGTGCGCTTTGTCGTGCATGCCCAGATTCCTGGGAGTTTAGAGGCTTACTATCAAGAAGCTGGCCGGGCCGGGCGTGATGGCTTGCCGAGTGAAGCGATTCTATTATTTAAAGTGAATGATGTGCAGATTCAGCATTTCTTTATCGATCAGTCGGAAATGGACGAAGCGCATAAGCAACAAGAATATGCCAAGTTGCAAGAAATGACGCAGTACGCCAATACGCAGCAATGTTTGCAACAGTACATCGTCAATTATTTTGATGATGATTGTGAAGCGTGCGGCCGGTGCAGTAACTGTCTGGATACGCGTGAAGAACAAGACATCACGATTGATGTACAAAAAGTCTTATCGTGCGTTAAACGGATGGATGAACGGTTTGGCAAAGTGTTGGTGGCGCAAGTATTGACGGGCTCGAAGAATCAAAAAATCATGCAATTCCGCTTTGATGAACTCCCAACGTATGGTCTAATGCGTGGTGATTCGCAAAAAGAAATCAGTGGTTTGATCGATTACTTAGTCGCTTCAGGATATTTGCAAGCTTCTGGCGGTCAATACCCAGTGCTGCAAATCACGGCGGCGGGAGTTGCAGTCTTAAAAGGCCAAGCGAAAGTGACGCGCAAGATGGCGGTCAAAGTGCAAAAAACGTTGCCTGAAGATAATGAATTATTTGAACAACTACGTGAGTTACGCCGCGATTTAGCGGAAGAACAAGGTGTGCCTCCGTTTGTGATTTTCTCGGATAAGACCCTATATTCAATGTGTGAAATCATGCCAACTTCCTTGACTGAAATGCTAGATGTCAAAGGGGTCGGCGAAAATAAACTAGAAAAATACGGCGAACAATTCTTGGATATATTAATGGCAGAATAGAGTGCTGAGCATTGACTGGATTTACCAAATTGGCGATGTAATCGCTGATTTGGTAAATTTGGTTAAGTGCAGAAATATGCTGGCGAGAACACGTTTCAACAAAAAAGCGTCAACGGATTCTAATATCCGTTGGCGCTTTTTTAGTATCTAGTATGGTGCATCTGCTGGATTACCATATTCAAAGTGTTGGTTTGACTTTGGATTGGGTTTCGCATCAGGTAGTAAACACGTATAACGTGTACCATCAGGACCTTCAGCGAGGAAGATGCGAGTAAAATCATTTTCAGTTTCGATCAGCTTGCAGTTTTCGTGGGTTAACCCATAAACATCAGTTACTTGCGTAATAATCATCTCTTTTTCTTAATTTGAAAGGAGTAGAGTAACCGTACATTCTACCACCGACTTAATAATAAGTATAGACTTTTATTGACAAAATTTCAAATTAATCCCCTTATTTGGTTTGAGTTTCAAGCTGGTGGAGGGTTTGTTTCAATTCAAGTCCGCCACGATACCCCCCAATTTGCCCGTCTTTACGGTAGACGCGATGGCAAGGAATAATCATCAATAGTGGATTGCGACCAATGGCAGAAGCCACTGCGCGAATTGCGGTGGGGTGCCCGACTTGAGCCGCCAAAGCGCTGTAAGTTGTGGTTTGATCATATGGCACAGCTTGCAGGGCGGTCCAAACACTTCTTTGAAAAGGTGTGCCGCCGATAATATCAATTGGCAGTGACCACGTGGCTTGGTCACCATCGAGATAAGCTGTTAATGATTCACTATAAGGAGCGATTGCGGCTTGATTTGCAACTAATTTCGTTTGGGGAAGAAAAGTGGTTAATTCACTGATAGTGCCATCGGGTGAACCAACAAAACAGATACCTTTGGGGGTTGCTGCAATAATAAATGATTGGCCAGCATGGCTAAAAGAGCCATAGAAGATTGTTAGCATTTAGAAGCCCTCCTTTTGATTGCCCTCAGTATAGCATGCCCGTTAAAAAACGACCAAGCCGTAAAACAGGCTCAGTCGTTTTTTACTTGGTTAAGCAACTGGCTGAAAGGTTTTATTTTGAAGATGATACTGAACATCACAACTTGCTGCGACTTCTTTTTCATGGGTGACAAGAATCACACATTTTTGTTGTTGATGGGCTAATTCTTGGAAGAGATGAATGATCTCCTGCGTATTTTGTTCATCTAAGTTACCGGTTGGTTCGTCGGCAACAACGATGGGGGCTGAACAACACATGGCGCGCACGATCGCAACGCGTTGTTGTTGACCACCCGATAGTTTTTGTACGTTCTTATGGGCGAGTTCGGGATTGATGCCAACCTTGCTGAGCATTTCGAGTGCGAAATCGGCAGCATTGTCATGCGTCGAATGAGTAATGGCCATCGCAGTCAAGACGTTGTCGAGTGCCGACATGTAGGGGAGTAAGTTGTAGGCTTGAAACACGATGGACACATAGCGATTGCGGTATTGGGTTAAGCCGATTTTTTGGATATCGGTACCTTCGTATAAAATACTCCCGCGGCGCGGTTTATCTAACCCTGAAAGCATGGTGAGTAAGGTCGTTTTTCCAGCACCACTGCTACCGATGATGCCGTAGAGTTTGCCGGCTTCAAAATCGAGATTAACATCTTTGTAAAGTGTATTTTCTTCAGTATCGTACCAGTAACTGACGTTTTTAGCTGTTAACATAGTAGACCTCCTATAATTATCCAATGAGAATTTTGCGTGGCTCGAGTCGTAAAATATTGAGTGATGCAAGTAAGACGGCAAATGCGATGATGGTGAAGCCGAATGCGCCAAGTTGCATTAAGGTCACGGCACTAATCTTCAGATCAAGGTCGCTTGCTTTGACGGCTTTTTTAACAGATTGGCCAGGTTGTGGCATTTGACCACTTGGCCGATTGCCACCAGTTTGACCACTAGGGGCTTGAGCGCCACCAGGGCCGCCGTTACCGCCAGGTTGCATGTTATTTGTTTGTGAGCTGGTTGTCGTTTCGGTTGTGACGGAACGCATAACTTGTTTGCTAAGCGCTTGACCAGCGAATCGTCCGCCAATGCCGGCTAAAGCTAAACTGACAATCAGCAGCATGAACATTTCAACTAATAATTGGCCCACGATTTTGACGCGCTTTTCACCTAATGAGAGTAAAACGCCCATTTCATAACGCCGTTCGCGAACCATTAAGATAATAATTAATGCGAGGATAACAGTGCCAGCGATAGCGACTAACCAAACAATCTTATTAGCAAAACTGGCCATTTTCTGCATGGATTGTTTGAGTGATTGGTAAGTACTGTCATCAGCTGTTACCGTGAATTTCTTCGTATTGATAATCTTCTTCGCTGCTTTTACAAAACTATTTTTCTTAGTTGGGTCACTAAGCGTGAATGTGGCACTATCCACTTTGCCAGTTTGACCTTTAATTTGTTTAGCTAATGTGTATGCCGTATAGATGACGTTTGCGGGGTCTGTTTGTTGTGGACCCATGCCACCGCTACTTTGACTAGTCTTATAGATCCCGACTACTTTTAGCGTATAGGCTTTTTTGCCTGTCGTGCTGGCTTTGACTTTAATGGTGTCGCCGACTTTGAGGCTGTTTTCTTTAGCCAATTCAGATTCGATGACGACATTACTGGTGTTTTTGTCGCTACTATTTAAAGCGCGACCTTTCGTGATTTTACTTGTATTATCTTTAAAGTCGCTGAGGGTTGCGGTATTGAGCACTCCGGTGATTTGTAAGTCACCTGTTGAAGTGGATGACTCAGCGTTGCCGCCAGGGCCGCCGCCCATCATGCCACCACTATTACTTGAACTACTTGATGTCGTAATGGCTTTAATGGACGAGGCGTTCGCAGAAGTCGTGACGCTGACGTTATAATTTGCCAGCCCAGATAATTTCGAAATGGCCGTCACGTCTTTTAATTTGACGGAGGGCATGGTTAATTTAGGGCGCGTTGCTGTAGTACTTGGGGCATCACTGCTAGCCGAGGCGCGCATTTTCTTAAACGCTTGATCGCGATTTGCAGAAAGGGTGACGCTAGCGTCCACCTGTTGTTTGGTATTGTTGACGGTTGTAATGGCTGCATTTCTAATCAATAGACCAGCCATGATAAAAATCATGATGACGGTCATCACAATTATTAATAAAAAGCTACGCCCTTTTTTAAAGATGACGTTTTGCCAAGCACGCTTGATAAAATTCATAAGTATTTCCTCCTTAAAACTAAATAAATATTAGTTTAGGCGGGAAATATGAATAAATTGTGTTTGAAAATAGGAATATTCAACGATTATTTTAAGAATTTATCGAGATTGTGATGCGTTTAATTAATAAATAACTTAGTTATCTATAAAAAAATTAAATTAATTTGAATTTGTTTGAAAAAAATAAATGCTATTAAATAGCGGTTTTTAGAAAATTATCGCGTATATTTCCACTTGTCTATCTTTATAGATATGTAGTATAGTGAATTGTAATAGTGAATCATTTAATTATACTTGAGACGTTGATCGTTATTTGGAGGGGTTGTACGTGAAAGAAATTGATATTCGTAAATTAGTCTTCGCAAATCAACAAGTCATTCCGAATACGCTCGCTAATCTTTCAAAAGTTGGTAATGCAATCTTGTACATTGTTGATGTTGAGGGGCATTTAGTGACAGAGGTATACGGTTCTCTCGAAATGGAGCCAGCGATGCTAATCAGTGATGATACAAGTGTTGATTTAACGATTAGTGGGATTCAAAAGCATGATTACCAACTAGAGCATACTTCGTTACCTTTAAAGATTAAACAATTAAATGAAATTGTTGGTTATATTTGTTGTGCCCGATATATTGATAAAAATAAGTCTGATCAGACCGGTTATCGAAGAACTGTGACAGAGCAGCTAGAAGAGATAGGCGAGCTCGTTCAATCGTTAGTGCAACATCTATTAAGATTGAATATATTGGAATTGGGATCAGATAAATTTATATTTGAAATTCAAGAACCACAACAAGTTCAAGAACCACACGTGAAATTATCAGCATCAGAAACAATGGCGAAATTACGACAAATAGCAGTGTCAAATGGCATGATTATTAAAGCAATTCAATTTATTGATGAAAATATTGAACGACCGTTAACTTTGGACAAGGTAGCAGCGCATGTTTATTTATCACCGTATTATTTTAGTAAGTTATTTCGGAAGGAAACTGGTTTTAGTTTTTCGACATATCTAAGTGCGCGTAAAATGCAAAAGGCAACCAAATTATTAGCCAACAAAAAACTAACCGTGAAAGAAGTCGCCGTACGGCTAAACTACCCACAGGTTAGTTATTTTAGTCAGATATTTAAAAAATATATTAATTGCACCCCGTCAGAGTATCGTAAACGAATTAACTCTTAGTAATATTAGTGACGGAGAAATGTAACTGATTCTCAAAAAAATAAATGACAGATTCTAAGCTAGAATGGACGTCTGACACCTTACCAGTAATAAATACAGAGCCACTAAATCGGTCAACAAATCCAACGTCAACGGCGCCCGATTTAAGTGCTTGATCGCCTGCAATGATCGCCGACTCAGAAGGTGTAACAGTAATGATTCCGATTGCGTCGTGACAATCGTTAAGCCCTAATTTTTCATATAGATCTCGTGTTGGACTAGCGACGATATGGGCTAAAGAGAGTTGTTTACCAGGGACGTATTCTTGAATAATACGTTCTAGACCCGTAGCATGTGCCATAATTTGAACCACCTTTTATGATTAATTATTTTGAATGAGTGAATAGAATTCTGCACAAAGATTGTGCAGAATTTTTTTTGTTTCGGAATCGATTAATTGACCATCAGTCGAAAATTTATCAGGTGCATTACCTACAAGACATTCAGTTTTATGTGTGATACAGGCGTTAATACCGGGTGATGTTAAAATTTGGCGAAGATGTTGTTGTGCCCGGACAGTTCCTAAGTGTCCCGTGGACGCACCAAGTAACATGATTGGTTTATGTTGTAATGTTGAAGGGTCTAATGAACACCAATCGATTAGATTCTTGATGTTTGCAGGAACACTATAATTAATTTCAGAAGTTGCAATGATTACTCCGTCAGCTTCGTGGAGTACATTTCGTACGTAATCAAGATCGGCTTGATATTTTTCAGCATTTTCAGCTGATAGAAAGGGTAATTGATTAATAGAAAGTAATTGAATTTGAAATACATCAGCGCAGTGAAGTTTCAAATAATGAAGCAGACGTAAATTAGAGGATAGTGGTGAATCACTGCCACTAATTGCAATTATCTTATGAACCATATGGAAGACTCCTAACGTGAAAGGTACTAGTTAGAATATGACAGTCAGGAAAAAATTTTTCAAGAGGCTTCCTTGAAAACGCTTAATTTTTAACAATTTTATTTAAAAACAACAATAAAATGATACTTCAAACTAAAATAGTTATAAATAACAACTAATTGTTAGAATTCTGTCGAATTATCACCAATAAGGAATTGTTAATAGAAAACTTATGGAACAGTTATGGGTCTTTTAAAGGTTGCTATATCAGTGTTTTTTAATAGCTAATGTAGATTATTAGACCAATTAATGACACTTTAAGAATGTGGAAAACTAGAAGATAGCGAAAAATCAACAAGCGCTTTCACTATAATGTAAGTGTATTCATTTTATAGATTAAAAATTTGGAGGTCGTCATTATGGCATTAGAAGCATTAGGCATGATTGAAACAAGAGGATTAGTTCCATCAATTGAAGCAGCGGATGCAATGGTAAAAGCTGCAAACGTCAGTTTAGTTAGTCAAGAGAAAGTAGGACATGGCTTAGTTACAACTATGGTCCGTGGTGATGTTGGTGCGGTTAAAGCAGCAGTTGATGCAGGTGTTGCAGCTGCTGAAAATATTGGGGAAGTTGTTTCAAACTTTGTCATTCCACGGCCTCATGAAGAAATTGAAAAATTAATCAAAATGCAATCAAAACTAACACAGGAATAAGTGATTGATAGATGGCAGATCAAAATGAACAGTTAGTTACCGATATTTTAAGTAAGGTACTACAATCAAACGACATTAATGAAGTCACAAACGGGGTGAATCAGATGAAGGATGTTGCGATTAATCTAACCGAATTTGTGGGAACAGCACCAATTGGCGATACAATCGGCATGGTCATTGCAAATGTTGACCGTGATTTATTTGCCAAGTTACATGTCGAAGGGGATTACCGTGCAATTGGAATCCTCTCTGCTAGAACGGGTGGCGGACCACAAATCATGGCGGCCGATGAAGCTGTTAAGGGGACAAATACAACGGTCATCAGTGTTCAATTACCAAGAGATACAAAGGGTGGCGCTGGTCATGGGTCATTAATTCTAATTGGTGGTCAAGATGTTTCAGATGTTAGACGCGCAATCGAAATTGCGTTAGAAAATGTCCCAACTCGGTTTGGTGACGTGTATAACAACCAGGCTGGCCATTTAGAATTACAATACACAGCTCGTGCTAGTCAAGCGTGTCATATGGCATTTGGTGCGCCAGAAGGTCAAGCATATGGTTTAATTGCCGGTGCACCTGCTGGGATTGGTGTTGTAATGGCTGATACGGCATTAAAGGCAGCCAACGTTGAAGCGATTGATTTTGCTTCACCTGGTTTTGGAACGAGTTATTCAAACGAAGGTATTCTGCACATCACAGGGGATTCCGGTGCTGTTCGCCAAGCTGTTATTTCAGCTAGAGAAGTCGGCAAACAATTACTGGGTACTCTAGGTGATACGCCAATGAATGATTTTCCTTCATATATTTAAGGAAAGTGGGGTGCAATTTTGAAACGACAAAAAAGAGTTGAAGAATTAGAAAAACGTCCTGTCCATTTAGACGGTTTTGTCGATGAATGGCCAGAAGAAGGTTTAATCGCAATGGAAAGTCCTAACGACCCTAAGCCAAGTGTACGAGTTGAAAATGGTAAGATCGTTGAAATGGATGGTAAAACGGAAGCTGAATTTGATTTAATTGATCAATTTATTGCTAAACACGCTGTTGTGACTAAGGACGCTGAAAAAGTAATGGCGATGGATTCATTAGAAATTGCCAATAAATTAGTTGATCCTAACGTTCGTCGGGAAGAAATCATTCCGATTACAACTGCAATGACACCTGCTAAAGCAGCTGATGTTATTAGTAAGTTGAACTTTGCAGAAATGATTATGGCTTCACAAAAGATGCGACCACGTAAGACACCAGCGACACAAGCCCACGTTACTAATATTCGGGATAATCCAGTGTTGTTAGCTGCCGATGCTGCCGATGCAGCGTTACGGGGTTTCCCTGAACAAGAAACAACAACTGCTGTTGCGCGTTATGCACCATTAAACGCGATTTCAATCATGGTTGGCTCACAAACTGGTCGTCCAGGGGTAATCACACAATGTTCTGTTGAAGAAGCAATGGAATTGAACTTGGGAATGCGTGGCTTTACAGCATATGCTGAAACAATTTCAGTTTATGGAACAGAGCGAGTTTTCACGGATGGTGATGACACGCCTTGGTCAAAAGGCTTTTTAGCTTCTTGTTATGCTTCACGTGGTTTGAAGATGCGCTTTACTTCAGGTTCAGGTTCTGAAGTCATGATGGGTTACGCAGAAGGTAAGTCAATGTTATACCTTGAAACACGTTGTATCTTCATCACTAAAGGCTGTGGGGTACAAGGGCTACAAAACGGTGCTGTTAGTTGTATCGGGATTCCAGGAGCTGTTCCATCTGGTATTCGTGAAGTTTTAGGTGAGAACTTACTCTGTATGATGTTAGATATTGAATGTGCTTCTGGTAATGACCAAGCTTTCTCACATTCTGATATTCGCCGGACTGAAAGACTATTAGGTCAATTTATTGCCGGTACAGACTACATTTCATCTGGCTACTCATCAGTACCAAACTATGATAATACGTTTGCTGGTTCAAATACGGATGCGACCGACTATGATGACTACTATGCAATGCAACGCGATCTTAAGATTAATGCCGGGATTATTCCTGCTAAAGAAGAAGATTTGATTAAAGTACGGAACAAAGCTGCTAGAGCTTTACAAGCTGTCTTTAAGGCGTTGGATTTACCGGTTATTACGGACGAAGAAGTAGAAGCTGCAACTTATGCCTATACTTCTAAAGATATGCCTGAACGAAATATGGTTGAGGATATGAAGGCAGCACAAGGAATTCTGGACCGAAACATTACCGGTGTTGATATCGTTAAAGGCCTCTATGAAGGTGGCTTCCAAGATATCGCGGAAACTGTCTTAAAGTTATTACAACAACGGATTGCCGGTGACTTCTTACAAACATCAGCAATTTTCGATAAGGACTGGAATGTTATTTCAGCCGTTAATAATGGCAATGACTACCATGGCCCAGGTACTGGATATCATATCGATGATGAGCTATGGGAAAAGATTAAAGCGATACCAATGGCAATCAATCCGTCTAATGTTTAGATTGATTACTGCAAAAAGGAGGCCAGTAATTCATGGTTGAAGTTAATGAAGATTTACTACGACAGATTGTTAAACAAGTCATTGCTGAAGCACAAGAAGTTGACCGTAAAGTTGATTTTAGAGGATCGGAAGTGACGGAAAAGCCTGCTCCTACGGCACCCAATGTTGGTCAACCAGAAGCAACGGATGCACCGCTTAAGCTTGATTGGTTCAAGCGGACGGGGGTTGCTAAAAAGGGAACGACAACGGATGAAGTTGTCATTGCAGTATTACCTGGTTTTGCAGAACATATGACTGAGAACATGACAGGGATTGCACACAAAGAAATTCTACGACAAACCATTGCTGGAATTGAAGAAGAAGGATTAAAAGCCAGAGTAATTAAAGTTTACAGAACGGCAGACGTTTCATTTGCTGGCGCTGAAGCTGATGGTTACTCAGGATCAGGGGTTGCGATTGCTATTCAATCTAAAGGGACAACCATTATTCACCAAAAGGATTTGGAACCTTTATCAAATCTTGAATTGTTCCCACAAGCACCGGTTATTACACCAGAAACATACCGGGCAATTGGTCGCAATGCAGCGCGTTACGCTAAGGGTGAATCACCAACACCTGTACCGACTGTCAATGATCAAATGTCACGGGTTCAATACCAAGCTAAATCGGCATTGATGCATATTAAGGAAACGAAATATGTTGTGGTTGGTAAAGAACCTGAAGAAGTCGAATTAAACTTTAGTTAACAGAATGTGGGTGAGAATATGTCTGAAATTAATGATCTAATTAATAAAATCGTTAAAGAAGCTGGTCAACAAGCACCGCATTCTGAAACGACAGTTCCAACTAACAAAGCAGATAAGCAAGCTGGTCACACTAAAATGACTGCAGCTGATTATCCACTTTTCAAGAAACATCCCGAAATGGTCAACGCACCAAACGGAAAGAACATTAATGAAATTACGATTGAAGCAGCAATTAACGGTCAAGTTAAACCAGAAGATTTGCGGATTGCACCAGCAACATTGAAAGCACAAGGTGAAATCGCTGAAAGTGCTGGTCGTGGTGCTTTGAAGAGTAACTTTGATCGGGCAGCTGAATTAACAGCTATTCCGGACGAACGTCTTTTAGAAATGTACGGCGCACTTAGACCATATCGTTCAACAAAGGAAGAATTATTAGCTATTGCAGACGAATTGGAAAATAAATATAACGCTAAGATTACAGCTGGTTTTGTAAGAGAAGCCGTTGAAATGTATGGTATTCGTAAGAAATTCAAAGGAGATAACTAGTTTATCTCAAGTGAGGACTGATTAACTTGAAAAGGGTCATAGGTGTTGATATTGGTAACTCGTCAACAGAAGTCGTGCTTGCCGAAATTGAATCAGACGGACGCATTCAGTTTATTCAATCTAATATTGCAGAAACAACGGGAATCAAGGGGACTAAGCAAAATCTATTTGGGATTAAAACGGCGATTAATGGGTTGCTTGAAAAATGCCAACTAACAATCGAAGCAGTTGATCTGATTCGGATTAATGAAGCAACGCCGGTTATTGGTGATGTTGCGATGGAAACCATTACTGAGACAATCATTACTGAATCAACAATGATTGGCCATAATCCTAAGACACCTGGTGGTTTGGGATTAGGGATTGGGTATACGGTAAACATTGCGGAATTGCATCAGCGAACTGATAAGAGTCGCCAATACATCGTTGTTATCCCTAAAACGATTGATTTTGCGGACAGTGCTAAACTGATTAACCTTTACTGGCAATCAGGTTACCAAATTACGGCAGCGATTTTACAAGCGGATGATGGTGTTTTAGTCAATAATCGACTTGATAAAGTGATTCCGATTGTGGATGAAGTCGCCTATATCGACAAGATTCCACTGGACATGTTGGCAACCGTTGAAGTTGCTGATAAAGGAAAAGTAATTACGCAATTATCAAATCCATATGGGATTGCGACAGTCTTTAATCTAAATTCGGATGAAACAAAGAATATCGTCCCAGTTTCACGCGCATTAATTGGTAATCGGTCAGCCGTAGTGATTAAAACGCCAGAGGGTGATGTTAAGGCACGGGTTATTCCTGCTGGTTCGATTACAATCCAAGGTGATGGACGAACACAAACCGTTGATTTAGCTGCTGGGGCAGATAAAATCATGGCGGCTGTTTCAACCTTTAAACACATTGATAATGTTAATGGTGAAGCAGGCACAAACATTGGTGGTATGCTCGAACGAGTTCGTCAAACAATGGCGGACTTAACGAACAAGACATTGGATGAAATTTTTATTCAAGACTTACTAGCCGTTACAACGTCTGTCCCGATTGATGTTAAAGGTGGTTTAGCCGGAGAATTTTCAATGGAACAAGCGGTTGGAATTGCTTCAATGGTTAAATCTGACCACTTACAAATGGCGATGATTGCGACTGAAATTAAGAAAGAGTTCCAGTCGATTGAAGTTGAAATCGGTGGTGCGGAAGCGGAAGCTGCGATTCTCGGGGCATTAACGACTCCCGGAACGACGGCACCAATGGCAATTCTTGATCTTGGTGCCGGATCTACAGATGCATCGATCATCAATGCATCTGGCGAAACGGTTGCAATCCATTTAGCAGGTGCAGGCGACATGGTTACGATGATTATTAATTCGGAATTAGGTTTAGATGATCAGTATTTAGCCGAAGATATTAAGAAATACCCGTTAGCAAAGGTTGAAAGTTTATTCTTTATCCGTCATGAAGATGGCAGTGTTCAATTCTTTGATAAAGCTCTTCCGGGAAATTTATTTGCAAAAACAGTAGTTGATACGCCAAATGGTTTTGTCCCCATTCCAGGTGATTTGAACATTGAAAAGATTAAGCGTATTCGTCAAACTGCCAAAAAACGGGTGTTTGTAGAAAATGCCATTCGTGCTTTGAAGCATGTTAGTCCAACCGGTAGCATTCGTGATATTCCGTTCGTAGTCATTGTGGGAGGATCGGCTTTAGATTTTGAAATTCCACAACTAGTGACGGATGAATTATCACGATACAACTTAGTGGCAGGCCGGGGGAATATCCGTGCTATTGAAGGCCCTCGGAATGCTGTTGCGACAGGCTTGATTCTGGCTTATGCAGAAAGCATCGGTGTATGACATGACTAAAAAACCAGAAATCATTATTGCTAGTGGAATTGATGATACGTTGATTCAACCACTTCTGTACGGTATTGAAGAAGAAGAAATTCCTTTCCAATTTGCTGAAATAGATGGTCAGACAACGGTCGAACGTGCTTATCAAAGTGCAATCGAATCGCAGTTATCAGTGGGACTAGCCTATGACAGAGATTACGCCTATTTACATTTTAAAAATTTGCCAGCGGCGGAACCACTATTTAAAGTTGCGATGAATCGACCTGATCAATTAGATCGACTGGGTGCTAATGCAGCACGACTAGTCAAGGGTGTACCATTTAAAGAAATCGATTAAAGGAAGTGTTAGAATTTGAACGCATTAGGATTAGTAGAAGTCGTTGGCTTTTCAACCGCAGTGTATGTTGCGGATTCGATGGTTAAGACAGCAGATATCACGATTAGTCGCTTAGAACGAACCAAAGGTGCCGGCTGGATGACAATCTATGTCAACGGTGATGTTGGCGCTGTGCAAGCTGCAGTCTCTGATGGTCAAGCTATGGCAGAAGCCGCAGACAAGTTTGTGACAGCTAAAGTGATTGCACGACCAACAGACGAGCTTGGCAAGTTTATTACTAAAAAGTCAGCTACTAAAGTGGCACCAAAAATAGAACCAAAGACAACAAAAACAGAATCAAAATCATCAAAAAATAAAAAATAAAACAGTTTTCTAGGAGGAAAATATTATGAATAACGCATTAGGAATGATTGAAACTAAAGGTTTAGTCGCAGCAATCGAAGCAGCAGATTCAATGGTTAAAGCAGCCAATGTATCACTCGAAGGCTACGAAAAAATTGGTTCAGGTTTAGTAACAGTTATCGTTCGTGGGGATGTTGGTGCTGTTAAAGCAGCCGTGGACGCAGGTACGTCATCAGCTGAAAACGTTGGCGAAGTGGTATCAAGCTACGTAATCCCTCGTCCACACACAGATGTTGAAAAAATCTTGCCTAGCAAATAAGTAATATTCGTTTTAAAAGGTTAATTAAGTTGGAGGCAAGACATAATGGACGAGAGCCAATTAAGAACAATTATTCGTAAAATTATTGATGAAGAACTAAATGGGATACCAAGCATTCCGGTTGGTGTTTCGAACCATCATATTCACCTAACAGATGAGGATTTTGATCGTTTATTCCCGGGACAAAAGATGACGGTATTTCGTCAATTGAAACAACCATCTGATTTTGCTTCTGAACAAAAAGTCACATTGGTTGGCCCAAACGGCGTTGAAATTAATAATGTTAGAATTCTTGGTCCTACACGTAAACATAGCCAAGTTGAAATCTCTAAAACAGAAGCATTCCAATTGGCAATTGATGCACCAATTCGCTTATCCGGTGACTTAGAAGGTGCCCCATCGATTAAAGTGAAATCAGAATTTGCAGAAATCACAATTCAAGGGGTCATCATTGCTAAACGTCACATTCACATGAGCCTACGAGATGCTGCTAAATTCGGCGTTAAATATGGTGACAATGTACAAGTGGCAATTGAATCAGAAGGTCGTCGAACAATTTTTGATGATGTTTTAGCACGGCCACGTGAAGACTTTGTTTTGGAAATGCATATTGATACGGATGAAGCTAACGCTGCAAATATCCAAGCTAACACTGTTGCACGGATCGTTGAAGCAAAACCTGAACAATAATCATTGCAGAGTGCAAGTAAGGAGGCGCGTTGATGAGCCAAATTGATTTGGATCAGCTGATCAAGACGGTGACGCAGATATTAGCGCAACGCGCTGAACAGGCGCTAACCGTTAGTATTGAAGATGATTGTCCCGATGAGTCAGTCTTTCTAACCCATCAAACGGTGATATTAGAGCATGTCGATGTTTTGTTTCTCAAAACATTGGTCACGCTAGATACCACTGCTAATGACTGGGCACAATGGTTTCAAAAGGGCTTTAATTATGGGATTAATTTTGAAATTCGAATGGGGTTTGCCGACGTAAATCTCATTCCTTGGCAATTGTTAACCAAATGGCCCGTTCAATTGATTAGTAAGGATCAACAGCCAATTGTTGTCATTGATAAACCATATATTACGTATGCCGATGTCATGTTTATGAAACAGACCAATATATTAGTAAAATTAAGAAAACAGAAGTTGACGGCGCTTGCTGCCGATGCTTTGGCCAAGAGTCAGATACAGATTATTGAAAGGATTGACAGTCGATGTATATGGGAGTAGTTGTGGGAAGTGTCGTCGCCACACAAAAGTCAACGTCGTTAGTTGGAAAGAAGTTAATGATTATTCAACCGATTAATAGCGAACGACAACCAGTCAGATTTGAAGAGGTTGCAACAGACACAGTTGGCGCGGGAATTGGCGAAACCATTCTCTTTGTGAGAGGGGCAGCAGCTCACCGAAGCTTTCAACAAACTGCTAGATCCGATCAAGATGTAACGGATGCTTCAATTGTGGCAATTGTGGATAGATTTGATAAGTAGGTGAGCTTAAATGGCAATTTATACCAAAACAGGTGATAAAGGAACGACCGCGCTTTTTGACGGTCGCCGTGTTAAAAAATTCGATGATCGCGTGGAAGCCTACGGAACAATTGATGAATGTAACAGCCAACTGAGTGTTGCGCAAAAGTTCTGTAAGATTCCACGAAATATCGAACTACTTGAGACGATTCAAAATAACATGTTCATCGTTGCCGGTGAGCTAGCAACTGATAATACGGATAAATTTTACGGTAAGAGTCATCAGGTGACAGAAGATGACGTCCATCTTTTAGAGACAACAATCGATTATTATACTGATAAATTGCCAGTGATTCATGAATTTATTTTACCCGGCAAAAGTATTGCTGGTGCTCATTTGCACCTTTGTCGTTCGGTTTGTCGGCGAGCTGAGCGGTTAATTGTGCGCTTAAATGAAGACAAGCCGGTTAGACCTGGATTGTTGAAGTACGTCAACCGTCTTTCGGACTTGTTATATATCTTAGCGCGAGCAGAAGATGATTTTGACCAAAAAGAAAAATTAGTTGATGAAGTTGTTCGGCGGTATCAAGAAAAGGTGGGTAAATAACGATGACAATTGAGAATATTTTAACCGAGATTCAACAGGCGATTACTAACCAATCTGGGCAAGCAATATTTAGTCGTAGCTTCATCCAATCAGCCTTTGATGCGGGTGAAGCGCGGGCAAACGAACTCGGTGTTGGGGTGACGATGTGTGTGACGGACGCAAATGCAAATCCTATCATGCTCTATCACATGCCTAATGCAAATCTTGTTAGCCTTGAATTAGCGCCTAAAAAAGCTTGGTCGGCAATTGCAATGAAGATGCCAACTAAAGAAATCAGTGAACAAGTACAACCAGGCGCACCATTGTATGATATGTCGACAATGTTAACGGGTAAATTAGTCACATTTGCAGGAGGCATACCACTTACCACCCATAATACTATTATTGGTGGTGTAGGGGTTAGTGGTGGATCCGTTGAAGAAGATCAAAGTATTTGTCAAACGATTGTGACAAAAATTTTAGAGGGAGTTCAATAGAATGGATAATTTAGAAGAAAAAATCAGAGAAATCCTTGAAGAAGAATTAAGCTCAAGTTTGTCTGACTCAACATCCAAACCAAGTACCGTTGGCAGTAAAGGCCATAACGGTATCTTTAGTAATGTGGATGACGCAATTGCGGCTGCTAAAGCTGCTTGGGAAGATTATGTTGATCAACCAATTGAAATGCGTAACAAAGTGGTTGAAGCTATTAAAGAAGGGTTCCGCCCACATATCGAATGGATGGCTAAACAAATTAAAGAAGAAACTGGTATGGGAACAGTTGATGCAAAAATCGCTAAATTAAATAATGCATTATACAATACGCCCGGCACAGAAATCTTACAACCAGATGCTGAAACCGGTGATGGTGGGTTAATCATGTACGAATATGCACCATATGGTGTTATCGGTGCTGTTGGTCCAAGTACTAATCCAGCTGAAACCGTAATTGCAAACGGGATTATGATGTTAGCTGCTGGGAATACCGTCTTCTTTGGTGCTCATCCTGGTGCTAAAAACATTACTCGCTGGACAATCGAAAAATTAAACGAATTCGTTTATGAAGCAACTGGTCTTCAAAATTTGATGGTCAGTCTTGATCAACCAAGTATCGAATCTGTTCAACAAATGATGTCGCATCCAGATATTGCTTTATTAGCTGTTACTGGTGGTCCTGCTGTTGTTCACCAAGCAATGACAAGTGGCAAAAAAGCAATTGGTGCTGGTGCGGGTAATCCTCCTGCAATGGTTGATGCAACAGCTGATATTTCACTAGCAGCCCACAATATCGTTGATTCAGCTTCGTTTGATAATGATATTTTATGTACTGCTGAAAAAGAAGTTATTACAGAACAATCAATCAAAGATGAATTGATTACGAAGATGCAACAAGAAGGTGCTTTCTTACTTAAGAACAAACAAGACATCGATCGTTTAGTGAAGATGACGATTAAAGACAATGGCGATCCTGATCGTAAATTCGTTGGGAAAGATGCAACATTCATCTTAGACCAAGCAAACATTGCTTACACAGGTCACCCATCAGTTATCATTCTTGAAGCTAGTGTAGACCATCCATTCACAATGACTGAAATGTTAATGCCAATTGTGCCAGTTGTTAGTTGTCCAGATTTTGATAGCGTATTGAAGGCTGCATTAATTGCAGAACAAGGCTATCACCACACAGCTTCAATTCACTCCCGGGACTTAGTTCAAATTAACCGTGCTGCTCACAAGATGAACACATCGATTTTCGTTGTTAACGGTCCTACTTATTCAGGAACAGGTGTTGGCTTTACAGGTGCTTCGGCCTTAACAATTGCAACACCAACTGGTGAAGGGACAACCACTGCTAAATCTTTTACACGTCGGAGAAGATTGAATTCACCACAAGGCTTTTCACTTAGATAGTGAGGCACAAGTTAAGGAGGAATTGGTTGTATGTCAGACTTTCATGTAGGTACGCAGATATATTCAGGACAAACAGCTTTGGATCAACTTGATGACGTTCAAAACCAACAGATTATGCTTGTGTGTGATCCGTTTTTGAATGACAGTCAAGAATTACAAAAAATTAAAAATCATTTTAATCATAGCAATACGATTGAAGTCTTCGCGGATGTGAAACCTAACCCACCATTGGAAAATATCGAAGCCGGTGTAACGGTTTTTAGTACATTCAAACCAACCGTGATGGTTGCTGTTGGTGGTGGGTCAGCCATTGACACGGCTAAAGCCATTCGTTTCTTTGGCGAAAAGCTTGATCAGCAAAAAATTGCTTGTTTTATCGCTATTCCAACCACTAGTGGGACTGGTTCGGAAGTTACCAACACTGCAGTTGTTTCTGATGAAAAGAACAACGCCAAATTTCCAATTATCGAAGATTATTTAATTCCAGATATCGCGCTATTATACCCAGAGTTAGTAATGAGTGCGCCTAAATCAGTTTCTGCATTTTCAGGGTTAGATGTTTTAACCCATGCGTTGGAAGCTTTAGTCGCAAAAGATGCTAATCTCTTCACAGATGCCCTAGCTGAAAAAGTCATTGATGTGATTACACATAACTTGACGACGATTTATCAACAACCGGACAACTATGAAGTGCGAGAATTGGTTCATCAAGCATCAAGTGCAGCTGGAATTGCGTTTAATAAAGCAGGTTTGGGGATTACCCATGCGATTGCGCATCAATTAGGCGCAATGTTCCATGTGCCACACGGCTTAGCTTGTGCAATGACTTTACCATACGTTGTTGAATATAATGCCCAAGATCCAAAAGCACGGGCAAAATATGCAGCCGCCGCACGTAAAGCAGGTTTAATTAGTGGCAGCACAAGTGATCAAGTTGCCGTTAAGAAGATTATTCATCAAATCAAAGCAATGATGCGGGCAATGAATTGTCCTCAATCACTCGTTAAATTCGGTGTAAAAGCAGCAGATGCAAATGAAATGGTTGATCGGATTATTGAAGGTGCTAAGGGGGATGGGACTTTCCCAGGAAACCCAATTATGCCAGATGATCAAGCATTAGCACTTATTTATAAGAAAGTTATTGGTAATTAATTAGATTACCAATCGATAGAGGAGTTTGACAATGGTCGCAAAAATTTTATCAATTAACTCGGGTAGTTCATCACTCAAGTTTAAATTATATTTAATGCCTGCAGAAGTTGTCGTTGCAAGTGGTCAGGTTGAGCGGATTGGTCAAGCAAAAGCCCACTTTACAATGAAGACAGAAGCCGGTAAGGTTGATGAAGACGTCCAAGCTAAGAGTCATGATCAAGCTGTTTCATTAGTGATTGATCAACTATTGGCGCATCAAGTTATTAAAGAAATGACGGAAATCAGCGGTGTAGGTCATCGTATTTCAAATGGCGGTGCCTACTACAGTCAAGCAGTTGTCATTGATGAGTTGGTAGAACAACGAATTGATGAATTATCCGCATTGTCACCATTGCATAATCCAGTCAATTTATTAGGAATTCGTGCGTTTAAAAAATTGCTTCCTCAAGCAATGCAAGTTGCAGTTTTCGATACAGCTTTTAACGCAACGATTCCGCAAGCTAATGCACTGTACGCTATTCCCTATGACTACTACGAAAAATATGGCATTCGTAAATATGGATTCCATGGACCTAGTCATCAATATATTACGGAACAAGTGCAAGAGAGATTTCCAACGATGAGTCATAAGATTATTAGTTGTCATCTCGGTAGTGGGGCTAGCATTTCAGCTATTAAGGATGGGCAAACAATTGATAATTCCATGGGATTCACCCCATTGGCTGGCTTGATGATGGGGACGCGTTCTGGCGATTTGGATCCACAAATACTTCCTTTCTTGCAGGAACATGAGGGACTAGATATTCAGGAAATAAAGAATTTGTTGAATGCTAAATCCGGATTATTAGGGATTTCAGGGTATTCAAATGATATTCGAGATTTGGAAAAGGCGCAAAAAGAAGGACATCAACGAGCTGCATTGGCGTTAGCAATGTTTATTCATCGGATTCAAACTTATATCGGTGCTTATGCTGCTGAGTTGAACGGTGTTGAAACCATTGTTTTTACTGCAGGAATTGGTGAGCATGATAGCTACATCCGGAGTAAGATTATGCAACAGTTTGCTTACTTAGGTGTACGAATTGATGAAACGCAAAATCAAGCAAATGAATTAGTGATTAGTCAACGAGATAGTGCAATTAATGTACTTGTTATCCCGACTGATGAAGAAATTGTGATTGCTCGGGATACGTATCAGCATTTTTCGCATTGAATAGTAACACCAGAAAGGAGTAAAAAGATGACGAATCAATTAAAACGGGTGATTCAAGAATCGGTGCCGGGCAAACAAATTACCTTGTCGCATATCATCGCTAATCCTGAAACAGCTATTTTAGAGAGTATTGGTATTGAACGGCGCCAGATTTCATTGGGAATTATGACAATTACACCACCTGAAGCAGCAGCAATTGTTTCGGATGTTGCTACTAAGGCTGGTGCAGTTAATATTGAATTCATTGACCGGTTTAGTGGTTCACTAGTCCTATCTGGTGCTGTTGATGATATTGAATCAGCGATAATCGCTGGCTGTGGTTTTTTACGAGATCAATTAGGGTTTACGATCCCTGAAATAACAAGATCGTAATTAAGTACTATTACAAAAGAAGGAAACTGGTGTGAACCCAGTGCTGTTCCCGCAACTGTAAACGATGCAAAATCGTGAGTCAGATACTTCCATAGATTTACTTTTTCGGGATAAAAAAGTGAGAGTCGTACTGTTTTAATGGGTGCACTCTTTAGTGTGCCCATTTTTTGAAATCAGCTAAACAGTATTAAATGAGGTGTATTAGTATGAAAAAAGCGTTATTAGTTGGCGCAGTTGGTTGTGGTAAGACAACATTTCGACAACGGATATTTGGACAGAAACAAACGTATGATAAGACACAAGCTATTGAATTCTTTGATAGTTTAATTGATACGCCAGGCGAATTTACAGAACATCGACGTCTTTATTCAGCTTTAAATGTGACGGCAAACCAGGCTGATGTCATTGTTATGATGCAGAGTGTGAAGGATAAACGACAAATATTTTCACCAGGTTTTTCATATATGTTTTATAAACCCGCTGTTGGGGTAATCACTAAAACGGATTTGGCAGAATCTCAGGAAGATTTGGATTATGTTGAAAAGCAGCTAAAGCTAGCTGGTGCTGAGCAGATTTTTACGATTTCGTCTAAGACTAATCAGGGTGTTGATACGTTAATAAAATATTTAGAGTGATGGTGGTTGAATGATAGATGAACATCAAATTATGCAAAATGTGACGGCTTGGATTATTGAGTGTGCGGACTACGCTAGAAGTAATCTGGGGAAGATTGCACATATCGCACAAAAAAGTGGAGAATACGATTTAGTAACAAATTTAGATACCGACATTGAAGTGAAAATTGAAGCGCAGATACATAAGCATTATCCGGAAGCTTCAATTATTGGTGAGGAAGCAACAGTCAAAAATATTCATCAACCCACGGGACTAACGTTTTTCATAGATCCAATCGATGGGACATTGAACTTGGTTAAAAAGCATGACTGTTTTGCTATCATGATTGGGGTTTACGACGGAGAGCGACCAGTCTGTGGTGCCATTATGGATGTGATGAAAGAGCAACTTTATTGGGGTGGCCCGAATATCGGTGTTTTTTGTAACGATCGTCGTTTACCAGTACCAACTGACGTTGCCTTGAAAGATGGTTTAGTTGGTGTTTCATGGCGGCAGTTTTTAGGCAATCGGTTTAATGAGATTAAGATAGCTCAAAATAGTGCCGGAATACGTGTGATGGGTAGCGCTGGGTTAGAATTTATAGAGTTGATGAATGGGAAGCACATTGCGTATCTTGCAACGCTGAATCCATGGGATTTTGCGGCTGGTCGGATACTAGCCGAAACATTGGGGATTAAGGTTCGTGCAGCCAATGGTAATCAATTAAATCGATTTAAGACGAGTCACTTGATTGCGGGAACTCCGGCGGCATATCACCGGATTAAGATGTTACAGCAATTTTAAATTGGTAATTATTGGATTAAAAAAGGATTGGGGATAGTTATAATGAAGAAAAATCACAGAATATATACAGTTTTGTGCGCCGGAGTGTTATTAACAACGCCGATTTTAACGGCTGTTAGTGGCGTGCAAGCAGCAACAACGTTCCAAGCAGAGAGCAGTCAAGTAGTTTCAAGCTCAGCGGTATCAGCGAGTTCAGTTGAAAGTAGTCAGAGTCAATCAAGTAGTCAGACTTCCAGCGTAGCACCGACACAATCATTACAACCAACGACGGAAGCTGATAAACCAGAAATTAATAGCGCGGAAAAAGTTCAAGTAGCACCTAAAGCTGCTTTAAATATGGATTATCAAAAAGCAATTAGTGCTGCTATTGATCATATTACAAGCACTAACGGATCAGGCCCATGGCAAGCGTTAGCTTTCAAACAATCTGGGATTTCGATGACAGACGCACAACGCCAATCGTTTATTAAAACTATTGGGAACGATGTTGATCAAATGGCTGCAGAGGGGCGCTATTCAGCAACTGATGCGGAACGCTCAGTAATTGGATTAACAGCACTTGGTGAAGACCCAACGAACTTCCACGGTGTGAACTTGATTCAAAAAACGATTGAAGCCTCAACAGCTAAATATGTTGGGATTAATGGTCAAATATACGGCATTATTGCTTTGAGTACGAAAGATTATGGTGAAGAAGCAAATAAAACCATTACTACATTAATTCAAGCAGTGTTACAAAAACAAAATGTTGATAAGGGCTGGGCACTCTTTGGGACTGATAGCGATGTTGATATTACCGGGATGGCAATGACGGCCCTTGGTATGCACCGAGATGTTACTGGAGTGCAACCAGCACTTGATAAAGCCGTTTCAATGTTAAAAGACAAGGCATTTCAAAAGGCAACAGGTGGGTTCTTCATACCAAGTTCTTTCTCTAAAGTAGAGAATTCAAATAGTATTTCACAAGCTGTTATGGGCTTAATGGCTGCCGGTGTTGATCCTGCCAAAGCATTTGTTGGAGATAACGGTGTAAATCCAATTTCAAGATTATTAGCCTATCAAAGAACTGATGGTGAATTCCGTTGGCAATTTGACAATGATAGTGGTGCGCTTGCAATGGCAACGGAACAAGCGACATATGCACTGGATCAATACGAATTTTTCCTAAATGGGAAAGGCTCAATTTACAATTTTGGTGGGAGTACAACCACGGATCCAACCGACCCAGTCGATCCAACTAATCCGACTAACCCGGTTGATCCAACTAATCCGACTAACCCGGTTGATCCAACTGATCCGACAGTACCAACAGATGAAAATAGTTTAAGTGTTCAAAAAAGCTTAGATTTAAGTAAGACAGCAGTTAAATCATTAGTTGAAAGTGAAATTGATGATGAAAACTTCCTCGGATCGGATATTATTTTCGGTGCAGGTCGGACGGGTCAATTATCACGCACACAGATTAAACAATTGAATGACAAATTGATCGAACAGTCTAAAGCAGGGAATATCACTAAACCAAACGATTTAGCACGTGTTATTTTGAATTTACAAGCCATGGGGATTGACCCAACAAACTTTGATGGCCGTAATTTGGCCAATGAACTTTATGAATCAAAAACAGCAACAAACATGGGTTCTTACATGGATGCAACAATTTTATTAGCGTTGGTCAGTGGACATTATCAAGCACCTAAAGATGCTAAGTTTACTGTTTCAGATTTAGTAGCTTCTCTAGTAAAAGACGGTCAAAACATGGGTAATGACGGCTGGGGTTACGAAAAAGATGGTGTCAAGACTAAAGATGTGGATACAACAGCTGTGGGTATGTTAGCGTTGAAGACAGCATTATTGGCAAATGATACTTACCAACTGAATGATATTCTAGTTAGCCAAGCAAATACATTACTCACGAATGCACAAGAATTTATTGAATCATCAGCAACACTTGACGGTGGTTATGGTATTAACGGTTTCAGTCCAAGTAATACTAATAGTACGGCAATGGGACTTGCGGCTTTAGCAACGAACGGTGTTGATACAACTAAAGTATTGGAATATAAAAAAGGATCTGCACTTTCTTCATTACTAAGTTTCCAAAATGAAGATGGTAGTTTTAAAACAGATTATTCAGTTTCATTGGCAACTGGTCAAGCATTACTTGGTTTAAAAGCTTATCAAGAATATGTTGCTAAAAAAGGGAGTCTTTATGATTTTGTTAAGAACCCGGTCAATAAGTATGTGGAATATGCTGACGTTACAGTTCAAGCAGTCGATCAAGATGGTAAAGTTCTGAAAACAACAACTGTTGCTAACCAAGAAGTAGGTAAGAAAATAACAGTTAAAGCAGATCAAGTAGCGGTTGATGGTTACGACTTGAAAGATGACGCAACCAAAGACGTTACAGTTGGGAAAAAGGGTACAATCGTTAAATTTATTTATAACAAACATGTTGCGCCAATTGTTCAATATGCTGACGTTACAGTTCAAGCAATCGATCAAGATGGTAAAGTATTGAAAAGTGTAACGGTTAAACATCAAGAAGTAGGTAAGAAAATAACAGTTAAAGCAGGTCAAGTAGCAGTTAATGGTTACGACTTGAAAGACGAAGCAACTAAAGATATTACGGTTGAAAAGGCAGGTAAAACGGTTAAATTTGCTTACGCTAAACATACAACTGTAGTGACACCAACGACTGAATATGCTGACGTTACAGTTCAAGTAGTTGATCCAATGGGGAAAGTGCTTAAAACAGTTAAGATGAGCCATCAAGAAGTTGGTCAAATAATCACTGTCAAAGCTAGCCAATTATTAGTGAGTGGATATGATTTGAAAGATGATGCGACTAAGACTCTAACAGTTGCAAAAGATGGGAGTACAATTAGTTTCAAATACGTTAAACAAGCAATCTTAGATGGCGACCAAGATTCATCAGACACGAAAACACCAAGTTCTAATGACAGAACAAGTAATGGCACTGGCGAAGACAACGCAGAAACAACATTACCACAGACAGGTGTTAAAACAGCCTTAATGAGTATTACGGTAGGATTAGTTATGGTTATTAGTGCGCTCGGCGTGTGGTTTAAGAAGTCTACAAAGAAAGCTTAGGGGGCTTTAGAATGTCAAAAAAAAGAATTATCACAATTGTCACGAGCTTATTAATTATTTGTGGTATTGGCTATGGGACTTATGCAAGTGTTAGCCAAGGTTCAGAAACAAGTCAAGTTGCCAAAACTAGTTCAAGCCATGCTACTAAAGGAACTGCCAAATCTGAGGTTGTTGGATTAGATGGTAAGGTAAAGCCCAAGAAATCAAAGAAGCATAGTGCGGAAACAAAAGTAGAAAGTAAAGAAGCACAAAATTCTAGCAAGGCAGCAAGTACAAAGAAAGTAGAAGCTAAGAAAGCGGAGTCTCAAAAAGTAGAAGCCACAAAGGCAGAAGCTCAAAAAGCGCAAGTAGAGAGCCAAGCGGCATCTGGTTCTGCACCAGCAGACTCTCAAGGCCAAAAAAGTCAGGCTACACAGGCTGGACAAACCGCTAATGTTAATAAACCTGCTGATCCAGCACCAGCGCCTCAACCGGTTGCTAAGACTGTGACACTAAGTGTTTATGGCCCTATTAGTGAGGGGAACCATAAATGGCGTAATGATGATAGTGTTGAAATCAAAGATGGTGACATGGTGATTGATGTCTTGAAACGTGACTTAGCAAGTAAAGGAATGGCCCTTTCATATAAGGGGACAGGAGCTACTGTTTATGTAAGAGGTATTAATGGGATATTTGAATTTGATCGTGGCGGCCAGAGTGGCTGGTTATACCGGGTAAACGGTGTATTTCCAGATCATTCTTGTGGGAATTACCCTGTAAAAAATGGTGATGTCATTGACTGGATGTATACAGAAGATTTGGGACATGATCGAAATGCACCTCAGGGATAAAGGATGTAATGACACAGTCTCATACAGCAGGTGAAAATTAACAGTACTGATGTGTAGTCATTAGTGCACTCGGCGGATTTAAAAAAGCTTAGAGGGGATTTAACATGATAAAGAAAAAAATCGTTGTAATGGTAACAAGCTTATTAATCGTATGTGGAATTGGTTATGGGAACTACATCGGTGTTAGTCAGGGGTCAACGACAACTCAAACTGCTAAAGTGAGCTCCAAATATACTGTAAAAAAAGTGGCTCAAACAATAACTAGGTCAACAGATGTTACTTCAGATAGCAAAATAACTAAAAATGTAAAAGCACCAATGGTAGACGACCATACCAATGCTAAAGTAACGAGTAAAAAGGCAACTGCTAAGGCATCAACAAAAGAAGATTCGACGGTAGCAGTTGAAGCAACTAACAAGGAAGCTGAGAGTATTGAAACAACACCAACGAATCCAGCACCAACATTAGATAATGATAATGCGTCAAATCAAGTTTCAAATGTTGTAGATGCTGATACAGAAGTAGTAAATTCTATGCCAGCACCTACTACACCGCAAGTTGAAGAAGTTAAACTTAGCATTTATGGACCGATTAGTGATGGTAATCAAAAATGGTTAAATAACGACGTTGTTTCAATGACAGATGGTGAATCAGTCTATGATGTTTTAAAACATGATTTAGATAGTAAAGGGATAAAATTATCAAAGAGTGGCGTTGGTTCAACAATTTATGTTAGAGGAATCAATAGTATGTTTGAATTTGATAAGGGTCCACTTAGTGGTTGGTTATACCGTGTCAATGGTGTATTCCCTGATCATTCCTGTGGCGATTACTATGTTAAGAGTGGAGATGTTATTGATTGGATGTATACGGAAGATCTCGGGCACGATCGCAACGCGCCTCAGGGTTAAAATCGCAACTGGTCTTTGATCAATTAAATCCAATCGTCATCTTTGCGTATTACGTGATTGCAATTGCGTTCTCAATGGTTTTTATTCATCCGATTTTTCTTGTAAGTGAATTGCTGATGATGATTGCAGTGAACTTGCTTGCGAAAAACCAGAAGAAAACACTGGGGACATTGCAGGGTGCATTGTTCATGATGCTCTTTATCGTCGTGATGAATCCTATTATGAATAATCATGGGGCGCACGTGATTGCGACGTTTGGTGGGACGGTGATCACAGCAGAGGCTGTCACGTACGGTTTTTTAATGGCGCTTTCGCTGGCGATCTTAATGCTAGTGTTTGTTTCCTATAATCAGAGTATGACGAATCATAAGTTCTTATATTTATTTGTGCGGATTTCACCGCAACTAACTTTATTAACGATGATTACGATGCGGTTTGTCCCACTATTTATTCGGCGGTTTACCAATATCAAGAATGTCCAAAGAACACGTGGTGTGCAGATGGAAACGGGGAGTGTTAGAGCCCGATCACATGCCGGGATGCGTTTGATGGAAGTATTATTGATTAATTCATTGGTTGACGCACTACAAACGGCTGATTCAATGACGGCCCGTGGTTATGGGTCACAGAAGCGAACGAGTTATCAACGTTATCGATTTACCCAACGGGATGGTTGGGTATTGGCAAGTCTTGTAGCAGGCAGTGCACTTTGTTTTTATTTTGCTAAACAGGGGATTGGCCGCTTAGCGATTTATCCAATACTTGGCTCGATTCATTTGAATCAAATTGGTTGGCTATGTTTGGTGTTAGTCTTATTAATTGATAGTTTGCCGCTATTACTAGAAGGATGGGAATATTTATGGTGGACATTGCGCAAATAAAACAATTTAATTTTCAGTATGCATTAGCAACCCAACAAAATCTGAAAGACATCAATTTAACCGTTCAGACGGGTGACTTCATTACGTTAGCTGGGAACTCGGGTAGCGGGAAGACCACCTTATTGCGCCAACTCAAAAAAGAACTCTGGCCCGTTGGTAAACGGTCGGGTGAGATTATTTTCGAGGGCCAACCGTTAGCTGATTTATCGCAAGGGGTAAGTGCGCAGAAGATTGGGATGGTCTTTCAAAATCCGGATAACCAATTAGTGATGGATACGGTCATTCAGGAACTCGCTTTTTCACTCGAGAATATTGGTGAAAAGAGTGCGAATATTCAAAAACGAATTGCCGAATTAGTCAGCTTTTTAGGTTTCCAAGATTTGCTGTATGCTTCCGTGCATGATTTATCTGGTGGCCAAAAACAACTGGTCAACCTAGCGTCGGTTTTGATTTTACAGCCGGATCTTTTACTGTTGGATGAACCAACAGCGCAACTCGATCCCATTGCGACCAAAGAATTTATTAGTTTATTGCAACGGGTACATGACGAACTCGGCATCACCGTGATTATCAGTGAACACCAGTTGGATGATATTTTACCGCTCTCTAATCAACTTTGGTTGATGGATGGCGGTGAGATAACGTATCAAGGACCGGTTGCTGGTGGATTAGCAGCAATTTGGGCGCAACCGGCATTGCGTGAATTCGTCCCAGATGTGCCACACGTCTTTTTACAAAATGAGTTGATTGCACCAGCTGATATTGCGGCATTACCATTGACCGTTGTCAGTGGCAAGCAATTGATTGAGCGGCGACAATGGCAGTTAACACATACTAAACGTGAAATAGCCACGAACGACCAATCAACAATTCTGCAGGCCAAACATGTGAGTTTTCAGTATGAAAAAAATGACCCTTATGTTTTAGATCAGCTCAATCTAGAGGTTCATACCGGCGATTGGTTAGCGATTGTTGGTAAAAATGGGACTGGTAAGTCAACGTTGTTGAAACTTTTGATTGGTTTATTACAACCGCGCCATGGTGAAATCAAGTTACAAGGTAAGAAGATCGGTAAGTGGGCGCAAGCTGAACTTTTCAAAACAGTGGGTTATCTCTCACAAACACCGAGCGATCATTTCAGTTATGATAGTGTCCGTCAAGAATTTATCGAACGGGCGCGGCAGTTAAAACGCGCAACACCAGAACAAGTGGCAGAAGAGATGCTAGCAAAGCTCGGTCTTCAAACCCTTGCTGAACGTAACCCGCAAGATGCCAGTGGCGGCGAGCAACAATTGATTGCACTCGGGATTGTATTGCTAGCGCAGCCGCAGTTACTTTTATTGGATGAGCCAACAAAGGGCCTTGATCCGATTCGCAAACGGGCGTTGGGTGAATTGTTGACGCGTTTACAAGCGGAAGGCTTAACGTTGATTATGGCAAGTCACGATATGGCCTTTAGTGCCCGGTTTGCTAGTCAGTGTGCCTTATTATTCGATGGGACGATTGTATCGGAGGAAGAACCTTATGCCTTTTTCGCGCATAACTTCTTCTATACGACAACCATCAACCGAATGTTACGCAGTCAATTGCCCGAAGCCCTGAATTGGGAAGAGGTGCACGCATGAAAGCTTTAAGGAATAGTTGGACCACGTTTGGATTGGCTTTCTTGATTATGGCGATTTTCATGTTGTTTATCGTCACTTTAAAAGGACAGCATTTTCTAATCTTCAGTTTTATCTGTTTGATTGCCAGTATGCTGCCATTTTATTGGCGGTTTGAAACCCGGGATATTCGCGCCCGTGAAATTATTTTCATCGCGGTTTTAGCGGCGATTGCGGCAGTCACTCGGGTACCATTTGCACCATTGCCCAGTGTTCAGCCAACTAGTTTTGTGATTATCGTGTCGGCATTAGTCCTTGGTCCAGAATCGGGTTTTATTGTCGGTTCGACCGCTGCGATTGTCTCGAATATGTTTTTGGGACAAGGGCCATGGACCCCATGGCAAATGTTTTGCTGGGGCATGATGGGCGTTACGGCAGGCTTAATTAGTCGCCATCAGTGGGCACAGAATAAATACTTGCTCTGTATTTTTGGGTTTGTCTGGGGCTTTATTTTTGGGTGGATTATGAATATGTGGTATTTTGTCGCATACGTCAATCCACTGACGATTAAGACTTTTATTGCAGCCTATGTCGCGAGTTTCTATTTTGACTTGGCCCATGCTTTATCAAATGTCTTTTTTATTTTCTTCTTTTATCAGTCGTGGTACCGAATCATCAGTCGCTTTAAAGTGAAGTATGGTTTGTTGGCGACGGAAGATGAGCTATAAAATTGAGCCCTCACCAAAGTGGTGGGGGCTTTTTTTAACGGACATCATTTCATACTTGAAAGTTCACAATTTGGTCCCAACTGCTTGGTATTCTATAAATATCAGATAAGCATCTCCCAAGTAAGTGAATCTGAGCAAGTTAATTTTATGAGACAATTCCTCCCTAAAGAAGTGTCTTAGCAACACCCAATGAGTTATAGTTTAACGGTAGAACCAATCATCTAAATTGAAATTCCTCCCAAGAAAATCAAAAGCGATTGGCTATTAAAAGCGAATTGTAAAATGAATGATTGATGTGGGTTCAATCCCCGCTAACTCGATGACTGTTGTGTTAAAAAAGCCGCAACCAATTTGGTTGCGGCTTTTTTGCGTTTAGTAGACCAATCCCTGTTTACCAGTAGCATGGCCAGTTAACAGTTTATTGGTAATTGTTTGAAGATTAGCGACCGTTAAGCCCGTGTAGTGGGCGGTGGTGATTGGATGCAGAATCCGCGCATCGATTAGCCGCGCAATTTGTTGGAGAATCGCCCCTTGACTAGTGGTTTGGAATTGATAGTCCGTTTTAGTGAACATGTACTCAAATGAAAATGAGGCTGATTTAGGCTTAAGCGGTGCGAGATCAAGTGGATGCGTATTGCCAACAATCGTACCGACTTGTCCAAACGGTTTAATCAGCCGTGCGACCTCTTGGAGATAGCTTTCAATATCATAAAGGACCGCGATGGCATCAAAGGTGTTATCCGGAAGACTGGCTAAGTTGTCTAAGCTGCTAGGTGAATGATAATCCAGCGGGTGATCAACTCCGTTTGTTTTTAGCCAGTCGAAATGAGTGAGACTGCTTGTGGCAGTGACGGTGAATCCGGCCCACTTGGCGAGTTGACTGAGAATTGATCCAACCCCACCGGCACCATTGATAATCAATAGTTGTTTGCCACGATTGGCATTTTGTTCAGCGGTAAAACCAAGCTTTTCAAAAAGTAATTCATAGGCGGTTAACGAAACAAGCGGTAAGCCGGCAATCTCCGCGGCACTGATTGTACTAGGCGCAAGCGCACAAATCGCGGCCGGAACACATTGATAGTGTTGGAAACTGCCATCGATCTGGGTACTGCCGGCATAGAAGACAACATCGCCAGGTTGAAAGTTGGTCACAGTGGCGCCGACCGCTTGCACGGTACCATACCCGTCATAGCCCAAAATGGTTGTGGTGCTAGCTCGTCTTTTAAGGTCGACAGGGTTGACGCTACTTGCCCTGACTTTGATCAGTAGCTCTTCAGGTTTAGGCGTAGGGATTTCACCAGACACTGCGTGCCAATTATGTTCGGTATCAAGTTGGATTTGGTGATTAGTGGTCATGATGACGTCATCCTTTCTGAATAAAATGGTTAGTCTAAGCCTACTGCTAATCACCGCATAATACAAAAAAAGACGCCCAATTAAGAACGTCTTGAGTTCATTTAAATTGCTTCAACAGTAACTTCTTCAGTTGGTTCATCTGCAGAAGTTGTCTGTAAAAATTGATCGCCTGCAAGATCTTTGTAGAATGCCATATAAGTTGCATTCTTATATGGCGTTAATCAGAAATAGCCAATGCCAAGTGAGAGGCCAGCTAAAATATCCCAACCTAAGAAGCTTAGTTGTAAGACGAAAAACCGGAATTTATGCCCATTCATTAACTCACGACTCTTAGTGATACAATCTAAAAAGCTAACGTCAGCTTGTGGATCGTTATCTGTTAAGTCCTTGAAGATATAAGAAGCTTGAGAATAAGCGTAGCCTTTAATGATCCCCGGAATAATGAATAACAATGCCCAAAGGAATGTAAATAAGCTAGCTAAAATTCGAATTAGAAAAGCGCCCAAGAAATAACGTTTTGAGAAGACACTGAAAGCTCCTTTGAGTGAACTAAAATCAGCATCTTTCGAACGGAGCCAATCTAAGAAAGTAAAATTAATCCCAAGTGTAATGAGCCCCAAAATGAAACTTGGAATTTGACCAGCAAAACTACTACCAGACGAATGGCCCGAAAAAGATTCATTGGCAGCCATTGATGGGTCGGTGTTTGCGAAGATGGCAATCATGGCCATCAAGACTGCTCCGACAATAATCACCCCAATAATTGATAGCAGAGTGGGGATGATGTTCAACGTAACGGCCTTTCCCCAATGACCAGCAAATAATGACTTAACTTCTTTTTTAAGTGAAGCGCGTGATTGATACTCTCTTTCCATGATAATTCCTCCCTTACTACGTAGATAAATTATACTATTAATTAATGGCTGAAATCAATTTATTTTTAAGTATCTTTGAAAGGATTGTTGGGGATTAGTTGTTGAATGCACTGGTACATCAGGCATTCTATAAATAATAGCACATCATAATTAAATAGTGTAAAATATAAAATTAGCTATTTTGGTTAAGGAGATGTATAGAATGAATAAGGGTCGATTAGAAGCATTTAGCGATGCTGTCATCGCGATTATTGTCACCATTATGATCTTGGAATTTAAAACGCCAGAAACACCGGAAATTAAGGCACTTTTGGAAAATGGTCCCTACTTTTTTGCGTATATCATTACGTACGTTTTCGTAGGGGTTGCTTGGTATAATCATTACTATATGTTTTCGCTGACGAAACGAGGAACAAAGCGTATTTATTGGCTGAATAATATTTGGTTATTATCCATGTCATTTTTACCCGTTGCAACGGCTTGGACGGGGCGGTTCATCAATGAACGCGGTCCGGAATATTTTTACTACGTGGTT
>ENA-UOZA01000066-UOZA01000066.1-food-metagenome-genome-assembly--contig:-NODE-66-length-38967-cov-6.527858_pt1 | contig 38967 bp, 34 predicted proteins | sample MGYA00249867_ERZ772721 | MGnify/ENA primary metagenome ERZ772721 (study PRJEB29005, sample SAMN08379453) | food metagenome | isolation source: cheese spiked with Escherichia coli O103 | study: EMG produced...
TCAGATGAATTATTGTATTTCATCTGACAACCATAAAGGGATTATCGCAACAAAAATAATTTTGTCCTGCGCTTTTTTTGTTCTCACTCTTGATACCTAAATAAAAATCAACCTTTGGACCTATGACAATCGACTGTAAAATCGGCATAATAGAGTCATAGTCAAGTGAAACAGTACAACGAATGATCAATGGAGGTCAAAACAATGAATGAACGTCAACGAATTTTAGACTTAGTGAACCAAGGTATTTTAACTTCAGAAGAAGCATTAGTCTTATTAGAAAATTTAGCCAAAAATGACCAAGATGTAAAATCAAATCCAACTGAAACAGCAACGGAGCAAACTGAACAACCAACCGCTGATAAAAGCGCAATTGAAGAAAAGGCACACGAATTAACCGTTAACCTTTCCGGCGTTAACCGGCAGTTGCAAGATTTGAAGCAAGCAATGCACGCTGATCAAGAACAAGTCACTGTCCTTGATACGATGGAAGATTTAGATAGTTTAAGCAGTGAAAAAGCAACCGAACGGCAAACACTCAAGGCTGGCTTATTACAAAAGCAAGCTGAAGTCGACGAGTTGGAAGCCAAACGCGAAGCACTGACGGATGAACTCAACCAAATCGAAAAAGAACGCCGCCAAATGACCAAAAATCAATGGTCAGAAAAATTAGGCTTATCAGATGACTGGAAAGAAAATGCCAGTGAAACATTTGATGAATTGAGCGATAAGTTAGGCGAAGCTAGCACACACTTTGGTAAGTTCGTGAAGAATACTGCCAAAACAGTCATGGATAATGTGGATTGGAAAGAAGTAAACTTTAAGGTGCCTGGTTTGGCAACTGAAAAGTTCAGCCATGAATTCGTTTATTCTGACGTAACACCAGAAATGATTAACGTCAAAGTGGCTAACGGTAGTGTACATTTCCAAATCTGGGATCGTCCAGAAGTCAAAGTCGCAGCGCAAGTGAAGTTATATGGTAAAATGGCAGAAGCAACACCATTGGCTGCTTTTGAAGCGCGCAGTACAATTGATGTGACTGATGCCGACTTGGTCTTCCAAGTGCCGAATAAACGGATTCAAGCGGACTTAACGTTCTACTTACCAGCCAATAACTACTTACAAACGAATGTGAAGTTATTGAACGGGGATGTTGAATTAGATGGCTTTACCGGCCGGGATATTTACTTGAAGACGACTAACGGTGAATTAACGTTAATCAGCACCAACGCTGCAATGGTGGAAGCTGAAAACGTCAACGGTGGCATTACCTTTGATCAAGGCCGTTACGATGATTTACTCGCAACAACCGTCAACGGTAACCTATTGATTCAAGCGCAAGTTTTAAATGCGAGTGTTTCAACGGTCAACGGGGATATCAAGAACACTTTGACGACAACTGATTTACAACATCTAAAAGCAAAATCTGTGAATGGCACAATCAAGACAGCTTTACCACAAACTTTGGCAATGACTGTTGATGCCCGCACGCGTTTTGGGATGATTAAAAATCGGCTTGCAAACACCCAAACCATCGAACAACGGCAAAGTACGGGGAATCAAATGTTACAACTTGGCCGTAACGACAATGAACAGGCAGCTCGTTTAACATTAAGCACGACAACTGGTAATATTTTATTGAAAGACAACGATAACTAAAAAATTAAGGAATGGTGGGTTTTAACAATGGGGAAAAGACTTTATAAATCAAGAGATAACAAAATGATTTCTGGTGTAATGGGCGGGATTGCTGAGTATTTTAATATTGATGCGACATTAGTTCGAATTCTATATGTTGTATTCTCAATGTTTTCAGCAGCGTTCCCTGGGATTGTGGTCTACATCATCTTAGTGATGGTGATTCCAGAACGGCCACGTCAGAGTAAACATGATTCTGAAAGTGAATGGAGTGAGTTTTAATGCCTTTTTTAATGATTTTATTAGTCATTATCGCCATTATGGCGGCAGTTGGCGTGTTTAGTCTCGTGATTGGCTCGCTACTGTTATTATTAAAATTTGCGCTACCACTGATTGTGATTGGGTTAATTGTCAGCTTCATCTACCGGGCAATTGCTGGCCCAAGTAGACGTCCACGGCATGCAGACTGGTGCCATGACTACCAAGACTATTCTTATCAAGAAACAGCACATCAAGGTAGCCGTCAACGCAAGGAAGCCCGTGATGTCAAAGTAGACGATGATGACTGGAGTGATTTCTAATGCGGTATTGGACACGCGTAATTGTTGATACTTTGTTATTCATTGCGATTTCTGGCTTATTGCCCAATTTATTCTATGTTGAAAACATTTGGATCGCGTTAGTCGCCAGCATTGTGTTATCGATTTTAAACATCTTTATTAAACCATTGTTGAGCTTACTCTCATTTCCAATTACGTTTTTAACATTCGGTTTGTTTAGTGTCGTGATTAACGGGATTATGTTAGAATTGACCGCTGTTTTCGTCGGCGCCCACTTTAGCTTTACAAGTTTTGGAGCAGCCGTGATCGTGGCTATCATTTTATCAATTGCCAATACGATTATTACAAATCAATTTGTGAGAGAGCGTTATTAAAAAGTTAGCGGGACTGACGTCAATTAAGATTGACATTGGTCCCGTTTTTTTTGTTTAGATAAGAAAACGCCTACATTAAAGTTGAAAAATCACCTTAAAAGCAATATGATAGAGGATATAAGTGAAAATGAAGGACGGGTAACTCATGGCTGATAGTGTTTCAATTCAAAAACTAGTCACCGATTTAAAATTACAAGTTTATGCCGGTGAAGCACATTTAAAAAATAAAGCAGTGACGGTGAGTGATATTTCCCGTCCAGGACTCGAATTAACGGGCTACTTTAATTACTACCCTTACGAGCGGGTGCAATTATTTGGACGGACGGAAGTTTCATTTACGCAAAATATGACACCAGAAGAACGGTTAATGATTATGCGTCGGATGGCTTCTGAAGATACGCCCTGTTTCTTGGTCTCGCGCCAATTAGAACCACCAATGGAAATGCTTAAAGCAGCTGAAGAAGCGGGGATTCCCGTGTTGGGGTCGAATTTATCGACAACGCGTTTGTCGAGTTTAGTAACCGATTATTTGGAAGGGAAGCTAGCTGAACGGCGCTCAATGCATGGTGTGTTAGTCGATATTTACGGTTTAGGTGTTTTAATTACTGGCGATTCAGGTGTTGGGAAGAGCGAAACGGCATTGGAATTAGTCAAACGGGGTCATCGGTTGATTGCTGATGATCGGGTCGACGTTTATCAACAAGATGAACAAACCGTGGTCGGTGAAGCACCTGCAATTTTGCGTCACTTACTTGAAATTCGGGGCATCGGGATTATCGATGTGATGAACCTCTTTGGCGCTGGTGCGGTGCGGGCTGAAACGTCAATTTCGTTAATTATCCACTTGCAAAATTGGTCACAGGATAAGAAATACGATCGCTTAGGTTCAGATACCGAAGAACAAATGATTTTCGACGTCCCTGTACCGAAGATTACCGTGCCCGTTAAAGTCGGGCGGAACTTGGCCATCATTATTGAAGTGGCGGCAATGAACTTCCGGGCTAAATCAATGGGCTATGATGCAACGAAGACCTTCGAAGCCAATCTAGGCAAGTTAATTGAAGCCAATTCAGATGAAGAAGAATAGTTAAAAGTCAGAAAAGTTCGTTAAATATGGTAGGTCTAATGACTAGTTTGAGCTATACTGTTAGAAAGACAGTATGCAAACTAGTCTTTTTTAGAGTGCGCAGTAAGCCGGGTATATCCTGAGGTTTAACACAGAATGGCGAAGGATTGCGTCAGTAATCGTTTGACATTCAGGGGTAACCGGAAGGATATGGCTTACGGAGCACGTTTCGGATAAGAGTGCATTCAAGCTTGTCCAACTTTTGCGCATTAGCACAGTGAAGCGATAAGCGACGCAGTCGATTGTTTGCTTCACGACGCTAAGCGCAGAAAGTTAGCTTGAAAAGTACGTTTTGATGAAAGCACATTTACAAAAGGAGCGAATAATTTGAATCTACTATTAGGCGCATTAAATCCGATTGCATTACGATTGGGCGCATTGGAGATCCACTGGTATGGTGTGATTATCGCAACTGGGGTCGTTTTAGCCGTTGGATTGGCATTACAGGAAGCTAAACGGCGCAATGTCAGTGAAGATGATATTTTAAATTTAATTTTATGGGCATTACCATTTGCCTTAATTGGGGCCCGACTGTATTACGTCGTTTTTGAATGGTCGTATTACCAAGCCAATCCCGGCGAAATTATTCAGATTTGGCACGGCGGGATCGCGATTTACGGTGGACTGATTGCAGCTGCCATTGTGTTCATTATCTATTGTCGGCGTCATGCACTATCGCCTTGGTTAGTGTTGGATATTGCGGCACCAACCGTGATGATCGCACAAGCAATCGGACGTTGGGGCAACTTTATGAACCAAGAAGCCTATGGGGCGCCAACAACATTGCACTTTCTCCAATCGTTACACTTACCTGATTGGGTGATCCAACAGATGTTAATTGATGGTGCGTATCGTCAGCCGACATTCTTATATGAATCAGCATGGAATGTATTAGGGTTTATTATCATCATGAGCATTCGCCATCGAACTGGTTGGTTTAAACAAGGCGAAATCTTATTTAGCTATTTAATTTGGTATTCGTTTGGCCGGTTCTTCATTGAAGGCATGCGGACTGATAGTTTATTCATCGGTCCATTGCGGGTATCGCAGATTGTCTCGCTCGTCTTATTCTTTGGTGCAATTGGTCTTTGGATTTGGCGGCGTAAGCACAGTCAGTTACCGGATTATTTAACCGGCAATCAAGCAAAAGAACAGAAATAGGGATTTGTTTAAAAGGAGAATTATCAGATGACAGTAAAAATTGCAGTTTTAGGGGCCGGTTCATGGGGGACCATCTTAGCAAACTTATTAGTGGAAAATGGCCACCAAGTTGAGTTGTGGGGCAATGATCCTAAAAAAGTCGCTGAAATAAATGAACAGCATACCAATACACATTATTTACCAGATTTTAAAATTGATCCCCAGTTACACGCAACGATTGATCTTAACGTTGCACTTGACCAAGTTGACGTTGTCTTGTTTGTAATTCCAACACAAGCGATTCGTGCGGTGGCGGAACAGATTGTTCCTGTGATGATTGCGAAAAAAGTGAAACCCGTGATTGTGACGGCTTCAAAAGGGCTTGAACAAGGCACGCACAAACGGATTTCAGAAGTCTTGACAGAAGCCATTCCAGAAACCAACCGCAATGGGATTGTTGTTTTATCGGGTCCTAGTCATGCTGAAGATGTCGCACAAAAAGATATTACTACCTTAACTGCCGCATCAAGTGACTTGATTCAAGCCCAATGGATCCAAGAGATTTTCATGAATGATTATTTCCGCTTATATACCAACCCTGATGTGGTTGGTGTTGAGATGGGAGCTGCTTTGAAAAACGTCATTGCACTTGGCGCGGGCGCTTTAAACGGGCTTGGTTATGGAGATAATACGAAGGCCGCCTTGATGACGCGTGGCTTAGCTGAAATTTCCCGCTTAGGCGTTGCCATGGGGGCTAACCCATTAACCTTTATCGGATTATCCGGTGTTGGGGATTTAATCGTGACTGGGACCAGTGTTCACTCAAGAAACTGGCGTGCGGGAAATGCACTTGGTAAAGGTCAAAAATTAGCTGATGTGCTAGCCAATATGGGGATGGTCGTCGAAGGGGTCGCAACATGTAAAGCAGCCTATGAATTGGCTCAACAACGTTCTGTTGATATGCCAATCACACGGGCCATCTATAATGTATTGTATGAAGATTGTGATATTAAGACTGAAATTGCGTATTTAATGCGGCGTTCAGGTAAACCTGAAATCGATTTTGATGAAGTCTAAAACTTTTTAACGAATAAAGCGGCATCATTTTGAATGGGTATCGCACCCATCATCAGAGTGTGTTATGATGATTAGCGTTGAGAAAAAGGCTAAAGGAGAACCGATTACTTTATGGGCGATTTGGTATCTGTAAGACCAACTTGTGAGTTTTATTTTGACAGAGGGATGCAGGCGTTTGAACGATTTCAGTATACGCGCGCATTAACGTGTTTACAACGGGCAAAGTCGCTGGCTAAGACCAAAGATGATTACATCTTTGTGGTGTGCCAATTAGCGATTTGTTTGGAATCGGTTGGCGACTATCATGGTGCGGCGACCGTTCTGGAAGAAATTCCAACCGCCAACTATCAGAGTCATCCTGAGTTACAATATTTTTTAGCAACGGCGTATGCCTTTTTAAATCAGACGCAGGCTAGCTATGAATTAGCGACTGCTTATTTACAGAGTGACGATTCGGATTTCGATGCCGAAGCCACTGAATTATTACAAGAATTGAAACCAACAAGTCCATCAAACTGGTAAAACAGTTTGGTAGACTTTTTTTTACATAACGGGTAAGATACATTCTATGAAGAACGAGCACTTTTTAAAAGTAAGGGGATAATAGACATGGCTAAAAGTTATGATGTAATTGTGATTGGCGCAGGACCTGGTGGGATGACCGCTGCTTTATACGCCTCACGTGCGAATTTATCTGTATTGATGTTGGACCGCGGAATTTACGGGGGCCAAATGAATAATACAGCAGAGGTCGAAAATTATCCCGGCTTTAAATCAATCCTTGGTCCTGAACTAGGCGAAAAGATGTATGCTAGCGCCACTCAATTTGGTGCTGAATACGGCTATGGTACGGTCAACTCGATTGAACTGCAAGGCGAGATGAAGATTGTGCACACTGACGAAGGCGACTTCGAAGCGCGTTCAATCATCATTGCAACGGGTTCAGAACACAAGAAGATTGGGATCCCCGGCGAAGATGAATTTGGCGGTCGTGGTGTCTCATACTGTGCGGTCTGTGATGGTGCCTTCTTTAAGAATAAAGAAGTCGTGGTCATTGGTGGGGGCGATTCAGCGATTGAAGAAGGCCTCTACTTGACGCAATTAGCCAGCAAGGTGACAGTCATTCATCGTCGTGATGAACTACGGGCTCAAAAAATTTTACAAGATCGCGCATTTGCTAACGACAAGATGGACTTCATCTGGAATGCACAAGTGACAACTATTGAAGGTGATGACAAGAAGGTGACAGGTGTCACTTACATTGATAAGGCAACTGGTGAAACCAAAGAAGTTGCTGCAAGTGGGGTCTTCATCTATGTAGGGATTGAACCAATGACTAGTGCCTTTGGTGATCTAGGGATTCTAACGGATGCCGGTTGGATTAAAACGGATGACCACATGGCAACCAGTGTTCCAGGTATCTACGCAATTGGTGACGTTCGTGAAAAAGATCTTCGTCAAATTACAACAGCAGTTGGCGACGGCGGCATAGCAGGCCAAGAAGTATTTAAATACTTACAAAGTATCTAGAGTGCGACGGCAGCCGGTTAGCTTCCGAGGATTAACACAGAATGGCGAAGGATTGCGGTAGCAATCGTTTGACATTCAGGGTTAACCAGAAAAGACAGTTCGAGGAAGCACGATTAGAGTGCGTTCGAAACGATTTTATTTTTGAGGATTAACCTAAAAATGTGGCTTATGACGCACATTTCCAGCGGTCGACTAAATTTTAGTCGACCGCTTTTTATTTTGGGGAAAATTTTAATATTTAGAAGGACAAGCATTATTAAATAATCGACCCAGTCAATTAGATTGGTGCGTATTACCGTACAACCGATGCTTTAGGAAAGCGGTTGATTATGGTATACTTAGAACTAGCTTTTAGACTAAAATGCGGGGGTTACACAATGAGCTGGCAAGATAATTATGCAATTTGGAATAATCAAACAGAAATGGATTTACCTTTAAAAAAAGCACTTAACGAAATGACAAACGACCATGATACATTAGAAAAAGCATTTAGCGTTCCAATGGAATTTGGGACAGCTGGAATGCGCGGTATTTTAGGCCCTGGGATCAACTGCATGAACATTTACACGGTGCGTCAAGCTACAGAAGGTCTCGCTCAATTCATGGAAACATTACCAGAAGCGACTAAAAAACGCGGTGTGGCTATCAGTTTTGATTCACGTTATCAATCTGAAACATTTGCGCACGAAGCAGCACGGGTCTTAGGTCAACATCAAATCCCAACGTTTGTTTTTGATGCCTTACGCCCAACACCTGAATTATCATTTACCGTACGGCACTTACATACCTATGCCGGTATCATGATTACAGCAAGTCATAATCCTAAACAATACAATGGTTACAAGATTTATGGCGAAGACGGCGCGCAAATGCCACCTAGGGAATCCGATTTAATCACAAGTTATATCCGCAAAGTAACCGATTTATTTGCGATTGAAGTGGCTGATGAAAGCACATTGCGCGAAGCCGGCTTAATGACTTTGATTGGCGAAAATGTGGATCAAGCTTACTTAGCTGAAGTTAAGAAAGTCACGATTAATCAAGAATTGGTCGACACAGTCGGCAAGACCATGTCATTGATTTACACGCCACTTCATGGGACCGGGAAAGTCCTTGGTGAACGCGCATTGCGTCAAGCAGGCTTTGAACAATTTACAATGGTCGCTGAACAAGCCGTTGCTGATCCAGAATTTGCAACGACACCATTCCCTAATCCAGAATTCCCACAAACATTCGATATGGCGATTGAGCTCGGGAAAGCACAACAAGCTGACTTGTTGATTGCGACTGATCCAGATGCTGACCGTTTGGGCGCCGCTGTGCGTCAACCAGACGGGAGTTACCAATTGATGACTGGGAACCAAATCGCTTCTGTTTTATTACGTTATATTTTACAAGCTAGTAAAGATGCTGGCACATTACCAGCCAATGCAGCGGCTGTTAAGTCAATTGTGTCAACAGAATTGGCAACGAAGATTGCAGCGTGCTACAATGTGAAGATGATTGATGTCTTAACCGGCTTCAAATTTATCGCTGAACAAATTCAACACTTTGAAGACACAGACGAAAACACCTTCATGTTTGGTTTCGAAGAAAGCTATGGCTACTTAGTGAAACCATTCGTTCGCGATAAAGATGCGATTCAAACATTGGTCTTATTAGCGGAAGTTGCAGCTTATTACAAGTCAAACGGTAAGACTTTGTATGATGGCATTCAAGAATTATATGCGGAATACGGCTACTTCGCTGAACAAACGACTGCAGTTGATTTCGAAGGGGTCAATGGCCCACAACAAATGGCTGACTTGATGGTTAAATGTCGTGAAGAAAGCCCAGTTGAATTTGCCGGCATCAAAGTCGCTTCAGCAGAAGACTTCCAAACACAAACAGAAACTTTTGCGGACGGTCATACTGAACCCATCAATTTACCAACATCTAATGTTCTGAAATATCACTTAGAAGATGGCACTTGGATTGCGATTCGCCCAAGTGGGACTGAACCAAAAGTGAAATTCTATGTGGGGACATCCGCTGATGATGCCGCAACAGCTGATTTGAAGTTAGCAAACTTCGAAAAAGCAATTCATGAACTTGTAAAATAGATAGGGCTTCTGTTTTACATTTCAGGATAACTTACCTATAATAAAGAACAGCAAATAGACGGACTACTGCGTTAGTCGGTCTATTTTTGTAAGAAAAGGGAGGTAGTTTGGTATGGGTATGCATCAATATTTGCAAGGTTTGAATAATTTGGAGACACTAAATCGCGCACCAGGATTGTTTAAATATCAAGAACATTCCGTTGCAGCGCACTCCTTTAAAGTAGCAGAAATTGCGCAAATATTAGGCGATATTGAAGAAGAAAATGGGCAAACGATTAATTGGCAAGTGCTGTACGAACGCGCACTGAACCACGATTATACGGAACGGTTTATCGGCGATATTAAGACGCCGGTCAAATACGCAACGCATGAATTGCGGACGATGTTGGCCAATGTCGAAAGTTCATTAACCGCTAACTTCATTAAAAATGAAATTCCAGATTTCTTACAAGAACGGTATCAACGTCGTTTGAGTGAAGGAAAAGATGAAACTTTGGAAGGGCAATTATTAGCCGTTGCCGATAAGATTGATTTACTCTACGAGTCTTTTGGTGAAATTGAAAAAGGTAATCCTGAGAATGCTTTTCTAGAAATTTTTGCGGAAAGTTTAAAAACGATTATGCAATACCAAAATCTCGCATGCGCCCGTTATTTCATCCAAGAAATCTTGCCAGATTTACTGAGTGAAGACTTCGCAGATCGAGGGAAGCTAACCCAATTAGTGAGACAGACGCTAGCGGAATAGAGTGCCGTTGTCAGTCGCTCAGATTCAGAGCATTTGCCTAACTTGGCGAATTGACGCTATAAGCGGCGATTTGACAAGTGTAGCAAAGCGCAGGAATCTACTGACAACAGCACGTTTCCACACTTTAGTTGAAACGTGCTTTCATTAAGCATCCTTTTCCGGTTAGCTACACCAGCCGCATCATCGACTGCGTCGCTAATCCGTCTGGTTAGGCTAATCCTCAAAGGATAACCGCTTAATGACGCACTCTTTAATCAGCACTCTGGCGAAAGTATGTTCGGTGTGGTAGAATAGTGAATGACTTAAAGGACAAGGAATATTATTCTTTATAAAATCGGTAAGTAGACGTTATGGTGGAGGGCAACTTCTACCCGGCGTCTTCTTTTATCGCTAGCAAATGGTAATGGAGGCTTTTGATGATTGAACGACAGAATGATAACCAATTTGATTTAGTGGCGCCCTATGAACCAGCTGGGGACCAACCAGCGGCAATTGAAACGTTAACTAAGAACTTCGAGGCGGGTGCAAAAGCACAAGTCTTGATGGGGGCGACTGGGACCGGGAAGACCTTTACGATGTCGAACGTCATCAAGAATTTAAACAAACCAACATTGATCATTTCGCATAATAAGACTTTGGCAGGCCAGCTCTATGCCGAGTTTAAGCAATTTTTCCCGAATAACGCGGTAGAATATTTTGTCAGTTACTACGATTATTACCAACCAGAAGCTTATGTGCCTTCAAGTGATACCTACATCGAAAAAGATTCGAGTATTAACGACGAAATCGACAAACTACGGCATTCAGCAACCAGTGCGCTGTTGGAACGCAACGATGTGATTGTAGTTGCGTCGGTTTCATGTATTTTCGGCTTAGGTGATCCGAATGAATATCAAGATCACGTCCTTTCGTTACGGCCAGGGATGGAGATTGAGCGCAATGACTTATTGCGTCAATTGGTGGATATTCAATTTGAACGGAACGACATTGATTTCCAACGGGGCCGTTTCCGCGTCCGTGGTGACGTGGTCGAGATTTTCCCGGCTTCACGTGATGATCATGCGTTGCGGGTTGAATTCTTCGGCGATGAGATTGATCGAATCGTTGAAGTTGACGCGCTAACCGGTGAAGTCATTGGTGAACGCGAACATGTTGCGATTTTCCCAGCAACGCATTTCATGACTAGTGAAGAAAAGATGGAAAAAGCCATTAAGAGTATCAAGGCTGAATTTGAAGGCCGTCTAACGGTTTTGAAGGCGGACGGGAAGTTGTTGGAAGCCCAAGGTTTGGAACAACGAACGAATTACGATCTTGAGATGATGCAAGAAATGGGCTATTGCTCGGGGATCGAAAACTATTCACGGCACATGGAGGATCGTGCGGCGGGGGAACCACCTTATACGTTGCTCGATTTCTTCCCGAAAGATTCAATCATGATGATTGATGAATCCCATGTAACGATGCCGCAAATTCGCGGGATGTATAACGGGGATCGTGCCCGGAAGCAAATGTTAATCGATTATGGGTTCCGATTACCAAGTGCGCTTGATAATCGGCCTTTGACGCTACCTGAATTCGAAGAACACGTCAATGAAATCATGTACGTTTCTGCGACTCCAGGCCCTTATGAAGCTGAACAAACCGATATTCAGGTCGATCAGATTATTCGACCAACTGGCTTGTTAGATCCGAATATTGAGGTCCGGCCGATTATGGGCCAGATTGATGATTTGGTCGGCGAAATTAATGATCGGATTGAAAAGAACGAACGCGTCTTTATTACAACGTTAACCAAGAAGATGGCGGAAGATTTAACTGACTATCTCAAAGAACTGGGGATTAAAGTCCGTTACTTGCATAGTGATATCAAGACTTTGGAACGAACGGAAATTATCCGTGATTTACGGCTTGGTAAGTTTGACGTCTTAATTGGGATTAACTTGTTGCGGGAAGGGATTGACGTCCCTGAAGTCTCGTTAGTGGCGATTTTGGATGCCGATAAAGAAGGTTTCTTGCGGAGCGAGCGCTCATTGATTCAAACAATCGGCCGTGCTTCTCGGAATCAAAACGGGCAAGTCCTTTTGTATGCCGATAAGATTACCGATTCGATGCGCAATGCAATGGATGAAACCAAGCGGCGGCGTTCGATTCAAGAAGCCTACAACGAAGCACATCACATGACGCCGAAGACGATTATCAAACCAGTTCGGGATGCGATTTCGGTTGTTCAATCAGTCGAACACCCTGAAGAAGTCAAGATGACCAACGAGATTGATTTCGATAGTATGTCGAAAGCTGAAAAACTAGAAATGGTAGAACGGTTATCTGAACAAATGCGGAATGCGGCCAAGAAACTGGACTTCGAACAGGCAGCTACGTTACGGGATACCATCTTAGAGATTAAGAGTGAAATTGATTAAAAGAGGTAAAGCATGGCAAATGATAAGATCGTCATTCATGGCGCAAGAGCGCATAATTTAAAAGATATTGATGTTACAATTCCACGGGATAAACTGGTGGTTGTGACGGGATTGTCGGGCTCTGGGAAGAGTTCGTTAGCGTTTGATACATTATATGCCGAAGGACAACGGCGCTACGTCGAGAGTTTATCGGCTTATGCGCGCCAATTCTTAGGCCAGATGGATAAACCGGATGTTGATTCAATTGATGGGCTCAGTCCTGCGATTTCGATCGACCAAAAAACAACGTCTAAAAATCCGCGTTCGACAGTCGGGACAGTCACGGAAATTAATGATTATCTCCGGCTTTTATGGGCGCGGGTCGGTCATCCAATCTGTCCGAACGATGGGACTGAAATTAGTAGTCAATCCGTTGAACAGATGGTTGATCGTGTCTTAGCGTTACCTGAGAAGACGAAACTCCAGGTGATGTCACCGATTATTCGTGGCAAAAAAGGGCAACATAAAAAAGTATTTGAAAAAATCCAACGAGAAGGCTATGTCCGTGTTCAAGTCGATAGTGAAGTCATGGACGTTAGTGCCGATATCGAATTGGATAAGAATAAAAAACACGACATTAATATCGTGGTGGATCGAATCGTCGTCAAAGACGGTGTCCGGTCCCGTTTATTTGACTCGTTCGAAGCGGCTCTGCGCTTATCAGAAGGGTATGCGACTGCCGATATCATCGGTGGCGAACAACTACTTTTCTCAGAACACTATGCCTGCCCAATCTGTGGCTTTACGGTGGGCGCGTTAGAACCCCGCTTGTTCTCGTTCAACGCACCGTTTGGGGCCTGCCCAGACTGTGATGGTTTAGGGGTTAAGCTAGAAGTCGATATGGATTTAGTGATTCCTGATACCAGCAAGACATTGCGCGAAGGAGCCATTGCGCCTTGGAATCCAATTAGCTCTCAATATTATCCACAGATGCTCGAACAAGCTTGCAAGTCATTTAAAATTGACATGGATCGACCATTTAGCAAATTAACACCACGCCAAAAAGACATTATCTTAAATGGTTCTCAGGGTAAGAACTTCCACTTCCATTATGAAAATGATTTCGGTGGTGTGCGTGATGTGGACGTGCCGTTTGAAGGTGTATTAGCCAATATTGACCGCCGTTATCGTGAAACCAATAGTGATTTCACACGGACGCAAATGCGGACGTATATGACTGAATTAACGTGTCAAACCTGTCATGGGGCTCGTTTAAATCGACAAGCTTTGGCTGTTAAAGTGGGCGGCCAAGATATCGCTGCCGTTTCAGACAACGCCATCAAAGAAGCTTTACCATTCTTCGATCAACTTGAACTTTCTGAAAAAGACAGTGTGGTTGCCAAACCAATCTTGAAAGAAGTGCATGATCGGTTAACTTTCTTGATTAACGTCGGTCTGGATTATTTAACGCTCAGTCGGTCAGCCGGGACCCTTTCTGGTGGGGAAGCCCAACGGATTCGTTTAGCCACGCAAATTGGTTCGAACTTATCTGGCGTGCTCTACATCCTCGATGAACCGTCAATTGGTTTGCATCAACGTGATAATGACCGTTTGATCGGGTCACTGAAGAAGATGCGCGACTTAGGCAATACATTAATTGTTGTTGAACATGATGAAGATACAATGCGCGCGGCTGATTACCTGATCGATATCGGGCCCGGCGCTGGTGAACTCGGTGGTGAAGTGATGGCCGCTGGGACCCCAACTGAAGTCGAACATAATCCGAAATCATTGACGGGCCGTTATTTAGCCGGTTCCGAATATATTCCAGTACCGCTAGAACGGCGTCAAGGCAATGGCAAGAAGATTCGCGTGACCGGTGCGGCTGAAAATAACTTGAAGAATCTGACGGTTGATTTCCCATTAGGTGAATTTGTCGCGGTTACTGGTGTTTCAGGTTCAGGTAAGTCAACCTTAGTCAATACGATTTTGAAAAAAGCTTTGGCACAAAAGATGAACCGTAACTCAGCAAAACCAGGTCAATATAAAACAATTACAGGTTATCAGAATCTTGAAAAACTGATTAATATTGATCAAAGTCCAATTGGTCGGACACCGCGGAGTAATCCAGCAACGTACACCGGCGTCTTTGACAATATTCGTGATTTGTTTGCGCAAACCAATGAAGCCAAACTACGCGGTTATAAAAAAGGCCGTTTTAGTTTTAACGTTAAAGGTGGCCGCTGTGAAGCCTGCAAGGGTGACGGCATTATCAAGATTGAAATGAATTTCTTACCAGACGTGTATGTGCCGTGTGAAGTCTGTCATGGCAGTCGCTATAATTCAGAAACCTTGGAAGTCGTCTATAAGGGCAAGAACATTGCCGAAATCTTAGACATGACGGTCGGTGAAGCCACAGTCTTCTTCGCAAACATTCCCAAGATTGCCCGCAAGTTACAAACGATTGTGGATGTCGGCTTAGGCTACGTCACATTGGGCCAGTCTGCCACAACCTTATCGGGTGGAGAAGCCCAACGGATGAAGTTGGCCTCTGAATTACAGAAACAATCAACGGGTAAGAATTTATACATCCTCGATGAACCAACGACTGGCTTGCATACCGACGATATCAAGCGCTTGTTGGGCGTTTTGGAACGGTTAGTTGAAGAAGGTAACACGATCTTAGTGATTGAACATAACTTAGATGTTATTAAGACTGCCGATCACATCATTGACTTAGGACCAGAAGGCGGCGATAAAGGCGGGACAATTGTCGCGACCGGTACGCCAGAAGAAATTGCCAACGTCAGTGAAAGCTATACAGGCCAATATTTAAAACCTGTTTTAGAACGCGATACAGCACGCACAATTGCCGCTCAGGATTAACCAGAAGATGGTTGATAGAATGTGTTTAAAAAGCGGGCGGTTAAGACAGAATGATTGCTGTCTTAACCGCCCACTTTTTGTTTTGTCAAATTTAGTTGTAGATTGTCCGTAAAAAAAGTATCATAAAGGTATTAACAACGAGAGGTGATTGGGAATGTTTAGAAAAAATGAATGGCACTTTGATTGGTCAGAATTTATGATGGGGATTATTTTCTTAATCGTTGCATATTGCTTGTTTAATCAACCAGGTAAGACATTATCTGGTTTGGTAATCGTGATTGCGATTGCGGCGATTATTCGGGGAATTGCCAAAATCAGTGCATATAGTCGGTTACGTCAAGAGACAGGGATGCGCGCAACGTTAATGTTGGTCGATGCCATTGTCGATGTCATTTTGGGAATTTTGTTTATCTTGAATATTCCAGCTGGAGTGGCTGCTTTAGGTTATATCTTTGCATTCTGGTTCTTGTTCGATTCAATTGTGGCATTATTGAATGTCGGCCATCTCAAGCAATTTAACACAGGCCTATACATCGTTTCGATGATTCTGAATATCTTAGGCGTAATCGTTGGGATCTTATTGTTAATGGATCCAGTGGTGACTGCCGTAACGATGGTGACCCTAGTTGGTTTTTACTTTGCTTTCTTTGGGATTAATGCCATCATCATCGCATTTGCAAGACGTTTATAGTCTCTAAATTTAATGATTGCGGAACAATTTGATTGTTCTGCAATTTTTTTTTATAGAAAAAATAAGCTCTTTCAAATGCCTAGACATTAGGAATGAACTCGGTTTAATAGCATTAAATAACACGTGTCGAGAGTTTCGACAGCTTTAAATGACACACCAGGAATGTTACAATGATAAAAGCGAAAACTTAAGGGGTGGTCTGATGACAGATACATTGAACTTAGTAGTGATTACAGGGATGAGTGGTGCCGGGAAAACCGTTGCCATGCAAAGTTTTGAAGATCTAGGTTATTTTTGTGTCGACAATATGCCACCGACATTGCTACCTAAGTTTTGGGAATTGGTTAAGGAGTCCGTCAAAGTGACTAAGATTGCATTAGTGATTGATTTGCGCTCACGTGCTTTTTACGATGAGATCATTGAAATGCTTGCTAACCTTGATAATACCCAATTCGTGACGACTAAGATTCTCTTCTTGGATGCATCAGATGAGGAATTGGTTTCGCGATACAAGGAAACACGCCGTTCCCACCCACTAGCGATGGAGGGGCGTTTAATGGACGGTATTCAAAAAGAACGGCGCCTGTTAACTGAAATTCGCAATCGAGCACAGATGGTGGTGGATACTTCAACCATGTCACCACGACAATTAAGAGAAAAGATTTTTCATGTCTTCAAGACGTCAGATAATCCGTCATTCCATATTGAAGTGATGTCATTTGGGTTTAAATACGGTTTACCAATTGATGCGGATATCGTCATGGATGTCCGTTTCTTACCGAACCCATACTATGTGCCAGCATTTAAGGAATTAAACGGTTTAGACCAACCGGTTAGAGACTATGTAATGGCGCAGCCAGCGACTGAAAAGTTCTACGAACAATTTAGTGGGCTGTTAAAAGACATCATGCCAGGTTATCTCAAGGAAGGCAAAACAAGTGTGACAATTGCGATTGGCTGTACCGGCGGGCAACACCGTTCAGTAGCGCTTGCCCAACGATTGGCTGATGATTTATCGTTCGATTATCCGGTTGACGTGACCCACCGGGATATGAAGAAACGCAAGGAAACGGTTAATCGGTCATGACAGCTACTAATCGGATTATCCGGGTCATTAAAGGGCGACGACCAAAAGTCGTTGTGATTGGTGGCGGCACTGGACTACCCGTTATCTTAAAGAGTCTCCGTGAACAGAATGCGGATGCTACGGCAATTGTCACGGTTGCCGATGATGGCGGTTCATCCGGCGTTATTCGCGATTACATTAACGTGGTACCACCTGGTGATATTCGGAATGTATTAGTCGCCTTGTCAGATTTACCACAGTTAACGCTCGATATTTTTCAATACCGCTTTAAATCACACGATGCCTTTTTCTCAGGGCATGCGATTGGTAATTTAATTATTGCGGCGTTATCTGAAATGGAATCAGGTATTTTTGATGCTGTTCAACGGTTATCAGAAATGATGGCGGTTGACGGTCATATTTATCCTGCGGCCAATGTTGCGCTGTCGTTGAATGCTGAATTTAAAGACGGCACCCAGTTAACAGGGGAATCTGAGATTACTGCAGCACGCAAGCAGATTAAGCGTGTTTGGGTCTCAAAAACGGATCAAGATGATACTGCAGCACCCGAAGCCGTTCAACAAGTGGTTGATGCGATTTTGGCTGCCGATGTGGTTGTCTTAGGACCCGGCAGTTTGTTTACCAGTATTTTACCGAATCTAATGATTAAAAACTTAGGTGCGGCAGTCAAGCAAACTAAGGCGGAAGTGATTTACATTTGTAATATCATGACGCAAAAAGGGGAAACGGAACACTTTACCGATGCCGATCACGTCCGCGTGTTGAATGATCATCTTGGTCAGAACTTCGTGGACACGGTTTTGGTTAATACCGCACAAGTCCCTGAAAACTATTTGGATCATCAAAAGTACGACGAAATTCTCTGGCCGGTTGAACATGACTTTGATGGCTTACGAGGATTGGGTTGTCGAGTGATTTCCGATAACTTTTTGAAGTTGAAAGATCATGGTGTGTTCCATAATGGACAAAAAGTAGCGAGTGAAATTATGAATCTTGCTTTCCAGGTCAATACAGCTAAGCGAGGTGAATAATCGTGGCCTCATATGCAAGTGAAGTGAAGAAAGAACTGACGCAACTTGAAGTGCATCCTGAACATGCACGAGCGGAATTAGCCGCTTTAATTCGGATGAATGGGTCACTGAGCTTGATGAATCACCAATTTGTTTTAAACGTTCAAACTGAGAATCCGGCGATTGCTCGCCGGATTTATAGTTTATTGAAACAAAATTATCAAGTTGAATCCGAATTACTAGTACGTCGCAAAATGAAGTTAAAAAAGAATAATCAATACATCGTGCGCTTAAAGTATGATACCAATACCGTTTTAAAAGACCTTGATATTGTTGAGGAGGACGGTTTTACCATTCATACAAAGGTGTCAGAAGATGTCATTAATGAAGATCAGCGCGTCCGTTCTTATTTGCGGGGCGCTTTTCTAGCCGGTGGCTCAGTGAATAATCCTGAAACAAGCCGGTACCATCTGGAAATCTATTCATTATACGAAGAGCATAATCAAGATATTGCGCGCATGATGAATCGTTTTGGCTTAAATGCCAAAACGACTTTCCGACGGAGTGGGTACATCACTTATCTGAAAGAGGCTGAAAAAATTGCTGATTTTCTACAAGTGATTGGTGCTACCAACGCGATGTTGAAGTTTGAGGACATTCGGATTGTGCGGGATATGCGTAATTCGGTTAATCGCTTAGTCAATTGTGAAACCGCAAATATGAATAAGACAATTGATGCTGCTACAAAACAAATCGAAAATATCGAATACTTGCGCGACACCGTCGGATTAGATAATTTACCGGCGAAGTTGCGTGAGATTGCGCTACTCCGTTTGGAATTTCCAGATATTACGTTGAAGGAACTTGGGGAAAAAATGCCGAGTGGGGCAATTTCGAAGTCGGGGATTAATCATCGGCTCAGAAAATTGAATCAACTTGCCGAAGCCCACCAACAGGGGAATGGATAAGGGGCAAAATAAATCGGTAGTGTACAATATTTGACTTGTACAATATAATTAAGTACAATAACTGAAGGACATTTTATGGAGGAAAATTATATGGTTAAACCAGTATTATTAGATGAACAACTCTGTTTTTCGATTTACCGCGCACAAAAGGCTTACAATCATTTCTACGGTAAGGTATTAAAACCTTACGGATTAACATATCCACAATTCATCGCAATGCTTGCATTGTGGGAACATGGCAAGATGTCAGTGAAAGAATTAGGGCACCATTTAGAACTTGATAGTGGGACACTAACACCGCTTTTGAAACGCTTAGAAGCTGATGGTTGGGTAAGCCGGAATCGTGCATCAGACGATGAACGCCGAGTTGACGTTACCTTAACTGAAAAAGCAGAAAGTCAAAAAGAAGAAATCTACGAACGGGTTGGTGCTTGCACAAACTATCTCGATTTATCAAGCGATAAGTATCATGAATTACGTCAAGAAATGAATGAAGTTGAACATCATTTGAATGCGATTCAAATGGATAATGCACGTTTTTCATAAAATGACGGATAAAGGGTTCCAAAAGATTTGATGGTAAATTGAATTTTTTGGAACCCTTTATCGTACATACAAAAACAGGTGCCCCGAGGGGGGGCACCTGTTTTTTATTTTAGTAGTTGACTTAAGTCAGTCATATCAATTGATTCATCAAAGATATGGTCACCAATAATGATGGTCGGGACGAATTTAATATTGGCACGATCGGCTTCAGCAATAATTGCGGCTAAATTTTCTGCATTATCTTGTGGCGTTAATTTGAGATTTTGATCGATGTATTTTTTAAATTCATCTGGTGTCAGATCATTACGCCATGTTTTTTGATGCGTAAACAAGAATGATAGTGTTTGCAGCACTATTTCGGGTTGATCAAAAGGTAAATAGGTATGGGCTAAATTCCCCAGTTGTAGATCCTCTTTATCCTTACCAAAAGGTTTGATAATACGTTTTAGCCGACCAGCTTTGACTGCTTCAGTCATCGTTTCTTCGGATTTTAAAAACCACTTGCGGCAATAAGGACAAGCGGCGTTGATAAATTCAATTGATGTTAATGGTGCATCTGGCTGACCAATTGTAATACCGCCGGTGGTTGTCACATTCTCGCTTTTAATCACACTAATATCCATGGAAGACCCTCCTTTAAGATACTGCCAGTATAACAAATTTGGTATAAAAAAAGGGCTAGATCAACTTGATCTAGCCCTTTTTTTTACTAATCCTCAGAAGAGAACCGGTTTATTATCTACTCTATTTTGGTTGGTTGACCATAATATCGTCAATCAAACCGTAATCTTTTGCTTCTTGCGCTGTCATGTAGTTATCACGATCAGTGTCAGCTTGTAATTTTTCGAAGGTTTGGCCTGAGTTGTCTGCCAAAATTTGGTTTAAATGTTTCCGAGTCTTCAAAATTTCGCGCGCTGCGATTTCAATTTCAGTTTGTTGGCCTTGTGCACCACCTAAAGGTTGGTGAATCAAGACAGTTGAGTTAGGCAATGCAAAACGTTTGCCTTTTGTCCCAGCTGAAAGTAAAACACTGGCCATAGAAGCAGCCATCCCCATTGCAATTGTTTGGACATCAGACTTGATGAAGTTCATCGTATCCATGATGGCTAACCCTGCGGTCACAGAACCACCAGGTGAGTTAATGTAGATTGAAATGTCCTTATCTGAATCTTGCGCGTCCAAGAATAATAATTGCGCAATGATTGTGTTAGCCATTTGGTCGTTCACTTCACCAGATAACATGATAATCCGGTCTTTTAGTAAACGAGAGTAAATATCGTAAGCACGTTCGCCACGAGATGTTTGTTCGATAACTGTCGGTACTAACATTGAATTGCCTCCTTATATAAGCCAGAGTAGAATCACTCTGTAGTCTATAAATTGAATTTTACAGCAAAGGTCAATTTTGGTCAAATGGAAAGCCTCTTTTCAGAAAGATTATGGTCATTTTGTGTTCGAACTGAAAATATGGTATACTTAGGAAAGTTAATCAGCACTTATCACTGTAGTATCAAGTATTATTTGAAGACTTTAATCAACTGGAGTAACCATGGAGTTACAAGTAGTGTAAAGAGGCGGCTTACGCTGTTTAAACGAGAAGATATTTAGAAACACAAGAATTTAGACATAATTGAATTAACCCAAAAATAAAAGCGACGTGAATCACACGTCATCTCCACTAGCCATTCGATGCTAGTGTGCGTAGCCAATTAGTGACTGGCTACCTGACATTATGTAAGAATTTAATATGCGAAATTAATTAGAAGGCCGCCTAGGAATAGGTGGCCTTTGTCAATGGTGATAATTTTGAGCTTGAGTTGATCATATTGATCACTCAAGCTTATTTTTTTACTCGTAAATCTGAAAAATGAGACAAACCATTTTTAAAATGGCGATATTGGTATAGAATACACAAATTTATTCTAGGATAAACAAGCTTGCAAGAGTAAGAGAAGTGTTAATCACAACATGTGGTTGATACCAGTTGTTGGGACTGGTATTGATTAGATCAAAATAGTTTAAACCTTTATGTAAAGGTCTTTAACTTGTCGCAAAATTCCGGAAATAGAATAAAATGCTAAAAAAATTTGACAAAGAAAGCGTTATCTATTATATTAAAGACAACTGGTAGGAACGTGTTCTTGCCAGGGATTATTGCAATTATTAGATATGGAGGGTGATTATATGGCAATTACGGCTGTTAGAATTGATGGACGATTAGTCCATGGGCAAGTGGCCAATCTTTGGACACCATCTTTGGGTGTGACACGAATTATGGTTGTGGATAACCAAGTGGTGGATAGTGCGGTTGAAAAAGCTGGTTTGCGGATGGCGACACCTGCAGGCACAAAGTTAAGTGTTTTATCAGTAGATAAAGCGGCTGAACATATTTTAGCGGGGCGTTATGCATCACAAAAGTTATTTTTAGTCGTTAAGAAACCAGAAACATTGTTGGCGTTAGTTGAAAAGGGAGTAGAGTTGCCTGAGATTAACGTTGGAAATATGTCGCAAACAGATGAGACAAAGCATATCAATAAATCAATAAATGTTACAGATCACGATATTGAAGTCTTCAAAGAACTTGATGCTAAAGGGATTCGGATTACTAATCGAATGGTACCAGGCGATAAGGTTAACGATTTTATGGAACTAATTAAAGATTTATAAGGTATCATGCACTTTTAAAAAATTTTTTTAAAAAGGAGAAATTATCATGGGGATTCAATGGTGGCAAATATTATTACTAACGTTATACGCTGGTTATCAAATCTGTGATGAATTAACCATTAATTCAAGTGCAGGTTCAGCTGTCTTTGCTGGCTTCATCTCAGGGGTAATCATGGGAGACATGAAAACTGGGCTGATGATTGGTGGAGCAATGCAATTAACTGTTTTAGGTGTTGGGACTTTCGGGGGGTCATCACGGATTGATGCGAACTCAGGAACTGTTTTAGCAACAGCCTTTTCAGTTGGATTGGGCATGAATCAAAATCAAGCAATTTCAGCAATTGCCGTTCCGGTTGCTGCATTATTAATTCAAACTGATATTATTGCGCGTTTTGCGAATACATTCTTTGCACATCGGATTGATAAACTAATCGAAGAACACAAATATCGGGCAATCGAAAGAAACTACTTGTATGGTGCTATTCCTTGGGCATTATCACGGGCTTTACCAGTTTTCTTAGCATTGACGTTTGGTGGCGGTTTAGTCAACTCAGTTGTAAGTTACATGAACAGTCAATTAAGTTGGTTAGCAACTGGGCTTGAAACTGCGGGGGCTGTGTTACCAGCTGTCGGGTTTGCAATTCTTTTAAGATACTTACCAGTTAAGAAACACTTCCCATACCTAATTATCGGATTTGTTTTGACAGCTATTTTTGCAACAATCTATGCTGCAGTCGGTGCTTTAGGCGGTGCTGTTACAGGCGTTGCCAAGAACTTCACTTATAACTTTGCTGGTTTACCAATGTTAGGGATTGCATTAATCGGTTTTGGTTTTGCTGCAATCGAATACAAACGCGGGATGGATAAACACGAAGCTGCTGCAACTGCTGCGCCTAGTGCAACGAAACAAAATGTTGAACTAGACGAGAAAGGGGAAATTGAAGATGACGAACTCTAATTATAAGTTAACTAAACAAGATTTTAAGCAAATTAATCGCCGTAGTTTATTCACCTTCCAATTAGGATGGAATTACGAAAGAATGCAAAATACTAGTTACCTTTATATTATGTTGCCTCAAATTCGGAAGATCTATGGTGATAACACGGATGAATTGAAGCAAGTAATGAAGAATGAAACACAATTTTTCAACACAAGTAACTTCTTCAATACAATCATTACTGGGACTGACTTGGCTATCCAAGAAAAAGAAGGCATTAAATCGCTTGAAACAGTTTCAGGATTGAAAGTTGGTTTGATGGGTTCATTTGCAGCAATCGGGGATTCAATTTTCGCTGCATTAATTCCAGCAATTTTCGGTGCCATTGCAGCTAATATGGCAGTAGCTGGAAATCCAACTGGGGTATTTTTATGGGTCGCAGTCAATATTGGGATTATGTATTTCCGTTGGCGTCAGCTTGAATTTGCCTATAAAGAAGGTGTCAATTTAGTAACGCGGATGCAGGCTAAATTATCAGCATTAACAGATGCAGCTACTTTACTAGGGGTTTTCATGGTTGGTGCATTGGTTGCCACAATGATCAACATTAAGATCGGAACAGTTATTCATTTAGGTGATTTGAATGTTGTTTTACAAGATAAAATTGACATGATTTTACCTAAGTTGGTACCAGCAGCAATTGTTGGGCTTGTTTACTGGATGCTTGGCCGTAAGAATATGACAGCAACACGTGCTATCTTTATCGTGTTATTTGTTTCAATTGCACTTTCAGCACTGGGTGTAATTGCTAAAGGTTAATCATAAATGAAAGCCCTACCCACAAAAGAATGACTGTAGCGTAGGGCTTTTCTACTTAAAAAAATGGAGAGGTTATTATGAGTACATTAGTATTAACAAGTCATGGTCGTTTTTGTGAAGAATTAAAAAAGAGTGTGGAATTAATTTTTGGACCACAAGATGAAATTCGGACACTAGCCTTATTACCTGAAGAAGGTGAAGAAGATTATGTTCGTAAATTCAAAGCACTTCAAGAAGAAACTAATGGGGATAAATTAATTGTATTGGCAGATTTAATGGGTGGGACGCCTGCTAACCAAGTCTCAAAATTCGTTATGCAAGGAGCGAATATCGATTTATATACGGGGATGAATATGCCAATGTGTATCAGCTATCTCAATGCACAAATGACAGGACAACCATTGAATTTAGTCAGTGATGCGACACAAGGCGTCCAATATTTAAATGATATGTTACCTAAAAACGAATAATTGAAAGTGAGCGGGATGATGACTGAGTTTACGATTGAAAAAGACTTTCTGATTGATGGCCAACCATTTAAGATTATTTCTGGTTCGATTCATTATTTTCGTGTGCATCCTGATTATTGGCAACATTCACTACGAAACTTAAAGGCAATGGGGTGCAATACGGTTGAAACTTATGTTCCATGGAGTATCTATGAGATTCATGAAGGGCAATTCAACTTCAATGCTTTTAATGACATCGAGCGGTTTATTCAATTGGCAACCGATTTAGGTCTGTACGTTATTGTTCGACCATCACCATTTGTATGTGCTGAGTGGGAGTTTGGGGGGCTACCAGGTTGGCTCTTGAATTACCCGGAAATGGACTATCGTACGAGCGATCCAGTATTTATGGAAAAAGTGGCCCGATTCTATAGCATGCTTTTACCCCGGTTAAAACCTTATCAGATTACTGAGGGTGGCCGGATTTTAATGATGCAGGTGGAAAATGAATATGGCTCTTATGGGAATGATCAAGAATACTTGAAAGCCCTAGTGGCACTCATTCGGTTAAATGGCATAACAGTCCCACTCTTTACTTCTGATGGTAGTTGGGATGAGGCACTGACAGCGGGGAGCTTAGTAACTGATGGTGTGTTAGCAACTGGTAATTTTGGTTCAAAAGCTGATCAAAATTTTGATCAATTAGAAGCATTCTTTGACCGCAATGCTGTGCAAATGCCGTTGATGTGCATGGAGTTTTGGGATGGCTGGTTTAATCGTTATAATGAGCCAATTATTCGCAGAGATCCAGAAGAGTTCGCCTCGACTCTAAAAACAATGCTTCGTCGAGGATCATTGAATTTTTATATGTTCCATGGGGGTACTAATTTTGGGTTCATGAATGGCTGTTCAACGCGCGGACAAAAGCGACTACCGCAAGTGACTTCGTACGATTACGATGCACTATTGACGGAAGCGGGGGATCCAACGCGTAAGTATGCACTGGCGCAATCGATTTTAGCGCAGTATGGACCGACAAGTGCGCCGGAAAGTTTGCCGAAGACAACGGGGAAGCTGACAAAAGTAGCTCAATGTGGTTTGTTTGATAGTTTGACACAATTGAGTCAAAAAGTAATTAAAAAGCATCCTAAGACAATGGAGTCTTTTGATCAATATTATGGATATATTTTATATCGGACTCAAGTAAAATCGGTTAAGAAGGTTCAAAAAGCTTTATTAGTTGAAGCTCATGACCGCGCCCATATCTTTGTAAATGGTCAGTTACAAAAAACGTTATATCAAGAAAGTTTAACAACTGAGTTTACACTGAATTTAGATGAGGGATGCAATCAAATCGATATTTTAGTTGAGAATATGGGGCGGGTTAATTACGGCAGTTTACTGCAAAGTCCAGGTCAACGTAAAGGCATAGCACGAGGGCTAATGGTTGATTTACATTTTGAAGCGAATTGGGAGATTTACCCGTTACCGCTAGATAATGTGCAAAGTTTGGATTTTAAACAAGTTAGTCAAGATTCAAGCCCCGTTCAATTTGGACAGTACACACTTGAATTAGATGGTACTGGGGATACGTTTATTGATATTCGACAGCTTGGCAAGGGGACAATTTTTGTAAATGGTTTTAATTTAGGACGTTATTGGCAACAAGGACCAATTGGCTATTTATATCTACCGGCACCGCTGCTAAAACAAGGAGATAATCAAATTGTAATTTTTGAAACAGAGCAGGCTTTACCTGAGCAAATTGCATTATTAGATAAACCAGTTTATATCGAGACGGCTAATCAAAGTCATTATCAAAAGGCAACAGCGCCAATATAAACCACGAGGTGAAAAAATGCTACCGAAGTTACTAGCAATTGATTTGGATGGTACAACGCTGAATTCTGCGGGGGAGATTTCGGCGATTAATCAGATTCAGTTACGTCGAATTACGGCTAGTGGGGTGCAATTAGTCGTTGCGACAGGGCGAGATATTCATTCTGCCAGCCTTTATTTAAAGTCGATTGGCATTAAAACAGCGTATATTGTCTCGTTGAATGGTGCTGCGGTGTTTAAACTTGGTCAATCAAAGCCACTAATGGTTAGTACTATTCCAAATGAATTAATTGATCAAATGGCAGCAATTGGTGATTTAGACCAAGTCAATACGTACTTTAGTACAGCACTCAGATCGTACACAGTGATTAGAGATCAATCGTTATTAGCGCAGTTTGGATTAAATGAACGCGTTAAAGTAATTAAAAACGTTACCGAATTGGGGACGGATAAACAAATTGTCGCTAAAATGTTGTACTGTACGAAGAACCCCAGGTTATTGGCGGAATTAGTTTAAAAAGTCCAAACTTTACCGATTGTGGCGGTTAAGCCAGATGAAATGTGTTTAGAATTAACGGCACAATCAACCAGTAAAGCAACTGGTTTACGCTATTTGGCAGATTATTTACAAATAGCGCCTACTGAGATGGCTGCAATTGGGGATAGTGAAAATGATTTAGAAATGTTGACTTTTGTTGGATGGAGTATCGCAATGGCCAACGGGATGCCACACGTCAAGGCAATTGCGGATGAAGTTACTTTAAGTAACGATCAAGATGGCTTAGCATATGTAATTCAAAAGATGTTGGTTTAAAACGCTGTGGTATCTACCAATTTTATGAATTATAGGATTATTTACCTCTTAAAGGTTGACTTAAACCTATAATTGAGCTAAATTAATACATGTGGTTGATACCAATTCTGAAAAGGAGGCGTTTTAATGGTTAACAGCAAAAATAAACAACCTTTATATAATCAGTTAGTAGATGCTTTGAAGATTAAGATCGAAAATGAAATGAACGTCAATGATCGATTGCCTTCTGAACGTGAATTGTCAATTCAATATGGGTTAAGTCGCACAACCGTGAGAATTGCCCTGAATGAGCTAGAATTGATGGGGTATGTCCATCGGCAACATGGTAAGGGCACATTTGTATCAAACGTGATTAAAGGGCAAACTGATTTGAGCGGCACATATAGTTTTACTGAACAGATGAAGTCATTAGGGAAAGAACCAGAGACACAGATTCTCAGTTTTAAAACGATGAAAGCCAATCAATTTATTGCCGAGGGATTGGGTATTGAGCAAGATACCGAGATTATTAAAATTAAGCGACTTCGTTTAGCGGACAAAGAACCGATGATGTTAGAGCGGACATACTTACCACTTAGTAAGTTTCCAGATCTTAATCTCGAATCTCTGCAGAGCGCACCATTGTATGATTTATTTATAAAAAAATACAATCAAACGGTCAAAGTAGCCGATGAAATTTTATCCGTGGGAATTATGACAGCAAAAGATGCACAACAGCTCGAGTTTTACGAAGGAGCACCGGTCTTAAAACTGAAACGTACCACGTATAACAACAAAAATGAAATTATCGAATATACATTAAGTGTTGCCCGGGGCGATAAATTTACTTATCACATTCGACATCAACGATAATTTTTTTAGGAGAGGGAGCGTTAGTGATGTTTGAAAAAAATGAAAACGCATTAATTGAAATGGGGGCTAGTATTACAACCCGTGAAATTAAACAACAACCAGAATTATGGCAAGAAGCATTTGCTAATTTTAAAGCTCAAGAAGATCGGATTAAGACTTTCTTAGACCAAATCACTAGTATAAATGGTGAAAAGATTCGGGTAATTTTTACCGGTGCCGGAACATCAGCCTATGTTGGTGACACAATCATGCCTTATTTGAATCAAACGGGGGATACAAATCGGTATCAATTTGAAAGTATTCCAACGACCGATATTGTTTCAGCTCCTTATGATTATTTAAAGGCTGAAGCAACCACAATTTTGGTATCGTTTGCACGTAGTGGAAATAGCCCAGAAAGTGTGGCAACTGTCGAAATTGCAAAAAAAGTAGTTAAGGATTTATATGAAATCACGATTACTTGTGCACCTGACGGTAAACTTGCAACCGCCTCCAAAGGGGATACGCGCAACTTACTCTTGATGATGCCAGCACTCTCAAATGATCAAGGATTTGCAATGACAGGTTCATTTAGTTGTATGTCATTGACGGCCATGTTGGTATTTGATCAACATACAACAGATCAAAAAGGACAATATGTTGAAACCATAATTGCAATGGGGCATGAAGTTGTTCAACGTGAAGCTGAAATTCAAGCGATAATTGATTTAGACTTTGATCGCATTGTTTATCTTGGGTCAGGGAGTTTAGCAGGATTGACGCGTGAAGCTCAATTGAAGGTTTTGGAATTAACGGCCGGTAAATTAACCACGATGTTTGATTCATCAATGGGATTCCGTCATGGGCCTAAGTCATTTGTTAATGAGAAAACATTAGTCTTTGATTTTGTGAATAATCAATCTTACACAAGACAATATGATGTTGATATTTTAGAAGAAATTCACGGCGACAAGATTGCCGCTAAGACAATGGCAATTGATGTGGATGGTGAATTGAATTTCACTGGGGATCGTTTTACATTTGCCAATGGTTCAGCTGATCTACCAGAAGGTTACTTGGCACTTGCCGATGTCATGTTTGCTCAAACTGTTTCATTATTAAGCTCGATTAAAGTCGGTAACACACCAGACACACCATCACCATCAGGGACAGTCAACAGAGTTGTTAAAGGTGTGACAATTCACGATTACAAATAAGTTGGCGTTTAAATTTAATCAATAGCTTGGAGGCTTTAAATTGGCAACATATTATATTCATGCAGATAAATTTTTCTTAAAGAATAGTGTTGAAAATGGCGGGTATTTAGCCATTGTGGATGGTCACTTTGGGGCGTATCAAACGGATAAGCCAAATGGGGACGTTAAGGATTACACAGGTAAATGGATTGCACCTGGGTTAGTTGATACACATATTCATGGTTTAAAAGGCCACGATGTGATGGACAATGACTTTGACGGTGTGAAGGCAATGTCAGAAGGTCTTTTAGAATGTGGTGTCACTTCGTTCTTACCAACAACGTTAACGGCTGCACCTGAAACGTTGAATGAGGTGATTGCTGATATTGGTGATCGGCATGCCGAAGTCACTGGTGCTAAGATTCAAGGTGTTTTCTTTGAAGGGCCATTTTTCACAGAGGAGCATAAGGGTGCGCAAAATCCTAAATACTTCTCTGATCCAAGCCTCGAGATCTTTAATCATTGGCAAGAATTGGCACATGGTATTATCAAAAAAATTGCCATTGCGCCTGAACGGAAAGGTGCCAAAGAATTCACTGCAGCTTTAAAACAACAAGGTGTTAAAGTTGCGTTGGCACATAGCAGTGCAACCTATGAAGAAGCCAAAGAAGTTGTTGAAGCTGGGGCCTCAATTTTTGTTCATACTTATAACGGCATGAGCCCATTAAACCACCGTGAACCTGGGATGGTTGGCGCAGCCATGACACTGAAGGATGTTTTCGCTGAATTAATTTGTGACGGCCATCATGTTCATCCACAAGCTGCTCAAGCACTGATTAGTGTGCGGGGAACGAACCAAACAGCATTAATTACAGATTGCATGCGTGCTGGTGCAATGCCAGAAGGCCCATCGATGTTAGGTGAATTTCCGGTAATGGTCAAAGATGGTGCCGCACGATTAGAATCTGGTAGTTTGGCAGGAAGTGTTTTAATGCTCAAGCAAGCTGTTAAACATGTTGTTGATTGGAATATTGCAACACCAGCCCAAGCCATTAAGATGGCCAGCCAAGTACCTGCTGAAAGTGTCGGTATTGATGACCAATGTGGTAGTATCACACCTAATCATGCTGCTGATTTTATTGTTTTTGATCATGATTTAAATCTTGTTGAAACTTATTTAGATGGTATTTCGCGTTACCAAAAATAGTTAATTAATATTAAAAGGGGATTTATACTTATGCTAAAACTAACACCTGCCAAAAAAGAAGCTTTGAAACGTTTATCAACAAAGGATGGGATTATTAGTGCCCTAGCCATTGATCAACGCGGTTCATTGAAAAAGATGATCGCAAATGATGTTCAAGGTGATCCAGAAAAAGAAATTGTTAATTTCAAAGTTGCTGTTTCTGAAGAATTAACACCATTTGCATCATCCATTCTTTTGGATCCAGAATATGGGTTACCAGCTGCAACAGCTCGAGATAAAGATGCTGGATTATTATTGGCTTATGAAAAAACAGGTTATGATGCAACGACGCCAGGTCGCCTCCCTGATATCTTAGAAGATTGGTCAGTTCGGCGCATTAAAGAAAAAGGTGCAGATGCCGTTAAATTCTTGCTCTATTATGATACAGACGAAGATGCACACATTAATCACTTAAAACATGTTTTCATCGAACGGCTTGGTAGTGAGTGTGTAGCAGAAGATATTCCATTCTTCCTCGAATTGGTGGCTTATGACGCGAATAATGATGATGCTAATAGTGCTGCTTATGCAAAAGTTAAACCACATAAAGTGATTGAGATGATGAAGGAATTTTCAAAAGAACAGTATCATGTAGATGTTTTAAAAGTTGAAGTTCCTGTTAATATGAAATATGTAGAAGGCTTTGGTGACGGGGAAGTCGTTTATACTAAGGCAGAAGCAGCTGGCTTCTTTAAAGCACAAGCAGAAGCAACTGATTTACCATTCATTTTCTTAAGTGCTGGTGTAACTGCTGAATTGTTCCAACAAACATTAGTGTTTGCTAAAGACGCAGGATCAACTTTCAATGGTGTTCTGTGTGGACGTGCTACTTGGAAGAATGGTGTTAAACCATTTGCTGCAGAAGGTGAAGCAGCAGGTCGTCAATGGCTCCAAACTGAAGGTAAGGCCAATATTGATGCTTTAAACGAAGTGTTACACCAAACTGCAACACCTTGGTTAGGTAAAGTAGCTGATTAATAATTAAAAGGGCTGACTTTGCTAAGTCAGTCCTTTTTGTAAAGGAGCAATGAACATGATTTTAACTGTCACTTTAAATCCAGCCGTTGATATTTCGTATCCGTTAGAGACTTTGGTCATTGATGATGTTAATCGGGTGACCCAAGTTAGTAAAACAGCTGGTGGCAAAGGTTTAAACGTCTCGCGAGTGCTACAATTGATGGATCAAAAGTTGTTGGCAACCGGAATTGTGGGCGGGAATATTGGACGCTTTATCAAACAAAAATTAGATAAAGATCAGATTAAACATCATTTTTTTGAAATTGATCAGGAATCCCGCAATGCAATTGCAATTTTGCATGATGGTGGACAACAAACCGAAATCCTAGAAGCGGGTCCCACAATTTCAGAACAGGATGCACAAGCTTTTATGACGTTTTATGCTGATTTGTTAAAACGGGTATCAACGGTCACATTGTCAGGGAGTTTACCAAAAGGTTTAGGCACTGATTATTATGCCAGAATGGTTGAAATGGCACATCAAGCTGGAGTTAATGCGATTCTAGATACTTCAGGGGCTTCTTTAGAGGCAAGTCTAAACGCGCCTGTCAAACCCACATTAATTAAACCGAACGAAACGGAAATTGCACAGTTATTACAAGCATCAGTTGATGTACAAGATATTGGTCGCTTAAAAATGGCATTACAAGCGCCAATTTTTGATGGCGTTGAATGGATTGTTGTTTCGATGGGCGCTGCTGGTGCATTTGCTAAACATCATGATTATTTTTATCGGGTCACAATTCCTAAAATTCATGTCGAAAATCCAGTTGGTTCAGGCGATGCAACACTCGCTGGATTAGCAATGGCCATCGATGACCAAGCAGCGGACGATGTAATCTTGAAAACAGGCATGACAACCGGCATGTTGAACACGATGGAAAAACAAACAGGATTCGTTACTCCGTCGTTATTTGAAACGTATTTTGATCAAGTGGTTGTTACTGAGGTATAACTGATTGATCATGAAGAAGTCGCTGATACTGCAGTGGCTTCTTTTTAATTTACCCGTCCCCGATAATGGGGTACACTTGTGGTGTACATTATTTTGCATGATTATTGAGGAGGGCTTGGCGTGGCACAAAAAATGATTTTGGATTTAGATACTGGGATTGATGATGCGTTAGCAATTGCTTATGCATTGGGATCATCAGAAGTCGATTTAATCGGGATTACCTCAGAATACGGCAACGTTTTGACTGAACGAAGCGTTGTGAATAGTCAACAAATTTTACATTTATTAGGTCATCCAGACATTCCAGTTTATTTAGGGGCTGGGCATTCGACGACGACGCATGATTTTAGCGTCTTACCAATTAGTGCGGAAATTCATGGTCAAGACGGCGTTGGTGAGATTCATCTGACAGAGCCCCATCCGGAAATGGCAACTGAATCAGCCGTTGATTTTATATTACGTGCTTGTCAGGCGTATGGGGCTGACTTGAGCATCGTGGCAACTGGCCCGATGACGAATTTAGCGTTAGCGATTCAAAAAGATTTACCAACTTTGAAGAAAGTTGGTCAAATCGTGATTATGGGTGGCGCCTTAACAGTTTGTGGTAATGTGTCTCCATTTGCTGAAGCTAATATCAGTCAAGACCCTGAAGCGGCGGACTTACTCTTTAAGAGTGGTTTGCCGGTGACGATGGTGGGCCTTGATGTCACGTTGCGCACACTTTTTACACGCACCGATACGGCAGAATGGCGCGCACTCGGTACACCAGCAGCCAAAGCTTATGCCGATATGGTTGATTACTATATCAAAGCCTATGAAGTCACTTCTCCCCATTTACACGGCTGTGCCTTACATGATCCCTTAGCAGTCGCTGTTGCAATCGATCCTAGCTTAGTCACGACTTTCCCATTGAACTTGAAGACTGAGATAGAAGGCCCGTCACGTGGACGAACAATTGGGGATAATGCCCGCCTAGATGATCCAGCAACGCGGACGGCGGTTTGTGTACAAGTTGATACGCCGCGTTTCTTAACTGAATTTAAATCAAGAATTGGACAATTATTAGCGCAGTAGAATGAGCCATATAGAATTTCAAAAAAGAGCTACGACAAAAGTCAATTTTTTGTCGTGGCTCTTTTTTTATTGTACACAATTAGCATAAAAAAAATAATATTTTTGAGCAATTGAAACCCTTTCAAGATGTGGATAAATGCGATTATTTCACAATGTTAATATAGTTATTATAAGCATATTAATATGAGAACCATAATTGGAAGCGATACATTGAGGACAAATGAAAGGGGTGCAATGAAATGGAAAAGAATAGTAGGATGAACCAAAAGCATTTATTGCGACGAAGTTTGTATGTGTGTAGTGGGACTCTTTTATTACTGAATAGCGGCGCGGGGATAGCAAGCGTGGTTGTTATGAATCAAAATCGAGTGCAAGCGAGCGAAGTAGCGCCTAGAGCTGGCTTAGCCGATATCTCGATTTTAGCCAACGCGAGTCTAACATCGGTGACAGGAACAGATATGACATCGAACGCGCAAGGCAATTATGATTTAGCATTGAAGTATTCTGGGACCGGGCTGGCATCAGTTGGCGTCGCGGATAAGAAGGTCTTGGTTTATGCCTTACCTGCTGAGTTACAAGGAAAAGTGGTTGGTGGTGCAACTGTTGATATTGACACTAATCTATTACCAATTACACCAGGCGATATGCCGGGGGTTAGTTTACTTTTTGGTGCGTTAGGGACGGCGATTGACGGGGTTGATAAACTTGTAGCAATCCCAGCCGTTAAGGCAGCCTTTGATAGTTTAAGCACTATTCAGAACCTAGGTGCCTACCAAGAAACGTTACCAGCGACTGTGTCACCAGATGGTAAAACCATCTCAGTTGACTTCACACAGGGCTTTGGCAAGTACGTCCATCAAGCTTATGTGGCACTATTTGATACATTACGGGATGCGATTGCCGCGATTGATGTTAAGAACCCAATCGCAGCGATTCCGGTTAAATTACTTCAAGAAGCGAGTGCTGATTTATTTGCGATCATTGATGCAATTGCCGATGGGACGTCCGATATTTTAGATAACGCCTTAAACGCCAACCTCTTAGGTTCCATGAATGGCACCTTGCACACCACGGTTAGTGATCCAGGGGTTGCCAGTGCGACTGTTAAAGCTGGTGCCATCAATAATGCATTGATTTCAGCCGATGTTTTAACGGCAACTGAGCAAGAAGGCGAAGCTGTTACACTTAATTTTCCAACGACGGCGGTTAATCCCATTGAAAATTATGATGTTGCTGCCCCAGTCATTACGCAACCAGTGGCCGGTCAAACACAGGTCGCCGGTCAAGTTACCTTGACGCAACCAATTCCGGATGGGACAACATTTGAAGCGGTGGCAACTTTACCAGATGGCTCGCAATTAACAGGGACTGTCGAAAGTGATGGGACATTCAAAATTGCTGGTGTTGATCAGTTAGCTGCCGGGCAAACGGTAACTAACGGTTAAAGTCGTCGCAACTAACGGTTCGTATACCAAAGACAGTGCTGGCGTACAACTCAACGTTGAAGCGGCACCAGTTGAAGATCCATTAGCAAATTATCAAATGGCAACGCCAACGATTGATCAAGCGCGTGATGGCGATACTAATATCACAGAGCAAGTTACACTCAGTCAACCAATTCCAGCCGGCACCACATTTGAAGCAATTGCAGTCTTACCTGGTGGCCGCCAAGTCACCGGTGCAGTCAATGCAGATGGCAGTTTCACAGTGGCAACCGGCGACCCATTAGTTGCTGGAACACAAGTGGCAGTTCATATCAAAGCGGTCAACGGTACCTTCTCTAAAGAAAGTACACCAGCAACAATGACAGTTGCAGATGCCTTACCAACCAACCCAATTGAAAACTATGATGTGCCGGCACCACTTGTCACACCAGCAGTGGAAGGCGATAAGAGCGTTAAGGGGCACGTGAACTTGGTAACGCCAATTCCGGCCAACACAACGTTCAAGGCATTGGTTACTTATGAAGATGGGACAACTGCTGAAGTAGCGGTTCCTGAAACCGGTGATTTTGAAGTGCCAACCCGGACTTTGGTGGCTGATGAAAAAGTTGCAGTAAAAGTCATTGCCCAAAATGGGATGAATCAAAAAGAAAGTCCAACGACTGAAATCACAATTAGCAAGGCAGTTGCAACTGATCCACTAGATGGTTATACCGTACCGAAACCAAGTGTTGATCCAGTAACAAGTGCGGATACAAGTGTGACTGGGCAAATTACCCTCAATAATCCACCAGTCGGAACAACTTTTATCGCCAACGTTAAAATGGCGGATGGTTCGATTAAGAAGGCAAATGTCATGCCAGATGGCACCTTTACAGTCGCAACTGGCGCATTAGAAGCCAATGCGGTATTAGAAGTTACCATTACCGCCCAAAATAGTGGTTATGAAAAAGTGAGTGATCCAACGACCGTTACGGTCAGCAGAGCCGATCCACTTGAAAATTATGTGGTTGCTAAACCGAGTGTTGATCCAATTAAAGAAGGCGATCAAGCTGTCACTGGTAACGTGACTCTCAATAAACCAGTACCAGATGGCACCACTTTTGAAGCGGTGGTCACTTTACCAAATGGTGATCAGATTACAGCAACTGTTGATGATCAAGGGCAGTTCACAGTACCAGTGGCTGGGATTAAAGAAGGCGACAAGTTAACGATCAAAGTCGTTGCGCATAACGACGGTTTTGATAAGGATAGTGATCCAGTGAATGTAACCGTTGACAAGGCTGTGCCAACGAATCCGTTAGAAGGTTATGGCGTTGCACAACCAGTTGTTGACCCAGTGAAGGCGGGCGATACAGCGGTTACCGGGAAAGTGATCTTGGAAGAACCGATTCCTGCTGGGACAACTTTTGAAGCGGAAGTGACTTTACCAGATGGTTCAATGAAGACCGGGATGCTCAACCCAGATGGTACCTTTACCGTTGATACGGGCACATTGGCAGCCGGGGATGAATTAATCGTCCACGTGATTGCCCATAATGGTGCAAATCAAAAAGAAAGTAATCCTATCCATGTGATTGTTGCAGCCGATACAACCACGAATCCAATTGAAAACTATACGGTGAACGCACCCGTTGTTAATCCAATGACCGACGGCGAAACCCAAGTGACTGGGCAAGTGAACCTTGGGATTCCAATTCCAAACAGGACAACCTTTACCGCAGTTGTTACGCTAGCTGATGGCACAACGACATCGGCACCCGTTGCAGCTGACGGTCAATTTACAGTCGCAACCAACACATTAGTTGCAGAGACAACAGTCGGTGTGAAGATTGTCGCAACGAACGGCACATTTACTAAAGATAGTTCGATTGTTTATCAAACGGTTAGTCCACAACTTGATACGAATCCGTTGGCAAACTACACGGTCAATCAACCAACCGTTGAACCAGTGACGGCCGATCAAACGAGCGTGAAAGGCCAAGTCACTTTAGCAACGCCAATTCCAGACGGAACAACGTTTGAAGCAACCGTTACCCTACCAAACGGGGCACAGAAAACGGCGGCAGTTGATGCAAATGGGAATTTCGAAGTGGTGACTGGGCGCTTAACCGCAGATAGTGACTTAAGTGTTAAAATAACAGCCAAGAACAGCACTTACACGAAGGATAGCGAAAATGTATCAGTCACAGTTGGTGCATCAACCATTGAAAATCCGCTTGAAAACTATGATGTCGCAGAACCCGTTGTCGATCCCGTTAAGGAAGGCGACAAGCAGGCCACCGGTAGCGTGACATTGACGCAACCAGTGCCGGACGGAACTAGTTTTGAAGCAGTCGTGACATTACCAAATGGTGACAAGATTACAGCAACTGTTGATGATCAAGGGCACTTCACAATGCCAGTCGATGGGATTAAAGAAGGCGACGAGTTGACGGTTGAAGTCATCGCCCATAACGGTGACAACGAAAAAGCGAGTGACCCAATTATCGTGACGGTCGACAAAGCCGCAGTGACGAATCCAATTGAGGATTATGACGTGGCAACACCAACATTGAACCCTGAAAAAGCGGGCGAAACAGCGGTTAGTGGGACTGTTGAATTAGGCGACTTCCCAGAAGGGACCACCTTTGAAGCTATCATGGTCATGCCAAATGGACGGACCCGAATTGTTCGTCTCGATAGTAGCAATGCCGCAGCTGATGGAACCTTTATAATTCAAACGGATGCATTAACCGCCGGACAAGTAGTTCAAGTGAAGATTATCGCTACTAACGGTACCTTTACTAAGGAAAGTGCAACCGCTGAAATGACAGTCGCAGCTGCCAATCCAACGAATCCACTTGAAAACTACAACGTCGCAGAACCAGTCGTCGATCCCGTTAAGGCAGGCGATAAAGCTGTGAGGGGTAGTGTGACATTTACGAAACCAATTCCGGAAGGGACTAACTTTACAGCAGTGGTGACATTGCCAAACGGGATTCAAGTGAGAGTACCAGTTGATGAAAATGGTCAATTCGCAGCCCGTGTTGATGGTCTCAAAGCTGGTGATCGAATCATTGTTCAAATTCTTGCGGAGAATGATGGTTATCAAAAAGCGAGTGTTCCAGTTGATATTCTGGTTTCTGCCAGCGATCTCGGTAATCCTGGAGGCAATGGCAACAATAACGGTAACGGAACAGGTAATAATGGCAATGGTACCGGTGATGGCACAGGTACTGGCAATAACGGTTCAGGTTTAGGCAATGGCCAAGGCGGATCAAGCAATGGTCAGCTTGGTAGTCACGGACCTGGTACGTTAAAACCATTATCCATTAGCTCAAAAGCCTTGAATCAAGCTAATAATCGTCAAAGTACTAATGGTCAACATTTACCACAAACTGGTGAGAAATCAACCAGCGTTTGGAGTTGGCTAGGTATGTTGGTATTAACAGCCGCACTATTCATCAAACGTTTAGTCCCAATTAAACGCGATAAATAAGCGGCAAAAAAGGAATCAGCGCATATGACGCTGATTCCTTTTTGCATGGGGATGTGTTAAATCGCGTTAGTGGGGATTGAACCCACATGGACCAGTGAGCGCGGTTGAGAAATGATTGTGCCTTCGAAACCAAACATTCTTAACCGCAAAACCATTACCGATTCTAGGGAGGAATTTCAAATGGACTGGTTCGTTTTACCGTTAAACCATAACGCATTGGGTGTGTTAGATATTCTTAGGGAGGAATGATCTAAAAAACACGTGGGTCAGATTGTTTCTTGGGAGGAATTCATCTGATGTATAAAGAATAACAAGCAATT
>ENA-UOZA01000068-UOZA01000068.1-food-metagenome-genome-assembly--contig:-NODE-68-length-37889-cov-6.055479_pt1 | contig 37889 bp, 35 predicted proteins | sample MGYA00249867_ERZ772721 | MGnify/ENA primary metagenome ERZ772721 (study PRJEB29005, sample SAMN08379453) | food metagenome | isolation source: cheese spiked with Escherichia coli O103 | study: EMG produced...
TTTTACAACCCAGAAAGCTGCTTAAAGTTTCGTCCAATATTTGGGGTTCACTTCACTCAACCTCTTTTTCTATGCATTATGATGATCACTTGTTTGTGTGATTTGATTAATTTTCGCGTGTAATTCATGGACTTCAGCTTCCTTATCCGCTAACGCTTTATCAAATGCTCTTTGATTCTTTATTTTTTCTGCTTCAACCGCTGCTTTAATTTGAGCAGCTTGATTGTCGCGTAATTCAGTGACTTCTTTGGTCATTTCCTTTTGTGCTTTCCGTTGGCTCAACGTGCTGCCAGTCGCTGCCAAGAAGGTAATGATGGCGCCAATCAATAATGACACCAAAATAACGATGATTAATGGCCATTTAACATGGGTGAATCCAAAGTTAATGGCGACTGGTTCAACGTTTAAAACAGCAAAAATTACGACAATTAATGCTAGGACCAATACCGTAATTAATCGACCTTGTTTTTTCATAAAACTGCCCCCCTACTTCTTATTCAATAAGTTACCGGCAACATAGTCTCCGATATGTGGTGCCAGTTGATAGAATTGTGCACCGATCGCCATCAACCATGGTGCATTAATTTCACGTTTTGCATGCCCGATTGTTTTCACAATCCGATAAGCTAGTTGATCAGGATCTAAAACAACCCAATCGACCGATTTCAAATAATTACCGGTCTTATCCGCAATATCAAAGAAAGCTGTATCAATCGGCCCAGGATTAACGGTAGTCACTTGAACCCCAAATGGTTTTAATTCTAAGCGTAGACCATTTGAATAGCCAACAACCGCGAACTTAGTTGCCGAATAGATGGCCGACTTAGGCGTTGCCATCTTGCCCGCCATTGAAGCAATGTTAATGATGTGGCCGCTACCTTGTTCAATCATCATCCGCCCAAGAGCGCGCGTCATGTACATTAAACCTAGCACATTAACCCGGAACATCTGCTCCACAACGGTCATGGATGTGTCGAATGCATTTTCAAAACTTCCAAAACCAGCAGCATTGACTAACACATCTGGAATCCCGACTTCAGTTTGCACCTGAGCCACAATGGTTTCAATCGCTGCTGGATCACTGACATCGAGGACATATGCATACGCCGGCTGTCCTGAAAGCCGGTGTGCTTCTTCGCGAACCGCCGCCAATTCAGCTTCTCGACGGGCCAAAACGACGATAATTGCCCCTTTACTAGCGGCTTCATAGGCAATCGCTCGTCCTAAACCAGACGAGCCGCCGGTAATCACCACAATTTTACGGTTTAAATCTCTCAATGCTGCTAATTTAGTCATCTGTTTACTCCTTTCGACCATGAAACGGAATGTCATAGATATCTAAGTCACTAACTACTTTCGTGTTTTTAAAAATATCGCGGGCATCATTTTGTAAATCACGCACTGCTTGCCCGAGGTACCGGGCAGAAATATGGGTCAATAATAACCGCTTCACATGCGCGGCTTTTGCGACCTTTGCTGCATTAATGTTAGTTGAATGGAAATATTGACGCGCAATCTTTTGTTCTTGCTTACCAAAGGTCCCTTCATGCACTAATACATCTGCATTAGCCGCTAAGCGTTCAATTGGTGGACATTGGCGGGTATCCCCAATAATGGTCACAATCCGTCCTTTTTGAGCATGTCCAATGTAATCTTTGCCATCAATTTGGCGCCCATCAGCGAGTGTAACCACTTCTCCCTTTTTAATCTTTGCGTATACAGGACCAGCCGGAACACCATCTGCATGCAGTTTCTCAACTTGCAGTTCCCCCGGATGGTCCTTTTCAATAATCCGAAAACCATAACTGGCAATCCGATGATCCAATTTAGCACATTCAACCCGGAAAGTCGCATCATCAATCAAAACACCTTCTTCAGGAAGAACGACAAAGTTCAATGGATACGTTAAATGACTTTCAGAGATTTTTAAACTCGTGCGCACGTATTCTTCAGTTCCCTTAGGGCCGTAAATCGTAAGTGGTTCGTCGCCACCTTGGAAAGATCGGCTTGATAAAAAGCCTGGTAACCCGAATAAATGATCCCCATGTAAATGTGTGAGAAAGATCTTTTTAACTTTGCGCGGTTTTAATGTCGTTTTTAAGATTTGATGTTGCGTTGCTTCACCGACGTCAAACAACCACACTTCATTTCGTTCATCCAATAATTTCAATGCGACACTTGTGACGTTTCGTTGTCGTGCTGGAACTCCAGCGCCTGTTCCTAAAAATTCTAATTCCATTTAGCTCTTCCAATCTGTCTTTAATTCAACGCTTTATTTTGCCGCGAGGGCTTTGGTAATAATGGCGGTATATTCATTGACCCCAGTTGGGTTCGGATGCACCTTATCTTGGTAGAACCAGTCACTGTGTTTGGCAGCCTGTGAATACCAATCAATCACCGTTAAGTTTGGATACTGTTTAGTTGCATTTTTAAGCGTCTGGTTAACATCATTTTGCCAAGGACGCGTTGGGACAAACGCGTTGAGCCAATAGACTTTTCGCTTAGTCCCAATGGCTGCCATAAATTGCGCCATCTGTTCTTGCGTAAAGGCGCCATTTGTTCCTAGACTGACCAGTACAGTATCGCTAAGGGCTTGTTTTTGATCATAATCTTTTACAATTTGAATACTTTGATAGAGTTGGCGCCCAACAGCCGCATCAACCAACATATTCGGGAATAACTTCTGTAAAGCTTGACTACCGTCGAGTAGGACGGAATCACCAATTGCAGTCACCGAGATATTCTGGGCCCGTTGAATCGTCACTTGACTCAAGCCATATTTTTCAAATTCTTGGTTGATTGGATGCTTTTGCGCAGCCGCCTCAGCCGCTTTTTCAGCTTTTAAAGTTGGACCATTTGCTTGTCCAGCTTTATTCTGGGCTTTTGCTTTTTTAATCAACGCATCCTTACGCTTTTGGTTAGCTTTTTGATTTTGCTTAATATTGACCGCTAATGCCGATTTATGCGTATCTGGCGCCGGTTGGAATGGCGCTTGAAACGCCCCGACTAACCCAATTAAAAAGACAATTGCGAGTCCAGTCACTCGACCAACCACCCGATTCCAATGTGGTTGGTGCATAAATTGCTTCAATTGGTGCCATAACTGCTTGTACGGATAGTGTGCTAGTGGCTGTTCAATAAACCGGTAGGATAATTCGGTCAATCCGAAAATAATCGCCACTTCAATCACTGGATATAAAACCGGGTGATCAGCGATATTTTTGAAGATTATTTCAAAGAAAATCATCACCGGAAATTGATACAGATAAATCCCGTAACTCCGTTTACCTAACCAGTTAAAGACCGGATTCGTCAATAACCGATTCCAATCAGCGCCTGGATGAGCGATAACTGCCACTAAAACACAGACTAAAGCACTAAACAGAAATAGTCCCCCGCGATAGACAAGACTACTCTCGGCATTCAACTTAACCATTAACCAAACCAAACTGAGGACACTCACTAACCCGATGCCATCGAGGACGAGGCGTTGTTTAGGCACAATCTTTTGCTTAAGGGCTGTTGATGGCCAAACAAACGCCAGCGCTGCTCCTAGTAAAATTGAAAAGACCCGCGTATCCGTTCCATAATACAAACGACTAGGGTCAGCATTGGGTTGGTACAAAATGGCCATCCAGATTGCTGAAACAACACTGACTGCTAGTAATACTTGGGCAATCCGATTTTTATTCTTAAGACCAATAATCAAGGCCACAACGATAAAAGGCCAAATTAGATAGAACTGCCCTTCAATCGATAGTGTCCACAGATGGGTAAACGGCGACTCATTATTGGCAAACTGATCGAAATACGACTGACCATGTCCAATTTGCCACCAGTTATAAACGTATAAAATGTTCGTGATAATAATCTGATTAAGTTGCTGTAACATTTCCCGCTGAAAAAGCGTGATGTACGCGTCCGTTGCAAACAGCATCGTTATCAGCCCAGGGTACAATCGTTTTACCCGGCGTAAGTAAAAACTTTTTAAATTAATCCATTGATTTTGTTCCCACTCTTGAACCAACAAATCGGTGATTAGATACCCCGAAACCACCATGAAGATTGGGACCCCTAAATAACCACCGGTAAAAGTATATGGCATCAGATGGTATAAAATAACACCAATCACGCCGATTGCGCGTAAACCATCAAAGCCAGTAATGTAACGACTATTCTTTAAACGCTTCTTGCCCGCCATTTTTTCAACCTACTCTACATTCTAATAACTGCTATTATAACAATATTTTAGTGATGTGCCTACATTAAGCCCTGTTATTTTATGCATCCCATAGAAAAAGGAAGCATTCAAAAATGAATGTCTTCCTTTCTTGACGTGCCTATTATTCGACAAATTCAAACGTAAAGTTATCAATTGCCACTAAATCACCATCATGTGCGCCACTTTCGCGTAAGGCTTCGTCAATCCCCATTGAACGTAATTGACGGGCAAAACGCATGACACCATCTTGATGATCCAAGTTACTCATCTTGAAGAGTTTTTCAACCTTGTCACCAGACACAATAAACGTGCCGTATTCATCTTGTTCAATGATGAAAGCAGGTGCTTCCGGTTGATATTGATAAAGTTTTTGCGTTTGAACTTCTTCGACGTCTCCCATTGGGAATTCAGTCGTTTCAGCTAATAAGTCAGCTGTCTTGTTCATCAATGATTGCACCCCTTGATGCGTGATACTTGAAATTTCAAAAATCTCATGTGTATCACCGGCAGCTGCTAATTTTTGTTTAAACTCGGCTAATAATTCAGAAGAACCTGGTAAATCCATCTTAGTCGCTACAATCACTTGTGGTCGTTCTAAGATTTTTGGATCATAGGTCTCTAATTCGTGATTAATTTGTTGGTAATCTTCAAATGGGTCGCGACCCGTTTGATCGTCCATTTCGATTAAATGCAAGACAACCCGTGTTCGTTCAACGGTCCGTAACCAATTAATCCCAAAACCAACCCCCTCTGTACCCCCTTCGATTAACCCCGGTAAATCGGCTAATCCAAAGTCCCGACCGTCATCGAGTTGCACCATCCCTAAGTTAGGGACCAACGTTGTAAATTGGTAACTAGCAATCTTAGGTTTCGCACTTGTCACCACTGACAACAACGTTGATTTCCCAACAGATGGGAAACCAACCAACCCAACATCAGCAAGCACTTTTAATTCAAGTTGAATGCTGCGTTCTTCACCAGGTTCACCGTTTTCGGCAACTTCCGGCGCACTATTACGGGCATTTGCGAAATGCATATTCCCACGACCACCACGACCGCCCTTAGCAATCACTAATTGTTGGCCATCTTCGGTTAAATCACCGAGTAATTCATTGGTTTCAGCATCGCGCACCGTTGTACCAGGTGGCACTTGAACAAATGTATCCTCGGCACCGCGGCCGTACATTTGTTTATTCTGACCATTACCACCACTATTGGCTTTAAAGTGATGACGGTAACGAAAGTCCATTAATGTTCGTAGACCTTCATCTACCACTAAAATGCCACTTCCGCCCCGACCACCATCGCCACCGGCTGGTCCGCCAAGTGGCACAAACTTTTCACGGCGAAATGCAACTGCACCATCGCCGCCTTTACCAGCTTTCACATCAATTTTGACTTGATCTACAAACATATTTTGACTCCTTCTCATCGTTAAACAGTACCTTATATACTACCGAAAAAAAGATTAAAAGTAAACAGATAACTGGTTAAACACTGAATTGGCTCTATCATCGATAAAAAGCGCACTGAGTGAGTGACCTCAATCAGTACGCTTTTTATTCGTTAATTAATGGCTAGCTGGCACCAATTTAAATTGGCTCCATGGTTTCAAATAGTCTAATAGGAATAATTCTGTAGGCGTAATACGGCCAACCACATTCACGCGCCCGTCATTTGGCATGGCTTTGAGGGCAATTTGGGTTTCCCCTTTATACTGACCGTAACCGACGTTATCGATTAAAATATCACCGTGTTGGATGTCAACTGTATGGTGGGCTGGGAAAGGCAGGTCTTTAAAAATGACCCGTGTCATCGTTGACCGTAGAAGATATTCTGAACGATCGCCACGATAACTATGCAGACTTTCAAAGAGGACCTTGCGTTCATCAGCCGTAATGTCATCTGCGACGTCGATTGCGATTGCTGGGAATTCAGCGTTAAAGACGTCATGCATCGTCTTCAATTCTGCTTCCGAAGCATACGCATTACCGACAATAATGTCATCAATGTTATCCATTAAAACGTAATGTTTCATCTGCGTTGCCATCGTTAAATCGCGATCAACTTCCATCGTGGGCAACCCATCTTGTGTTGGCCATGGTCCGAAAGTCGCTTCATGTGAATTGACAAACGCTGCTGTATTCAAATTGTATTTTGCAAATTGCGCCGTACATTGTTTGAAGAAGTCTTCACCTAATCCTGAGAACCGATGTGGATAGAAGTTATGACAGCCTAACAAGTTTTCCCGTTTGGGTGAATAACTCATAATGTTATCAACGTAACTTGTCCCTTGACTCATATTAATTTCAATTTTTAAATTAAACGGATTGCGCGTCATTTCCGCTTCTTCTTGGCCGGTAAAACCGTTGTCCAACCGAATTCCCCAAGCACCAAGTTCATGGAAAAAACTTAAATTATCATATGAAATACCGAGTTGCTTGAACAAACCCGGATTGATATCAATCATGACTTGCATTCCTAATTGGTTGGCATGGGCTACAACCCGTTTAAAGTTGCCTAACACGGCTTCTTGATCGCCAGACACCTCCAATAATGATGTAAAGACGCGTTGGAACCCATATTGATGCGCTAAATCTAAGTAAGCCGCATCCTTTTCAAAAGTTGATCGTTCTGGATAAATTGAAACGCCTAGTTTTCCCATGAATAGAACCTCCTAATAATTGGGCTATACCACCCTGTCATCTATTAGTCTAGCATACCTTAAGCACTTTTGAAAACTCTTACATTACTTTTAAACTGGTCTATTTCTGGCATTGTCCGTAGTTTGCTCACTAACGCACCAATCTTTTTTTCGGTCTATATCAGCGTTTTGATGGTTTTTGAACGTTTTTGAAATATTTCGATTGCTTTTGAATGGAAACGATGTCATAATGATGCTACGGAGGTTTTGTCATGTTAACAGAAGAACGTCACCAAGCGATATTACAACTTTTAAAGCAACAAGACGTCGTTAAGATGCAATCTTTGTGCCAGTTATTGAACGCTTCTGAATCAACTGTCCGTCGTGACTTGCAATTGCTCGAAGAACAAGGGCTTGCTACTCGAATTCACGGTGGTGCTAAGCGCATCAACACGTTACAAGAAGAACTTGGCCAGATTGAAAAAAACGGCAAGAACGTTCATGAAAAAAACGCGATTGCTAAGTTTGCCGCAGCACAAATCCAACAAGGCTGCGTCATTTACTTAGATGCCGGCACAACGACCCAGGCAATCATCTCCTACTTAAGACCTGAAATGAATTTGACGGTCGTCACCAATGGGGTTGATACCGCTTCTCTCTTAGCCGATCACCAAATTCAAACCTTTCTATTAGGTGGGCGTGTTAAGAGCAAAACCAAAGCGATGGTCGGTGCGGCTGCTTTAGAAACCCTTTTGCAATTCCAATTCAATCAGGCGATTCTTGGCACAAACGGTATCGATGTTGAAGCTGGGCTAACCACCCCTGATCCAGAAGAAGCCACTCTAAAGCGCTTTGCGATTCAACAAGCGAACCAAACGATGGTTTTGGCGGATCACACAAAATTCGACGCTGTTTCGTTCAGTAAGTTTGCCCCATTGGCACAAGTCCAATTGATTACTGATCAATTGTCACCATCTGTTTACAAACACTATCATTCACACACAGAAATCCAGGAGGTTTTATCTTGATTTATACGATTACGGCGAATCCATCAATCGATTACGTCATTCAACTTGAAAAACTAAATACCGGTAACGTGAACCGCGTCCAATCTGACGTTAAGCTCCCCGGTGGTAAAGGGATTAACGTTTCACGCATCCTTGCCGAATTAGCATTACCAAGCGTTGCCCTCGGCTTTGTCGGTGGCTTCACTGGTCAATTCATTCAAAGCAAACTCAACAACGCTTCGATCGACTGTCGATTCACTGAAGTCGAAGAAGACACCCGGATTAACGTGAAGTTAAAAGACAATACTGAAGAAACTGAAATTAACGGTCAAGGCCCACACATTTCAGCAGAAGCCGTTGCCAACTTGAAACAACAACTGGCTAAGCTAGAAGCTGGCGATATTGTCTTCATGTCTGGGAGTTTGCCACCTAATTTACCAGCTAGTTTCTACAAAGACTTAATCCCATTGATTCAAGCGCACAACGCTGAATTTGTAATTGATACAACCGGTCAAGCTTTGTTAGACACATTGGCTGAAAAACCATTGGTCATCAAACCCAACCATCACGAATTGGCCGAACTGTTCGACACACACTTTGCCAACCAAAGTGAAATCATCGCCGCTGGTCGCAAATTATTAGACCAAGGTGCCCAACATGTCTTGGTCTCAATGGCCGGTGACGGTGCCCTTTTAATCACACCAGACCACGCTTACCTCGGTGGTACACCTAAAGGGACAGTGATTAATTCCGTTGGGGCTGGTGATTCAATGATCGCCGGTTTTGTCGGCACATTCGCACAACATCACGATGCACTCGCCGCTTTTAAAACAAGTCTTGCTTGTGGTAGTGCCACCGCCTTTTCTGAAGATTTAGCCACTAGCGCTAAGATTAACGAACTCTTACCTCAAATTGAAATCACACAAGTTGATTAATTTTAAATACAAAGGAGATTTATTATGAACATCCAAGATTTACTCTTAAAAGATGCGATGATCATGGATTTACAAGCAACGACTAAAGAAGCCGCTGTTGATGAAATGGTTGCCCGCTATAAAGACATCGGTGTTATCACAGATGACGCCCTCTATCGTAAAGATATTTTGGCTCGTGAAGCCCAATCATCAACTGGAATTGGCGAAGGGATTGCAATGCCCCATGCAAAAGACAGTGCCGTTCAACGCGCAACTGTGCTATTCGCTAAAAGTCAAAACGGTGTTGAATATGACGCACTAGACGGCCAACCCGTTTACTTGTTCTTCATGATTGCCGCTCCAGAAGGCGCTAACGATACGCATTTACAAGCCTTGGCTGGTCTTTCATCCCTTTTAATCAACCCACAATTAGTCGCTGATTTGAAACAAGCCCAAACACCAGAAGACGTGCAAACGCTCTTTGCTAAGGCTCAAGCTGCTAAAGACGCAGAAGATGCGAAGGAAGAAGCTGAAGAAGCCGCTAAAGCACAAGCCGCAGCCGCAACGCCAGCTGATGATCAAAAACCATTCATCGTTGCTGTCACAGCCTGCCCAACTGGGATTGCCCACACTTACATGGCCGAAGCTGCCTTGAAAGAAACAGCTGCTAAAATGGGCATCGACATTAAAGTTGAAACAAACGGTTCTGAAGGCGTTAAACACCAATTAACCGCTGACGATATTAACCGCGCAACAGGGGTTATCATCGCTGCCGACAAGAAAGTCGATATGCCTCGTTTTGATGGTAAACATCTCTTGAACCGTCCCGTGATCGACGGCATCAAGAAACCAGCTGAATTGATTCAAAAAACATTGGATGAGGAAGGCTCAATCTATCACGCAACTGAAAGCCAATCAAGCGAAGAAGCTTCAGCTGACAAGAAAAACCTTTGGAGTCGCATCTACCAAGATTTAATGAATGGTGTTTCAAACATGTTACCATTCGTTGTCGGTGGTGGGATCTTGATGGCCATCTCATTCCTTTTGGAACAAACCGTTGGCGCACATTCAACCACTTTTATTTTCTTGAACTCATTAGGCAATAATGCCTTTAACTTCTTAATTCCGGTCCTTGCTGCTTACATCGCGATTTCAATCGGTGATCGGCCTGCCTTAATGCCCGGATTTGTCGGGGGCTACATGGCTAGCCAAGCAACAGCCAGTGTCCTTGCTTCAAAGAGTCCAGCCGGATTCCTTGGCGGTTTAGCTGCTGGGTTCATCGCTGGTTGGGTGATCGTTGGTTTGAAGAAAGTCTTCAAGAACTTGCCACAAACCCTTGATGGTTTAAAACCAATCTTAATATTCCCTGTATTAGGACTATTGATTGTTGGCTTTATTATGTACTTCATGATCAACCCAGTCTTTGCTCAAATTAACCTCTGGTTGAGTACCTTCTTAACACACTTAGGGGCTGGTAACGCATTACTACTTGGTGCGATTTTAGGTGGCATGATGTCCGTTGATATGGGCGGTCCTTTCAACAAGGCTGCTTATACCTTCGCAATCGGTGTCTTCACAACCACCAAAGATGGTTCATTGATGGCCGCTGTCATGGCTGGTGGGATGGTCCCACCATTGGCAATCGCGGTTGCTGCTACTATTTTCAAAAACAAATTTACCGGTAGTGAACGAAAACAAGCCTTCGCAAACTATGTATTAGGGATTTCATTCATTACTGAAGGTGCCATTCCATTTGCTGCATCAGATCCATTACACGTGATTGTTTCAAGTGTTATCGGTTCAGCAATCGGTGGTGGTTTAACCCAATTATGGCAAATCACTGTCCCTGCACCACATGGTGGGATCTTCGTGGCACCACTTGCCAACCACGGCCTACTCTTTGTGCTTGCCGTGTTAATCGGAACATTTGTCAGTGCCCTAATCTTAGGCCTCTGGCGTCCAGTGGCAAAAGAAGCTTAATTTAAAAAGTCGTAGTCAAATGACTGCGACTTTTTATTTATCTTGAAAATCAGTATTGTGCTTTTGTTTCCATTCATTAATGTAATTCAAACGTTGTTTCATCCGCGTTTCATTGCCTTGTTCGGTCGGCCGGTAATAAATATGGTCGGCGATACTCTCTGGTCTAGTTGGCATCGTGGTCAATCTATCATCGTAGAAATGTGCGAGTTGATATCCTTTGCCGTAACCGACTTCCTTCATCAATTTCGTCGCCGCATTACGCAAGTGCAATGGCACGGGTTCATCAATCGTCTTTTTAATATCCTTTTGCACCGCTGTCCGCGCCTTATAAGTGGCGTTTGATTTCGGCGCAAGCGATAGATAAATCACGCACTGTGTTAAATGCACGTCGCATTCCGGTAAGCCAATCGCCTGACAAGCTTGAAAGACGTTCATTGCTAAATTCAATGCATTGTTATCGGCCAGACCAATGTCCTCACTCGCAAAACGAACGAGCCGCCGAGCAATATAAATCGGGTCTTCGCCACCGTCAATCATCCGCCCCAACCAATAAATCGCTGAGTCGACATCACTATTGCGCATCGACTTATGCAAAGCCGAAATAATATTATAGTGTTCCTCACCGTCTTTATCATAATAGGCGGTTTTTTTATTTAGCAGTTCCCCCAATAGATCGCCATCGACGGTCACTTGATGGTCTTGCACATCACTATTAATAACTAACATTTCTAAAATATTCAGCGCCGTCCGTGCATCCCCATTCGAAAAGATGGCGACTTGCTTCAATAATTCATCACTGATATGAACCGTTAAATCCGGGAAGGCTTGGGGCGCCTTTAAAACCCGTTGTAGCAACTCAATAATGTCCGCTTCCGTCAATTGCTTTAGCACAAAAACGCGTGAACGCGACAGCAACGCTGAATTGATTTCAAACGACGGATTTTCGGTTGTCGCACCAATTAGGATAATGCTGCCTTTTTCAACATACGGTAAAAAAGCATCCTGTTGCGCCTTGTTAAACCGGTGAATTTCATCAATAAAGACAATCGTCCGCTCACCCAGTTGGCGGTTTTCTTCGGCTTCATTCATAATCTTCCGAATCTCTTTGATCCCATTCATCGCGGCACTAAACGTGATAAATTTCGAAGCCGTCTTGCGCGCGATAATCTCCGCCAACGTGGTCTTCCCAACGCCGGGTGGTCCCCAGAAAATCATCGAAGTCACTTGATCTTTATCAATCATTTCGCGTAAAAACTTGCCTGGTCCGACTAAATGCTTCTGACCGACAAAACTGTCTAAATCAGACGGTCGGACCCGATTAGCAAGCGGCGCATTCATCGCCATCTCTTGATCAAACAAAGAGGTTTGTCCCATTTTTTCACCCCACTTTAGTTGTTGTTAATTGAAACTTCTTAAAATGTGCCCGTAAATAACTTAAGGTTAAACTCTCCGCGTCTGAGGCAACAAGCTCAAATGGTGCACCCATCGCCATCACTTGGCCCCCTTGACTACCACCTTTAGGCCCCAAGTCGATCAGGTAATCGGCATTGGTCATCAAATCAAGGTCGTGGGTAATCATCATAATGGTGGCACCCTTGGATTTTAGCTGGTTGATGACGCCTACTAAGGTTTCAACATCGCGCGGATGCAAGCCAACAGAAGGTTCATCGAAGACGAATAAAGTGCCCGCCCGTTTTTTATTCAAATGCGTTGCGAGTTTTAAGCGCTGTGCTTCGCCACCCGAAAGACTCGGTGTACTTTCACCAAGGTGTAAATAAGCTAAGCCAATTTCTTTGAGAATCTTAAGTTCCTTTTGAATTGCTGGCACATCTGCAAAGACCGGGATTGCTTCTTCCACCGATAAAGCCAATAGATCAACGATGCTATAGCCTTGCCACTTGATGGCTTCAATCTCTGGTTTGTAGCGGTTACCATGACATTCTGGACAGGTTTCTTCCATGTCTGGCAAATATTGAATATCCAAAATAATGCTGCCTAACCCACCACAGTTCGGACAGGCGCCTTCTTTATTGTTATACGAAAAGTGCGCGATCCCATAATGATGCGCTTGTGATTCTGGTAAACCAGCAAATAATTTCCGCAGATTGTTCATGATACTCGTATAAGTCGCGAGTGTTGAGCGTGTATTCTTACCAACCGGCTTGGCATCAATGCTGACGACTGACGTTAAATCGGTCGTCAACTGGGTGACCTGCTCGGGTAATTGCTCATGTTGGTGGTGCGCTTCAATTGCTGGCACTAAACTATCTAGAATCAAACTCGTCTTCCCGGCGCCGGAAAACCCAGAAACCGCCGTAATTTGGTTATCTGGCACTTTGATTGTGACATCATGCAGATTAAAATATTGGCCAACCGTCATCGTTGTCTACTCACCAGTCGTTACAGCAGTGACTTTAGGATATAAGATGTTCGCTCGACCAGCGATATAGTGGCCAATCAGGGACTGTGGATTCTGGATCAAATCCGCGGGTTTCCCTTGGGCAATCACTTGTCCCCCTTTGCGCCCAGCTTCTGGCCCAATTTCAATCACCCAATCCGCTTGACTGATGATATTCACTTCATGATCAACTACCACTAACGAATTGCCTTGTGCCACTAGCTGCCGGAAAATATGAATTAGCCCTTCGACGTTGTCAAGATGCAGCCCAATCGATGGTTCATCTAAAACGTACAACACACCAGTTGTCGCTGTTCGCAACGTCCGCGCCAATTGAATCCGTTGGAGCTCGCCAGTCGACAATGTATTCCCATTGCGCGACAACGTTAAATAATCCAACCCTAATTCTAGTAACGGTTGCAGTGTTTCTAATAGGTTCTTAAATAAAATTGTCGCCATTTGCTGCATTTCATCCGGTAAGTCGGCCTTAGTAGCACGCACCCAATCTTCTAATGCGCCTAACGTCAAATTAGAAACTGCTGCAATGTTTTGTCCGCCAACTGTTTGGGTCAGTAATGCCGGATTTAACCGGGTCCCATGACACGTTGGACAGGTTGAAAAATGGAAAAATGAATTGACTTTAGCCATTGCCCGATCACTTTTAACCGATTTTAGCGATTCATAAACAGCGTCATAAGCATTTTCATAGAGGGTATTCTCCGTACTAAACACACGGCCCGTTGAGGTATGGAAATCAACCGCATACTTCGCCCGTTTACCATGCAGGACAATTTCTTTTTCCTTGGCCGTCAAGTCCTTGTAAGGGACATCAATTCGGACCCCAATGTGGGCAGCAACGGTTGGCATGAAATTCCGGCCCGGCAATCGCCATGAGGCAATCGCTCCGTCTTCAATACTGAGATTTTCATCCGCGATGATTTTGCGATCATCTAACGTTTGAATCTGCCCCGTCCCATGACATTCTGGGCAGGCGCCAGCTGAATTAAAGGCAAAGTCTTCGGCCGATTTAGCCATAAACTGCACTTGGCAAGTAGGGCACGTAATAATCCCCATTTTATCGCCAGCTAAGTCCATCGCTTGGGCAATTTTTAGACTTGGTTGAATCACGTGCCCATTTGGACAACGTGTCGTCCCTAACCGTGAAAAAATCAATCTGACGACATTAAAAATCTCACTCATCGAACCAACAGTTGACCGTTCTGATGGCATACTTGGTCGTTGCCGAAGTGCAATCGCTGATGGAATATGCCGCACTTCTTGGACTTGTGAGCGTTTATTCTGCGTGATTCGGCGCCGCGTGTACGTCGACAACGCCTCTAAATAACGCCGTGAGCCTTCCGCATACAAAATCCCCATTGCAAGCGAACTTTTTCCTGAACCAGACGGCCCCGAAATCGCCACAAATTGGTTCAACGGAATATCGACATTAATATTCTTCAAGTTATTGACGTTCCCGCCACGCACTTCAATCTGCGTTGGTTGTTCAATTGTCATTATTGGTTCGCTCCCCTTTTGCTTGACGGTTAAAAACGGCCGCCTCTGCTTCTAAATTCGCTAAAATTCGTTCCAAATAACCATCAACAGCTGCCACTTCAGCATCCGAAAAGCCCTTGTAAAAAACGGCGCTCAATCGTTGACTAACGTCATCACCGACCTGTTGCTGATTAGCGCCTTGTTCAGTTAAGTCAAAGACCCGCTTGCGCTTATCAAGTGGCGATTGCTCACTCATCAATAATCCCTGTTCCTCTAAACGCCGCAACATCAATGATAAACTACTATTGGCTAAGCCAGTCACTTGTGCCAATTCCGTCGCAGTTTGCGGATGATGATCCCACAATGCTGACAAAATTTTCCCTTGTTCAGCGTTATAGCACGCGCGTGGATCAGCTGTTAAATAACGATTAAAAAGTCGGGTATTTAATAAGCGAATCTTCAACGTTAAATAACCACCCTTTTTGGTTTTCATCCCGTCCACTCCTAAATTGTTTTTATATCAACATTAATTATATATTACTATATAAAACTAATTTTAGCGAATAAAAAACACCATGGTCAACCACGGTGTTTCTAAAGAAGCTGTTTCAATTGTTCTGCTTGGACACTGCGGACTTCTTCGACTACTACTAGCGCCTGCTGGTCAATCGTTGAGACCACCGGTACGAGCGTCGCGAGTTGTTTGGCCGTACAAATGACATACAGCATCGGCCGGTCATTTTGACTATAGTACCCTTGCGCTTTAATGATCGTGATGCCCTGGTGGAATTGTGTCGACAATGTTTGGGCAATCGTTGCATATTGATCCGAAATAATCGTCACCGCGCGTTTTGCCCCAAATTTAGCCAATAATTTATTCAAAACGACTGCTGATAAATACAATTCAATAATCGTTAAGAGCATATTTTGGAAGCCGATAATGAAGCCGGATGGAATGGCGACAATTAAATCGAAAAAAAGCATCGCAGAGCCGTTTTGAATCCCTAAATAGCGATTGGCAATCTTCGCTAAGATCGTACTACCAGCAATCGTTCCTTGGCAATGAATAATAATCGCCATGGCAACCCCCATCAAGACGCCACCAATTATCGTCGGAATGATCGTCTGTGTCGTATGGTAGCCGATAAAATGCGGGAGCCGCAAGAAGATAGAAATCCAGAGTACCGCCCAGACCGAATACCAAATGGTTTGCTTCTCCAAATACTTAAAACCGACAATCACCAACAAACCATTTAAAACCAAATTCGTAGCAGCTGGCGGAATTGCTAACGCATAGTAGCCAATCGCCGTTAAGCCAGTCACGCCACCTTCACCAATATGATGAGGAATCAGGAAATCATTAATCGCCACCGCATAAATCAAGGCGCCAATGATAATCCCGAGACCATTTTTAAAAAGTGCTTTTTCCTGCATCCCACTCACGTCCTCGTTCAAACTAACATAAGCGTACCATATTCCACCAGTCAGATAAAAGAGGCTATCGATAAAAAACGTTAACTCACAACTACAAAATGGGGCTTATGACAAAAAACGTCATAAGTCCCATTTTAGGTTAATTCTCAAAGTCAAACCGCTTCAAACACACGCCTAAAGTGATAATTTAATCGTTTGCGCCACAGTCTTAGAAATCCCGAGTGCTTCAAGTTCTTCAACAGACGCATCTTTAATATGCTTCATCGAGCCAAAGTTCTTCAAGAGTTTCGTCCGCGTCTTAGGACCAACCCCCTTAATATCATCGAGTTTAGAACTCAAGGAGTTCTTTCCCCGCAATTGGCGATGGAAACTGATGGCAAAACGATGGACTTCCTCTTGAATCCGCGTTAGTAAGTAGAACCCTTGGCTCTTTGGATCCAACTGAATGGCTTGATCAACTTCCCCATATAACAACGAGGCGGTTTTGTGATGATTATCCTTGACCATCCCTGCAACGGGAATTGATAGCCCTAATTCGTTCTCTAAGACGTCTTTAGCCGCATTGAGCTCCACAATTCCACCATCCATTAAAATCAAATCAGGCAGTGGTTTATCCTCTTTGAGCAATCGCGAATACCGCCGGAAAATGACTTCCCGCGTATTGGCATCTTCGTTGGCGCCTGCACGATCTGTCGTTTGCGTTAACTTATACTTGCGATAGAGTTTCTTCTCGGCACGACCATCAACAAACGTGACCATCGCTGAGACAGGATCAGTCCCTTGAATATGCGAATGATCAAATGCTTCAATGACGTGGCCATGTGGTAAGCCAAGCGCGTCCATAATCTCATCTTGCGCCCCAACGGTCTTGCGGTTGTCGAGTTCCAATAAACGGAACTTCTCTTCCAACACAAGCCGACTATTTTTCTGCGCCATTTCCATCAACGCTTTTTTCTCACCACGTTGCGGCGTGCGAATCGGCACATTCAAAATTTCGGTGAGTACTTTCTTTTCGACCCCTTCTGGAACCAGAATTTCGCGGGGTAACACATTATTCTTGCGGTTGTACCATTGTAAAATAAAGGTTGCCAATTCTTCTTCAGGTGTGCTGACACACGGGAAGAGCCGCTTTTCACGCCGAATCAACCGTGCTTGGCGGATGAAGAAGATTTGAATCGATAACCAGCCCTTATCCAAATAAAAGGCAAATAAATCGCGCGGGGTATTATCGTTAGAAATAATTTTCTGCTTTTCAACGGTGGCTTCAATGTAGTGGAGTTGATCGCGCAATTCTGCGGCGCGTTCAAACTGCATCTCTTCAGCAGCCGTAGTCATCTTGGCCGTCAGTTCTTTTTTAACCGGATCAACTTGCCCATTCAAGAAACGTTTAATCTCCTTGATTTGGGCCGCATAGACACTCTCAGGCACTTCTTTGAAACACGCGCCCAAACATTGACCCATATGATAATACAAACAGGGCCGCCCTTGATGTCCCTGACAGCGTCGTAAAGGATAAACCCGTTGTAAGAATCGCAATGTTTCTTGGGCGGCATACACGTCCGGATAAGGGCCAAAATAAAAGCCGCCATCTTTTTTGACATCCCCCGTGATCAGTAGGCGCGGATCGCGTTCATTCGTAATTTTAATGTAGGGGTAGCCTGTGCCCCGCTTAAGTTTAATATTAAAGTAAGGTTGGTGTTTCTGGATTAACGTAATTTCCAACAAAAAGGCCTCTTTATTTGTCGATGTGATGATTGTTTCAAAATCGACAATTTCAGAGACCAATTTGGCCGTTTTTCCTTCGTGACTACTCTTGAAATACGAGCGCACGCGGTTTTTAAGATTTTTTGCTTTACCCACATAGATAATCTTGGCATTGATATCCTTCATGATATAACAACCAGGTAATGCGGGTAAGAGTGCTAATTTATGTTCAATGTGTTCGCTTGCCAAAAACACCACTCCTTTAATTCAAAACAAGTGTTCGTCTTTCTATTTTACGTGTTTTTGGCTAAATTGCAACTATTGTGCTAGGACCTTGGCTAAAAATTGTTGCGTCCGTTCTTCTTGCGGATGGTCAAAAATGGCTTCGGGGGTCCCTTTTTCGACAATTTGACTATCTGCCATGAACCAGACTTCATCCGCCACTTCGCGCGCAAACCCCATTTCGTGGGTGACAACAACCATTGTCATCCCTTCTTGTGCTAAGTCTTGCATGACCTTGAGGACTTCGCCGACCATTTCTGGATCGAGCGCAGATGTCGGTTCATCAAATAACAATACGTCGGGTGACATCGCTAATGCCCGCGCAATTGCAATCCGTTGTTTCTGCCCACCAGAGAGTTGATCACTATAAGCATCCGCCTTATCCGCTAAACCAACGCGTTCAAGCAACGCTTTTGCTTTAGCCGTTGTTTCGGCCGCTGATTCTTTCTTCACTTTTTGTGGCGCCAACGTTAAGTTATCGAGGACGGTTAAATTGGGGAAAAGGTTAAAGTTTTGGAAAACCATCCCCATCTTTGTCCGAATCTGATCAAGTTGTTTTTCAGATAACGTCATCAAGTCGGTGCCTTCAAATAGAATTTGACCGCTTGTTGGGTCCTCTAAACGGTTCAAGCACCGTAATAACGTACTCTTACCCCCACCGGAAAGGCCGATGACAACAATCACTTGACCAGCTTGGACTTCACCACTAACACCATTTAACACGAGGTTGTCCCCATATTTTTTAACCAATTGATTAATCTTAAGCATGTTGCATCTTCCTTTCCACGTAGTTCAAAAGTTTCGAGAGACTAAAGGTCATGATAAAGTAGATCACCATCGCAACAAAAATCGGTGCGACGCCTTTATAAGTTGCTGATTGAACCACTTTGAGTTGATAAATTAAATCAGTGACCCCGATAATGGAAACGATTGAACTTTCCTTGATTAAAGAAATGAATTCGTTCCCTAAAGCAGGCCAGATATTCTTCAGCGCTTGTGGTAAAACAATGTAACGCATTGTATCGCGTTGTGACAAGCCTAAACTTCTTGAAGCTTCAGTTTGCCCAGCATCGATCGCATTGATCCCTGAACGGATAATTTCAGCAACATACGCCGCACTATTTAAGGAAACGGCAATTACCCCTGCCAAAAGTGCTGGAATGTTGACCCATAAACCAATCCCGAAGTAGACAAACATGATTTGAATCATCAACGGTGTGCCCCGAACAAATTCGATATACATGACTGCCAGCGCATGCACCAACTTATTCTTGGCCAAACGCCCAAAGGCTAGGAGGACCCCAATTAAAATCCCAATTGCAATTGAAACAATCGTAATGAATAATGTGTAGCCAATCCCTTTAGCGAAGTATGCCCAATAGTGCCACATGCTAGTGTTGTGCGTATTGACCTTCATGAGTTGACCCGCGTTCTTTAAGTATTGCGGAATTAATTTTTGCTTTTTAATTTTCCCGATACTCTTATTAGCAGCAGCGACTAAGGTTGGCGAATCCTTTGGAAAGGCAATCGCTGATCCTTGCATGTCTGCGCCTAAATCAAATTTCCCGTTAATTTGAACGAGTTCTGGATCATTACTTGCATAGGCGGTTGCGACTGGTTCTTCCGCCACAATCCCGTCGATTTTATGACTCTTTAATGCAAGGACGAGATCTGGGACTTTGGCCAAGCCCGTAATCTGCGCATCTTTAATTTGCTTTTTAGCGAGTGTTTGTTGGAGACTCCCCGTTTGGACCCCGACTTTTTTCCCGTTAAAACTATTTTTGGAGTGGTAAATCTTCGCATCAGCTTTATTGACTAAGATTGATTGACCACCGAGATAATAGACATCAGAAAAATCAACACTCTTGCTTCGTTCATCCGTTGGTGACATCGCCGAAATAACCATATCGACTTTACCGGTTTCCAAACCAACCAATAACGCATCAAAGTCCATCGACTTCACCACTAACTTAACGCCTAAATCATCAGCTAGCTTCTGTGCGACTTGAATATCCATACCGACAATCTTGTTCTTACCGTTTTTATTCACTAAAAATTCATAAGGTGCATAATCGGGGCTGGTCCCCAAAACCAACGTTTTTTTAGCTTGCACTTGGCTAACCGTCTGTCCAGCTGCCAAAACGGGCTGCTGAATCATGAAAAACGTTAACATTACCATGAATGGTAACCCAACGAAAGTGAGTAATTTTTTAATCGTCATATTATCTCCTCCTCTGATTAGGACTATCATACAACCAATTAAATAATTATGCAATATTTATTTATAAAAAGTGAATCATTGGCGAAACCGTTATTATCTGGTATGATAGATGCAAATTAGAAAAGAGGGATTACGATGGGCTTAAAAGTCACTAACAAGACCGATTTAACCGGTTTATTCGATAAATTCGCATCACTACCAGAAGAACGCCAAAAAGTTGAAGCACAAGTTGAAGAAACAGCTGATAAATTAAAAAAGGTAGATGCAGAACAAAAAGAAAAGCATTAAACAAAGACAGCAAAAAAGGCGGTAAGACAAATTCATTTTTGTCTTACCGCCTTTTTTGCTGGTTTAAACGTGCTTATTTGCGATCGCCTTTCGGTTAACGCGATTGTACGCTTTATTCTGCGTGTCTTTCTGGGTAGCGTTGTTTTAATTGTTCAATGTTTTCGCGCGCGACTTTATCAAAGTCGAGGTTATTCCATTCCGCAATTTGTGATAAATACCAAAGCACATCGCCGATTTTCTTAGACATCATTTTTTCATCTAGTTCGTGGCCTTGGAACGCATATTTTTTAACGATATCAACCACTTCACCACTTTCACTTGCTAAGCCCAAAGCTAAGTTAGTTAACACTTGTTCGTTACCATATAACGTTCGGTTGGCTAACTTTTGATAGTCATTAAATTCCATTATGCTTGTCCCCCTATTGCACATTGCTTTTCAATCCATTCCCAAACTGTCTCTTTACCAGCACCAGTCAGTGCGCTAAAGCAAACAAATTGATCGACTGGATTAAAATCAAGCGCTTCTTTGATGATTTTTTCTTGACGATTCCATTTCCCCGTTGAGATCTTATCCATCTTAGTAGCAACCACTAAAACAGGGATATCATAATACTTCGCAAAAACGTACATCGCGATATCATCATCGGTTGGTTCGTGACGGCCGTCAATTAATGAAATAAGCCCCTTTAGATTTGAGCGGCTGGTTAAATAAGCCTCGATAATTTGCCCAAACTTCTCACGTTGCTTCTTTGAAACTTTGGCATACCCATAACCAGGGACATCGACAAAGTAAAGTTCGTTTTCAACGCGGTAAAAGTTTAAAGTCTGTGTCTTACCTGGCTTGCTAGATGTCCGGGCATAACTCTTACGATTGATTAATTTATTAATCAATGAAGACTTACCGACATTCGAGCGACCAGATAACGCAATTTCAGGTAATTGATCAGTTGGGTACTGCGAAGCAGCTACCGCACTCATCACCATTTCAACATCATGTACTTCCATAATAACCTCCGATTATTTCCTTCGAATGTTAGTTTAGCATAAATAAATAATTATTGCGCCGTTGACATCTCTCTAGTTTCATGGTTAACACATCTTCTTAACCCCGTTAAATCGCGTCATTGCACCATTTCAAAAGTCCCTTAACGCAAAAAAACTGCCGCGACAAAATCTAATTTGTCCCGGCAGTTTTTTAATTTTATGACGCTTCTTGTCCGTCAGCTAAAAAGAGTTGTGGGTTGGCAGCGCCATCCACCGCTTCTTTCGTTACGACAACTTTAGCCACGTCTTCACGACTTGGAATATCAAACATCATATCCATCATGACTTCTTCAATGATTGAACGTAAACCACGGGCCCCCGTGTTTCGTTCAATCGCTAGATGTGCAATCGCATGGAGTGCTTCTGGTGTAAATTCTAATTCAACATTATCCAAGGCCATCAACTTGCTGTATTGCTTAACAAGCGCGTTCTTAGGTTCAGTTAAAATATGCACCAAATCATCTTCAGTCAGTTTTTCCAATGCAGCGGTAATCGGAATCCGACCAATGAATTCAGGAATAATCCCAAATTTCATTAAATCTTCCGTTACAATTTGTTGCATTAAGCTTTGATCTTCATTGGTAGTTTGACCATTCTTGCTTCCAAAACCAATTGTCTTTTCACCTAAGCGGTTTTTAACAATCGTTTCGATGCCGTCAAAGGCGCCACCAATAATGAATAAAATATTGGTCGTATCAATTTGGATTAACTCTTGTTGTGGGTGCTTGCGACCGCCTTGAGGTGGCACGCTAGCAATCGTTCCTTCAAGTATCTTCAAGAGGGCTTGTTGGACCCCTTCACCAGAAACATCACGCGTGATCGAGACGTTTTCACTCTTCTTGGCAATCTTGTCGATTTCATCGATGTAAATGATCCCGCGTTCAGCACGATCAACATCGAAGTCTGCATTTTGCAACAGCTTCAAGAGGATATTTTCAACATCTTCACCCACGTAACCCGCTTCAGTTAAAGTCGTGGCATCTGCAATCGCAAATGGCACATTTAAAATCCGCGCTAAGGTTTGCGCAAGGAATGTCTTCCCGGAACCAGTTGGTCCAATTAACGCAATATTACTCTTTTGTAATTCAGTATCGCCTTCTTCGGTCACTGACATTTGGTTGACCCGCTTGTAATGGTTGTAGACTGCGACAGATAAAGCTTTTTTCGCTTCTGTTTGACCAATCACATAATCATTTAAAATGGCTAAAATTTCTTTTGGCTTTGGCACTTCTAATAAATCACTGAAGGCCTCATCTTTAAACTGTTCATCAATAATCTCTTTGCAAAGGTCGATACATTCGTTACAGATATAAACACCAGGGCCAGCCACGATCTTTTTCACTTGATCTTGCGACTTCCCACAAAACGAACACGTTACGGGTCCGTTAGTTGTTTCTGTATCATCTAGCATACTGGGATTCTCCCCTTTCTCGATATACGCTTACCGCTGTGAGTCGTTAAAAGACACCCCTACAACGTAATTCAGACTATAGCATAACTATGGTCTAGAATAAAGTAAAGTTACTCGCACACCGTCAATGACACAAAAGCGGGTCCAAAGTAAACACCTTGAACCCGCTTTTTAGCATCATTTAAAGCTTGGATTGATCAGACGACCTTATTTAGCGTCTTTCACTTCTACAGCTGAATCAGCAATGATTTCGATTGCCTTCTTAACACCAATATCATGTTTTAACATGTCATCTGATAAGACGCTACGAACAGCAGCTTCTTCCATGTTGTATTGTTCAGCTAAACTCTTAAGTTCTGCAGCAACTTCTTCGTCTGTTGCTTCGATGTTTTCAGCTTCCACAACGGCTTCAAGTACAAGACTTGTCTTAACGCGTTTGTCAGCATCACCAGCGAATTGTTTCTTCAAATCATCTTCAGTTGTACCAGTGATTTGATAGTACATTTCTGGGTTGATACCTTGTTGTTGCATGTTACCTAAGTATTGTTGTAATTGACTGTTGATTTCTTCGTCAATCATTGCTTGAGGTAATTCAGCGATTGTTGCATTTTCAGTTGCTTTAGCAACGGCTGTATCTTGGATAGCAGCATCTGCAGCATCATTTTTTTGTTGTTTTAATTCTTCACGAATTTTTTCTTTTAATTCGTCTAATGTATCAACGCTTTCGTCGATATCTTTAGCAAATTCGTCATCTAATTCAGGTAATTCCTTAGCTTTCACTTCATGGATTGTTACCTTGAAGATGGCTTCTTTACCAGCTAATTCTTCTGCTTGGTAATCTTCAGGGAAGGTTACTTTAACATCAACGTTGTCGTCTGCTTTGTGACCGACTAATTGATCTTCGAAACCTGGAATGAATGAATTTGAGCCAAGTTCTAATGAATAGTTGTCTGCTTGACCACCATCAAAAGGTACGCCATCTACAGAACCAGCATAATCGATGACAACAGTATCGCCGTTTTCAGCAGCTGCGTCTTCTTTTAATACCAATTCAGCTTGACGTTCGCGACGGTTTTCAATTTCTTGATCAACGTCTTTGATTGTAATGCGACGGCTTTGTTTTGGTACTTCTAAGCCTTTATAGTCGCCTAAAGTTACTTCTGGTTTAACAGTGACTTGAGCAGTAATTACCCAAGGTTCGCCTTTTTCCATTTTTTCAACATTAATTTGTGGTTGATCAACTGGTTGAATAGCAGCTTCTTTAACAGCAGCATCATAAGCTTCTGGTAAGATTGCATTTAAAGCATCTTCATAAAGGGCTTCTTCACCATACATCTTGTTAAAGATTTGGCGCGGCATTTTACCTTTACGGAAACCTGGTGTGTTGATATTTTTACGTACACGTTTGAACGCAACGTCCAAACCTTCACTAATTTTATTTAAATCAATTTCAAAGGTTAGTTCACCATCATTGGTGCCCTTTTTTTCCCATTTTGCTGACATAATTTCCCTCCGACAGTTATATTCACAATCTATCAATTGCATACTTAATCAGCATAAACTATTTGACCTAAATTGTAAATATTTATTGGTCTAAAAAGCGATAAAACCCGATATTTTAATCGTTTCAGGCCAACTTTTATCGAATTTAATGCACAAAAAAACTCGCAGTTTTTACACTACGAGTTTTTCGATTCAACTAGGTTGAATATTAGTCGATAATTTCACTAACGACACCGGCACCAACAGTACGGCCACCTTCACGAACAGTGAACTTAAGGCCTTTTTCAATAGCAACTGGTGAGATTAATTCAACAGTAAATGTTACGTTATCACCAGGCATAACCATTTCTACACCTTCTGGTAATTCGATAACACCTGTAACATCAGTTGTATGGAAGAAGAATTGAGGACGATAGTTTGAGAAGAATGGTGTATGACGACCACCTTCATCCTTGCTCAAGATATAAACTTCACCCTTGAAGTTCTTGTGAGTTTGGATTGAACCTGGTTTAGCTAAAACTTGGCCACGTTCGATGCTATCGCGGTCGATACCACGTAATAAAGCACCAACGTTATCGCCGGCTTGACCTTGATCCAATGTCTTACGGAACATTTCCAAACCAGTAACAGTTGTCTTAGCAACTTCGTCTTTCAAACCAATGATTTCAACTTCGTCACCGACAGTAACTTGGCCACGATCGATACGACCTGAAGCAACAGTACCACGACCAGTGATCGTAAATACGTCTTCAACAGGCATCAAGAATGGTTTGTCTGTGTCACGTTCTGGAGTTGGGATATATTCGTCAACAGTAGCCATTAATTCTTCAACAGCTTTAACGTCGTCAGCATTGCCGTTCAATGCACCAAGTGCTGAACCACGGATAACTGGAATATCGTCACCAGGGAAATCGTATTCTGATAATAATTCACGAACTTCCATTTCAACTAAGTCCGTTAATTCGTCATCATCAACTAAATCAGTCTTGTTTAAGAAGACGATGATGTAGTCAACACCAACTTGGTGAGCAAGTAAGATATGTTCACGTGTTTGTGGCATAGGGCCATCAGTTGCGGCAACAACTAAGATAGCACCGTCCATTTGAGCAGCACCAGTGATCATGTTCTTAACGTAATCAGCATGTCCTGGGGCGTCAATATGTGCATAATGACGGTTTTCTGTTTCGTATTCAACGTGGGCTGTGTTGATAGTGATACCACGTTCTCTTTCTTCTGGAGCAGCATCGATGTTTGCATAGTCTTGAGCTTCAGCCAAGCCTTTGTCTGCCAACATCTTTGTGATTGCTGCTGTTAAAGTTGTTTTCCCATGATCAACATGTCCGATAGTACCGATGTTAACGTGGGGTTTTGTTCTTTCGTAATGTGCTTTTTCTGCCATTAAAACGAACCTCCTGTATTTTCGCAAGAAAAAATCAGTGTTTAGATTTACTAAACTGATAATCCTTTACATAATATTATAATACTTCAAGCGCTAAAATCAAAGTGTTTTTTTACACTTGAAGAATTCAAAAATGATTATATCTGCTATGAGCGCGTTTGTAAACACTTAATGCTCAAAAAAAGTCAGTTTTGAAACGATATTTAGGTGTTTTCTACTCTAAAAATCAAGTTTCCCTGTCATTTCTTGCAACTTTTTCACCCAGTCCTCTGTCTTTTCTGAAATAACCACTGACGCGGTATAATCCGAACCCAGTAACTGTTTGAGCCATGCTTGCGCCCACTCCGTGGGATTATACATGATTCCAGCTTCAAAAGGATATAAATATGCAAATCCCATCTCAACATCCGCCATCACTTGTGCTAACAAAGTCGGATCTTCAGTGGCTAACTGCTCATTTAACGCCGCTAACACCGCATTAAACGTCGGGCTCTCCTCCATCAGTTGGATATCGGCAGGTACAAAAGTTTTTGTCTGTTCAAACCATTGCATCGTGACTAATTGTTCAATATTCAGCTGGACGAGCGTTTCAATGACAGTCGTCTTCACGAAAGCATGACTGTAAGGATTCGTTAAAATGGGCGCAATACTGGTGACATAAACATTACGTGGTAATTGTTCAGCCTGCGTCAACATTGCTAGCTGTTCAGCTAATGGGTGCGCAGTGAGGTTATAGAGGCCCTCTGCTTGCTTTTGAATCGTTGCTTGGTGATTCGCTTGGTATTCTAATTCCGCAGCCGTAATCATCATTCTAAGCGTCTTAATGACTTGCGGGGCAATCGTCGCATGGCGTAATGCCTCCCACACTTGATTTGCCGTAATAAAACGGTGGTTATTCAGTAATAATGCAAGATAAAACCGCACTAAATCTGTTTGTTGTAAGTAGTCCGCTTGTTGTTCTTCGACGATTGTCAATGCTGTTTGCGGATCACCAGCTTCAATCAGCGCACTGGCCCACAATAAATTCGCCGACAACGTCTGTTCTAGTTGATACGCAGCTTCAAAATGGTCGCATGCTTGCTGCCAATTTTGTTGATTTAACGCTACTTTCCCCATCCGTATCAGCCGATCATACTGATCTGGAAATTGCGTAATGTCACCCATTCAATCACTTCCTTTTGACAATTAATAAAACAATAGCGCCTAGAATCAACTGACCTGATCCAGACGCTATTGTTTCTAAATGTTATTCAGCGGCTTTTTCAGCCTTTGGTTTATTATCTTTTCTTTGACGACGATGATTTTGATTAATTTCCATAATCACTGGTAGAATCACTGGCCGACGTTTCGTTTGTTCATACAAGTAATGACTTAAGTTTTCCCGGACATCTTGTTTCAAATGACTCCAGTCAAATTCTTTGTTGTCCAGATTATTTTGCACCGCATTTTTGATAATTTCGGCACTCTCAGCCATTAAATCTTTGCTAGTCTTCACGTAAACAAAACCACGTGCGGTGACTTTCGGTTCCGCGATAATCTTCTTATTCTTGCGGTCAATCGTAACAACAGCGATAAAAATCCCGTCTTCTGATAATAATTTCCGATCGCGTAAAACGATATTCCCGATATCGCCGACACCGCTACCGTCAATCATGACGTCAGTTGCGTCAACTTGTCCGCCAACATGCATCTTCCCTTTTTCGTAAGCAACAATATCGCCTTTACCAACGATGAAAATATCTTTGTAATCCATTCCTGTTTCATGAGCAATATCAGCGTGTGCTGCTAGTTGCCGGTATTCGCCTTGAACAGGCATTAAGAATTTTGGTTGCATTAAATTCAACATTAATTGCAAGTCATTCTTATTGGCATGGCCTGAAGCATGTAAATCATCGCCAACCGCCTTAACTTCGCCACCCGCACGATAAATCATATCTTTGGTCTTCGCTAAAATCGTTTCCATCGCGTGTGAAGGAGATGTCGTTAAATAAACCAAGTCGCCTTCTTCGATGTGAATTAAACGATGATGACTAGTTGCCATCTTTTGAAGCGCCTTGATTGGTTCGCCCATCCGACCTGTTTCTAAGATCACTGTTTGTTCTGGTGCAAGTGTGCTTAAATCTTTAGGTTGGACCAAGATATCGTCATCTGGCAAAATAATCATCGATAATTTCATTGCTGTCCGGACGATTTTTTCTAAATCACGACCCGTTAAAACCACTTTACGGCCTGTTTTATAAGCCGCATCAATGACTTGTTGAATCCGCATAATATTTGAAGCCACTGAAGCCACAATGATCCGACCCGTTTGATACTTGAACGTTTCTAAGATGGATTCAGCAATATCGCGTTCGTTAGCCGTTGCAAATGGTGATTCCGCATTAGCAGAATCACTCAAGAGTGCTAAAACACCTTGTTTGCCAATTTCAGCTAAGCGTGCATAATCCGTTTGATACATTGGCATTGCTGATTGATCAAACTTAAAGTCCCCAGTATAAACGACTTGTCCTTCATCCGTCTTAACGACAATCCCTAATGAACCTGGAATTGTATGCGTTGTCTTGAAGAATGAAACGGTTGCGCGTTCAAAATCGATTGCTGTATTCGCATCGATGACGTGGAAGTTTTGGAACTTACGTAATTTTGGTTCGCTGCTAACCGTAATTTTAGCTAAAGCAATCGTTAATTCAGACCCAAAGACTGGTACATCATGTTCCTTTAAGAAATAAGGAAGCGCTCCAATCGCATCAGCATGACCATGTGTTAGGAAAATCCCAGCAACACGGTCTGCATTTTCTTCTAAATAGGTCATATCAGGAATAACGATATCGATCCCCAATAATTCAGTTTCTGGATATTTCAACCCACAATCTAATACATAAATTTCGTCGTCCACTTCAACAATGTTCAAATTCTTACCGTTTTCACGAACACCGCCAAGTGGCATAATCTTAATGTTACTCATTCTTTCACCTCTAGCACTTGAGGAATTTATTCCCCAAACTATTTTGTTTGTTTTAGTCGTTCATTCGTTTAAAACTCATCCGCTTTAAAGTCTAACTCATATTTTATCACAATTTAAACAAACTAACAGCTTTTGATTACTAAAAGCCTTTTGAGCACAAAAAAAGCGGGTCCGCATAACGGACCCGCTTTTTGAAAATGAATTAACGACGTAAGCCAAGGCTCTTGATTAATTCACGGTAACGTTGAACATCGCTTTCACGTAGGTAACGTAATAAGTTACGACGGTGACCGATCTTCTTCATTTGACCAACATATGAATGGTGATCTTTCTTGTGAACAGATAAATGTTCGTTTAATGAGTTGATTTCTGCAGTCAATACAGCGATTTGTACTTCTGCTGAACCTGTGTCGCCTTCGTGACGAGCAAATTGGTTAATGATTTCGTTCTTTTTTTCTTGTGAAATAGCCATGCTAATTTCCACCCTTCTGGTATAATAGCCTAGAACAACGTAAAGCGTCGGGTGAACGTCGCTAAACAGAGTAGTAGGCCTGTGCAATAAGCACTTTTTAAGTTTACTAAATATTAGTGTCAAAAGCAAGGCACAGTTTCAAACTATTTAAGCAGTCAAGTTGAAATACTTTACAAGTTTTTATTGCAATCACTCTCACTATTTTGGTATAATAACGACTGTTGAAATTAAAAATCTTTTTTATAAAGATAGTGAAACCCATCGGAGGTGAACAACATGCCACAAATTAAATCTGCTATGAAACGTGTGAAAACAATTGAAAAAGCTAACCAACGTAACGCTTCTCAATTAAGCACAATGCGTTCAGCAATCAAAAAGTTCAAAGCTGCTAAAACAGCAGGCAACGAAGAAGCTGCAGACCTATTGAAAGCTGCTACACGCGCAATCGATATGGCCTCAACAAAAGGCTTAATCCATGCCAACAAAGCTGGCCGTGACAAGTCACGCTTAAACAAAATGATGGCTAAATAATTTAACCACAAAAAAGCCCCCACAACCATTTGGTTTGTGGGGGCTTTTTTTGCTTTAAGCAACATCATCTGTCGCAAATTGTAACATAAACAGTTCAAACAATAAGGTTGCTTCACCTTGCCCAGTCTTTATTTTTTCTTCAATGCCCTCTAAACCTAGATAGGCTTGGGCAAGCGTCGCCTTAGAAAAGTGCCGAATTTGTTGCAATGCTAATTTGATGCGGTATGGGTGAATTTTTAAGACGCTCGCCAAATTACCTTGGCTATACCCTTTTTCAAAAAGAATTTTCACTTGGAGTAACAAGCGAAATTGGCCCAACAAGATGGCGTTAATTTTCAGCGGTTCTTCTTTTTGTAGCAATAAATCGTGATACATCTCTAAAACCGGACCGACCTTTTTTTGTAAAACTAACGGCACCAATTCAAAAACATTATCTTCAATACTACTTGCCACTAATGCACTAACGGCCGTTTCAGTAATCACCCGGCTTTGTTGCGCGTAAAGCAGTAATTTGGGTAACTCAGCCATAATCTGACTGTAATCACCATTAGTCTTGCTTAACAATAACGTCATTGCCGCTGGTTCAATCGTGACTTGTTCACTTTGCAGTTGCGCTGTCACTAACTGCTGGACCTGGCGCTCATTAATCTTTTGAACGTCAATGACAGTTGCCATCTTCTTCAGTTGTTTAACAATCTTCTTGCGTTCATCCAACTTCGCGTATGGCGCGAAGATAACGAGTGCCGTTGTCGGTTGTGGCTGTTCTAAATAAGCTTGGAATCCTTTTAAATCATGATCAAGTTTAGTTTTAACTTTTTCACCTGTTAAGAAGAATGGATTCTGCATAAAAACAATTCGTCGCTCACCGAAAAAGGGGGCCGATTCCGCATCTTCTAATGCCCGCGCCACCTCCGTCTGGGCGAGATCATAACTCGCAAAGTTCATCGTCATTTCTTCTGTCGAAAGCGTTGCTTTAAATAACGCTCTAACCTCTTCAATCAGCGCTGACTCTTGTCCTAATACGAGATACACCGGTGCAAACGTTCCTCGATTCAGTGCTGTTTTTAGTTGTTCTGTCTTCATTTAGTCACAATCCTTTAGTGTTGTTTTAATCATTGGCACTTGGCCAAAACCATAGCGCCATTCCAGCATCCCACAGTCAGCCGTATTCCAAAATGGGACGTTCGCACGTTTTAAAGTCTGCAACGTTGCGGCATGTGGATGACCATAACGATTATGGCGTCCCGCAGAAATCAACGCCCCTTTTACCTGCCACGTCACAATTGACTGGGGATCACTCGCCGTTTGACTGCCATGGTGACCCACCTTTAGGTAATCAACGCGTAATTGTGGGTAGCGATCAACGATTGCCACTTCACCCGCTTTTTCTAAATCACCAGTAAATAACCAACTCGCACCACCAATTTGCGTTTGCAAAACGAGTGAGTCAGCATTCCCGCCTGGTCCGGCCACCACTGGCGCTAACACATTGATTTGTTGGTGACCAATCATAAAATGTTGGTCCGCCAAATAAGGCTCAATTGCAACTTTTGTAAGATGCGGCCGCACTTGCCGTTGAAACTGCCGGTTTTGCGGTAAGCCCGCAGCACAAATCAACCGTTTAACTCGGATATGTTGCATAATTTCATTTAAGTCCCCTATATGATCAGTATCCTGATGCGATAATGCGATTGCCTCTAAATGATCAATGCCACAGCTGTAGAGGTAATTAACTGTTACTTTTTCCGCCCGACTCACAATTTGCCGCCGTTGCCACTTTTCTTGCGGTAAAGCTAGTCGGCCGCCGGTGTCAATTAACAGGTTATGTCGATTGAAGGGTTGTTGAATCAACAGGCTATCGCCTTGCCCGATATCAAACATAATCACGCGGCCAACCGGATTAAAGTGGATACCAATAAAACTAATGACATACAGGCTGATAACAGCCCCCCAGCCCCACTTTGCTCGCCGACCAGTACTTGCCATCAACCATAGTGTGCCTATCACAATTAAAAAGAGTGGTATTAGCTGGATTTTACCGAAAGTAATTGTCGCATATGGGAACGTTGCAATCCAAGCTAATCCTTTATACAGCGTCGTTAGCAGGCCTTCTTCTAACCAAACTATCATATGACTAACAGGCCATAAGCAAATCGCTACCATAATCAAACCCAACATGACTGGTAAGAAAATCGGCGCGACAATCCCATTAATCAAAATCGTCAAGATATGCCAACGATAATTAAACCGCAAGCACACCGGTAAACTTAACAAGCCTAGCCAAAATGCCGTTGTAAAAGTACCATGGCGCCGCTGATAAATCAATCCAAAAGCCATCAGATAGCTCAGCAATCCCCCCATACTGATTAATAAATACGGCTGCCATAAAAGATTGACCAGCAATACCCAACTCCAACTATCTAAACGCGATTGCTGAAAATGACTTACTTCGCAGATTAATCGTAGTAAGATCAGCCCGATAGCGCGTGTAATACTCGTGCCTCCCCCCACAAACAACGCATAAAGGGGTAGCAAACAAAACAAGCTAACATTCACCCATTCACGCGGGACTCGACACAGCGTTGCCAATCGACGAATGATTGTCACAAAGTAGAATACATGCAATCCGGATAAACTCAATAAATGAATAATCCCCAATTGACCTAACACATTCTGGTAGGCCAGGCCATCTGACTCTCGAACACCACATAACAACGCCTCTGCATGAAAACTCAACGCTGGTGGCAATTGTCGGAGATAAATCAGCCCCTGTTGGCGCCGTTGGTGGAACCAATCTAGCCAACCTTGTGGTGGAATGCGTCTAAAGACCGTTCCGTCAATTATATTTGCTTGATAAAAACAATGCTTTTGCTGCCCCATAAAGCGCGCATAGTCGAACTCATTCCGGTTAGTAGCACCTTGGATACGCTCTAATTCAATATCACCCGCTAATAATAACGGCTGATTCGTCGTTTGCCAACGGCGTTTTTCCGCTGAACTCTGGCAGCGATAGTAGCAAACAACACGTTGGTCATCATTCTGCCCCTGCGCCATTAATTGAATCTGATCGCCAGCCACTTTGATCGTATCGGGTTGAATCTTATATACTTGATTATTTGGTCTAACCGGCTGTTCGTAGGTGCGCCGTGCCAGCCAAAAACGGCAACCGCCTAAACACAGTACCAGTCCACTGACCATTAACACAGCTGGTTGGCGTAAGCACCACAGTCGCAGTAGACACACTATCAAAAGACAGCTAAAAAAAAGTGGTGCTTGTCCTAGTAATAACGCATTTAAACTTGCTAAACAAATAACTGGATAAACCCAGTTATTCTTAATCACTCAGCAGTTTGTTCATTCTCCAAAAAGTTAACGAGGGTGTTGGCGTCATTCGCCGTTAAATCGACTTGGTCCAATTCAATACCAGATTTTTCAATCAATTCATACGCATATTCGTCGTTATGATAATCCTTTTGATAATGGATTTTACTGATCCCAGCTTGAATAATTAATTTAGTACACTGAAGACATGGAAAATGTGTGACATAAATTTCGGCCCCTTCCGTCTGCACACCAAACTTAGCGCATTGAGTCAAGGCGTTCATCTCGGCATGAATTGTTCGTAAACAATGCCCGTCCCGTAATAAACAGCCAACATCGATACAGTGACTTTCATGTGCCACCGAACCGTTGTAGCCTCCCGCAATAATTCGCCGATTACGAACCACCAACGCACCCACAAACAATCTTGGACAGGTGCTACGCATCGACAACAAGACCGATTGAAGCATAAAATATTGATTCCACGGCATTCTCTTTTCTGACACACGAATTCCCCCTTTAAAGTTAATAGTTTTAGTATAGCAAAAAAATACCATTCACAAACTAATTAACACAAATTTGTGGCCGTAATTGTTCAAACGTTTTCGGCCCAATTCCCCCAACTTTTTGAAGATCTTCGATTTGTTTAAACTGCCCTTGCTCATCCCGATATGCAATTATTTGTTCAGCTTTTTTAGGACCGATGCCATTTAGCGTTTGCAATTGTGTCGCATCCGCTTGGTTTAGGTTGATTTTAGCATCAGTTGATATCGGACTGGCTCCCGCTTGATTGTCAGTCGCAGCCTGTGGCTCGTCTGCCGCCTTCACTAATTCTTCGGCTTGCACCGCTTCTCCCTTAGTTGGCACATAGATAATAAGTTGGTCACTCAATGTTTGCGCTAAGTTCAACTGACTCGTATCCGCTGCTTCGGTCACATCCCCCGCTTGTTTCAGCACCTCAAATAAACGCGTCTTTGCAACACAAATCGGATAAATCCCTGGATGTGCCACAGCGCCTTTGATATCGACAAACCCACCTTTTGAGACGCTTTTCTTCTGTTTGACGGGTTTTGCCTTCACTTTTCGCTTAGTTGATTGCGCCATCAATTGTTGATTGGTTGATAGAAAACGTTGTTGCCGACTATGCTGCCAAAACACACCACCACCAAGTAAAATTATCACCAAACAAGGTACCCACCAGAATCGACGATACCGTTGCCAATAGTCGCGCCACATTTTTCGCCACCTCCTTATTCCTAATTACCCCAAAACGCAAAAAAAATTTGCCGATTCTTTCGAACCGACAAATTTTTTAATGTTTGGCTAAATAATCCAATGCGTCGTCCAAGTTTTTGACAGGAACGATTTTCATCTTAGTACCAATTTTTTTAGCGGCTGCTTTGGCAATCGCATAATTATTTTGATAATGGGGTTCTACCTTTAGTATGGCTTTTGTCACGGGATCATCAGGTGCGAAAAAGACTTTGGCGCCTTCTTGACTCGCAATCAGTACCTTCTTATCAATTCCGCCGATTGGTCCCACTGTCCCATCAGGATCCATTGTCCCCGTTCCAGAAATCTTGCGACCACCCGTTAAGTTTTGTTTCGTTAATTGGTTATAAATCTGTAACGTAAACATCAAGCCAGCAGAAGGACCACCAATTTCACCCGCATCAATCTTAACCGGCACTTTTGTCACAATTTTTGAGTGATCTGTCAGCGTAATTCCCAAACCAGCGTAGCGCGATTTAGGTAATTTAATCAATTTACGGGTCGCAGTCTTACGCTGGCCATTATGTTCATAGCTAATCGTGACTTTTTGATTCACTTTAAGCCCTTGAACATACTTGACGAACTTATTTGCACTCTTAAATTGATGCTGATCAATTGCCGTAATTGTGTCACCAATAGCCAGATCTTTTTTAAAAGCTGAATTATCTAAAATTGACATCACATAGACACCCAGATATTGAGTGTGGTATTCCTGATGTGCCTTTTGATAAGCCGCCTCAATCGCAAAATTAATCGAGCTTTCCATGTAGTATTTTTGAATCTGATCATACGCTTCAGTATCATCGTCACCCATTAGTTCATCACGACTAATAATCTCCGTAAAAGGTTGTGTTTTAGACAGTAATAGCTGTAACCCCGTCACTGGTCCTTGAATCCCGACGGTTGTTAACATAAAGTGGCCCTTATGTTGATCTCGTTGACCGTTAACTTTAACAAACTGGTTGGTATTTTCGGCCGAACCGACCCCTTCGACGTAATAATGCGTTGGGATAAAGCAAAAAGCAAACACGACGATCAAGCCAACAATCCATAGGAGATGCTTCAATAGACGTTTATTCTTATTCATATTAATCACTTTCAGGTCCTAATTTTTGTGCAAGCGCAGACGCGACAACCGGCGGCACCAATTGTTCAACCTGGCCACCAAACGTTGCAATTTCCTTCACCATACTTGATGAGATAAAAGCAAATTCTTGCTTTGCTAATAATAACACCGTTTCTAAATCAGCATCTTGTGTCTGATTCAACGCCGCAATATCACGTTCATACTCAAAATCATTGGCATTCCGAATACCACGAATCAAATATCGCGCACCGACTTCTTTAGCAAAGGTTGCCGTCAACGTCTTCGATTGTGCGATTACCTTAACGTTATCCAAGTGTTGCGTCGCCGCTTCAATCAGTTCAACCTTAGTGGTTGCGTCAAATAACGGTTGTTTAGCAGCGTTAGTCATCACCGCGATAATCACTTGGTCAAACAAGTGACTTGCCCGTTCAACAGTATCGAGATGCCCATTTGTAAACGGGTCAAAACTTCCCGGAAATAATGCAATTTTCGGCATATAGCTGCCTCCTAACCAATAAATTTAAAGATTGCTACTTCTGTAATCCCATAATTCTGTTGCCGTTTCAGTATGTAATGCGGAATGTCAGTTGGATAATCAACCGTCGTATCGGTTTCGCAAAGAATCGTCGCGTCTGGTGCTAATAACCCCATTTCGACGAATTGTTGTAACTGAAGCAACATCTGTTGTTCCTTGTAGGGTGGATCTAATAAAATTAAATCGAATTGAACACCAGCATCCGCTAGTTTCACCAACGCTTTTTCAGCTGGCATCTTCCAGATTGTAAAGCATTCTGGCATTTTAGTAACCGCAACGTTTTCTTCAATCGTTTGAATCGCTGCATATTGGCGATCAACTAAATAAGCATGATCCATACCGCGTGAAACGGCTTCAATTGCGAGACCACCGCTACCGGCATATAAATCAAGCGCCTGCCCACCGTCAAAAAATTGCCCCAACATACTAAACATTGCTTCTTTAACCTTGTCAGTTGTTGGCCGTGTTTTCATCCCAGGGACAGCTTTTAACTTGCGACCCCCAAATTCTCCTGCAATAATCCGCATCTCTATTACTCCTCTAATTCTGCCGCATCGGCAATTTCTTGATCTGAGCGTCCTACTCGATTACTGAAATCCATATCAATAGCTGGTCTTTCAGAAGGGGTCACTCGTTTGACGTAGTGTAATTTTTTTAACCGTTGCATAACAGTTTCGGCATCTGCCATATCTACGTATAGATAAACATATTTCATTCGTTTCGAGGTGTAATACACAAGTCCGTAACGGCGTAATTGCTTTACTTGTCGTAATGAATAGAGCCAGACGACAATTCCTTGGCGTTGTGTGATTTCCAATGTCATTTAATCAGTCCTTTTACATTTAGTCAAAAATCATCATTGTTTGTTCATCGGTACACAGAAGCGTTAAGTGCTGATAGCTTGGATTATTAATCGCAAGTTGCAACGCTAGATTCTGTTGTTGCGCAAGCACCAGCCCTTGGGAATTGAGCCCTTGTGGCCAATAAAAAAGTTGCTCGCGCTGCGGAAAACCCGCTGCTCTTAACGGAGCCTGTTTAAAGTCGGTTGCTGTTAAAAAGGCGTCCGTCTCTTGTGTCGCTTGTTTGCGCACTTGGTGCAGCTTTTGCAGTCCCTTTTTAGTCAACCACTGCGTTGGTGTACTTGTTAATTCACTCACCAAATTCTGTGTATTTTGCAATGGTAGTTGATTTATCGTGAGCGCAGGTTGGTCATTATTTTGGCGTAATGTCTGCAACGTTTGCACCAAAGCGAGTTGTCGTTGACTATCTGTTTGCGGTTGTTGCGACTTTGCTAGCTCATCCACTGGGACTGGTGTTTTTGAAACAACTCGATATAAATCAGTTTGTAGCAGTCGGTTCGCATTTAAATACATCACAGCTGTCAATCGTTCTTGCTGCATCACTAAAGTTGCAAACGTCTGGTTTTTAAACATCACTAACGGCGTTTGTTGGTGTTGCTCCGGCGTTAACCGCAACTTAAATTGTTGCTCGTGTAACGTCACTAAGAGCGAAGTTGGTAACGCCGTCTTCTTAGTTAATGTAGCCCGCTTTTGAAAAAAATGAAACGGCGCCACATCGTTGTCCGCACCAACAACCATGATTTGTTGTGTTTGATTGGATTGGTTATCAATCAGCGCTTCGACATACTGTCGGCTATCTAAGTGAAATAACCACCGTCGTTGATTTTCATCAGTCAGCTGTTGCTCGACCGGTTGCCCATAGGTTGCAATTAATTGTTCAGCTGGTTGATTAATCAGTTTC